>Ga0209812_10002756_pt1 | contig 10209 bp, 9 predicted proteins | sample JI71714BDNA_FD_187502 | JGI IMG/M metagenome (GOLD analysis project Ga0209812, IMG submission 187502) | Wastewater effluent complex algal communities from Wisconsin, to seasonally profile nutrient transformation and Carbon sequestration -... | ecosystem: Engineered > WWTP > Effluent > Algae...
ATTTGGTTGCGGGAGCCGGATTTGAACCGACGACCTTCGGGTTATGAGCCCGACGAGCTACCAGGCTGCTCCATCCCGCGTCCGTAACTGGCGCACATTATATAGTGCCTATTCTGATAGCGCAAGCCGCAGCTTGCTTTATTTGGTGCCGAGAGCGGGACTTGAACCCGCACGTCCGAAGACACTACCCCCTCAAGATAGCGTGTCTACCAATTTCACCACCTCGGCGTGTAAAGCTTAGTTTCCTACTGGAATCTCGTTTGTTTCATCTTTTTTAGCCGGAGCCTGTTCAGATAACGCTGGAACCGTTTGGAAAAAATCGGAACCATCATCAGGCTTGCTTTGCTTTGCCGTAAGGTTACCCAAGGCAATGCTTAAGATGAAAAATAAAATGGCTAAAATGGTGGTTGTTTTTGTTAAAAAATTACCTGTACCACTTGAACCAAATACAGTACCAGACGCACCAGCGCCAAAAGCAGCACCCATGCTTGCACCTTTACCGTGCTGGATTAACACTAAAACAATCAGCGCGATAGAAACCAATAAATAAAATACAACAAATATTTCGTACATGTTTATTCCTTTGCGCCAATCTTAATACTAAGGCAAATTTTAGCAAACTCGTCTGGCTTTAAGCTAGCACCGCCCACTAAAGCGCCATCTATGTCTGGCTGTGTAAAAAGTGCTGAGCAATTCTCTGCATTAACACTGCCGCCATATAAAATTCTTACTTGCTCAGCCGCATCTTGATTAAGCTGCGCTAGCGTCTCCCGGATAAACGCATGCGTTTCCTGGGCTTGTTCCGGTGTCGCTGATAAACCCGTCCCTATGGCCCAAATTGGCTCATAAGCGATTACTGATTTCACCAGCAATTCGGGGTGCGAAGCATACACCGCCATTAATTGTTTCGCAATAACCTGTTGCGTTTTTTCTTGCTGCCGCTCTGCCAGTGTTTCACCAACACAAAGCACGGGGGTTAAGCCCGCGGCAATTGCCTGCGCAACTTTAGCCGCGACAAGCTCATCGGTTTCGCCTTGATACTGACGACGCTCAGAATGGCCAACAATCGCAAAGGTTGCCCCAGCTTCTTGCAACAAGGTTGCACTCAGCTGTCCGGTATAAGCCCCTGCTACCTCAGCACTCACATCTTGCCCACCGATTGCCAACGAGGTTACCCCGGCAAACGCAGCTAACAAGGTCGCTGGAGGACAAATTAACACCTCAATGTCGGGTGATAATTGGCTTAACACAGGCGTTAGCTCGGAACACATCGACTTAACTAAAGCGTTGGAACCGTTCATTTTCCAATTTGCGGCAATCAGGGTGTTACGCGACATTCGGCTTTGTCCTTTGCTCATCCGCGCTGATAGTAACCAAGCTTACTGCTGAGAACAAGCTTTTCGCAGTCACAGACGATTAGTTGCACATTTTTTAACTAAAAAGCCCATGTTACTGGGCTTTTTAGCGATGCGGTTATGTTAGTAATAGATTGCGTAGAAACATCTTTGCTTAACTGGCAATTTTTACTGCAGCAGCAATTTTCTCGGCGTAGGCACGCACTTCTGTCTCGTCTTCACCTTCCACCATTACGCGAATTAACGGCTCAGTACCTGATTTGCGGATCAGCACACGGCCTTTACCTGCTAAAGCGGCTTCTACCTCATTAATACTTTGCTGTACATTCAATTTTTCGAGTGGTGCACTGCCTTTAGCAAATTTAACATTAACCAGCACTTGCGGTAATTTACGCATATCACTGCATAACTCTGCCAAACTTTTACCACTGGATAACATCGCTGTAAGCACTTGTAACGACGCAATAATGCCATCGCCAGTACAGGTGTAATCCAGATTAAGCACATGCCCCGAATTCTCACCACCAATACGCCAATTGTATTCGCGTAGCAATTCCATCACATAACGATCACCCACTTTACTGCGAGCAAAAGGAATATCCAGCTTGCCTAAGGCCAACTCAAGCCCCATATTGCTCATTAAGGTGCCCACTACGCCACCTTGCAAGGTGCCGGCCTCTTTGGCAGCACGCGCAATAATATAAACGATTTCATCGCCATCGAGAACCCGACCATGCTGATCGACCATCATTACGCGATCGCCATCACCGTCGTACGCAATACCCAAATCGGCCTCCAACTCTAATACCGTGGCTTTTAATAAATCGGTATGAGTAGCCCCGCACTGATCATTAATATTTAAACCATCGGGCTGACAGCCAATAGTAACCACCTCTGCACCTAACTCTTTAAATACCGCAGGAGCAATGTGATAGGTCGCGCCATGCGCGCAATCAATAACCACTTTTAAACCACTTAACGATAAATGATTACTTAAATGGCTTTTGCAAAATTCAATGTAGCGGCCAGCAGCATCATTAATCCGAACCGCTTTACCTAATTTTTCAGACGGTTCACACACCATCGGCTGTTCCAGTTCATGCTCAATCGCCAGCTCAATATCGTCCGGTAGCTTGGTTCCATCGGCCGAGAAAAACTTAATGCCATTATCATAATAGGGATTATGTGAAGCACTTATCACAATACCGGCTTCAGCACGGAAGGTCCGTGTTAAATACGCCACGGCAGGTGTTGGCATGGGGCCTAATAAGCGAACATCGATGCCTGCGGCAATCAGCCCCGCTTCTAGTGCGGTTTCTAACAAATAGCCAGAGATACGCGTATCTTTACCAATTAACACCTTACGTGTGCCACGCTGCGATAAAACGCGACCTGCAGCCCAACCTAATTTCATTGCAAACTCAGGGGTAATGGGGAATTCGCCAACCCGACCACGAACACCATCAGTACCAAAATATTTTCTGCTCATCCCTTACACTCCATAGCGTGCCGCAGCGGCAATCCGCACGGCCTGAACACTTTCTTTAACATCATGCACTCGAATTATTTGCGCACCAGCATAAGCTGCTAGGGTTGCGCACGCAAGACTGCCAGACAGCCGTTCCGACACCGGAACATCTAACAGCTGACCAATCATTGATTTACGCGACATTCCTGCAAGCACCGCATAACCACTTTGCACAAACTGTGGCAACGCACTTAATAATTGATAATTGTGTGCCAAATTCTTACCAAAACCAAAGCCAGGATCAAGGATGATTTGCTGTGTAGGAATACCCGCTTGCTGGCATTCCAAAGCCCGACCGCGTAAAAACTGTAAAACCTCGGCCACCACATCCGTATACTGAGGGGCCTGTTGCATGGTGCGTGGCGCGCCTTGCATATGCATTATACAGACTGGCACCCCAAGTGACGCGGCAATAGGCAAGGCATTTGGCGCTTGTAATGCTCTTACATCGTTAATCATATCCGCGCCGGCCTGAACCGCCGCTGACATCACTGCCGCTTTACTCGTATCAATAGATATAACGCAATCAAAACGCGCTCTTAGGGCAGCGATCAAGGGCAACACCCGCGCCAGTTCTTCGTCAGTTGTAACCTCTGCCGCACCTGGCCGTGTTGATTCACCGCCAATATCCAGAATAGTGGCGCCATCCTGCAACATTTGCTCAGCGGTAAATAACGCCTGATCTAAGGCATGATGCTTACCGCCATCCGAGAAAGAATCAGGCGTTACATTTAAAATACCCATAACCTGAGGACGCGATAGCGACAATACACGCTGCCGGGGTAACTGTAATTGCATAAGGATCTCATTTGGCTTTGGCTGGATCAGTATACGCTTATTGCTAACATGTCGTGGCGCAACAAACACAACTCACATACATAATAAAAACCCCGGGCAAGCCCGGGGTAGTGATTATAGCAATATCTTAGATTACTGCCAGCATGCTTAAACAGCTGTGCTTTCTGACGGTTTGTCCGTTGCACTAGGTGCCGCTTTTTCAGCTTTGGCGTCATCGCCACCATCGCCTTTGGAACCTTTATCACGGGGTTCCCAGTTTTCTGGTTGGCTTACTGGCTTACGATCCATCAGTTCTTTGATTTGGCGTGAATCAATTGTCTCGTACAGCATTAAAGCGTCTTTCATGGCATGTAAAATGTCCATGTTTTCATCTAACAGACGCTTCGCCCGATCATAATTTCGATCGATGATGGCTTTAATTTCGCTATCAATAATAGACGCTGTTTCATCCGACATATTCTTGGCTTTCGCCATGCTACGACCTAAGAATACTTCACCTTCTTCTTCTGCATAAAGCAATGGCCCTAATTTCTCAGAGAAACCCCATTGGGTAACCATGTTACGGGCAATAGAGGTAGCGTATTTGATATCTTGCGACGCGCCTGTTGACACAGCATCAGTGCCGTAAATCACTTCTTCCGCTAAACGACCACCGTAAGCCACCGAAATTTTACTTTCTAATTTACGACGACTTACGCTAATTGCATCTTGCTCAGGTAAAAAGAACGTAACACCTAAAGCACGTCCACGTGGAATAATGGTGACCTTGTGAACAGGATCATGTTCTGGCACTAAACAGCCGATAATGGCATGTCCCGCTTCATGATACGCCGTCATTTCTTTCTCTGCATCGGTCATTACCATAGAACGACGTTCTGCACCCATCATTATTTTATCTTTCGCACGCTCAAACTCTTCCATGCTCACCACACGGCGGTTTCCACGCGCAGCAAACAGCGCAGCTTCATTTACCAAGTTGGCTAAATCTGCACCTGAGAATCCCGGTGTGCCTCGTGCAATTACACTGGCTTTGACATCATCGGCCATTGGTACTTTGCGCATGTGCACTTTTAAAATTTGTTCACGACCACGAACGTCTGGCAAGCCAACAACAACTTGACGGTCAAAACGACCAGGGCGCAACAATGCTGCGTCTAATACATCTGGACGGTTGGTTGCGGCAATAATAATGATGCCTTCGTTACCATCAAAACCGTCCATTTCAACCAGCATTTGGTTTAAGGTTTGCTCACGTTCATCGTGACCACCGCCTAAACCGGCGCCGCGTTGACGACCTACAGCATCAATTTCGTCGATGAAAATAATACAAGGCGCCGCTTTTTTCGCTTGTTCAAACATATCTCGAACCCGCGACGCACCCACACCCACAAACATTTCTACGAAATCAGAGCCTGAAATGGTGAAGAACGGAACTTTAGCTTCACCCGCAATAGCTTTTGCCAATAAGGTTTTACCGGTCCCTGGAGGACCAACCATTAAGATACCTTTAGGGATCTTACCGCCCAATTTTTGGAAGCGTGAAGGCTCTTTTAAATATTCAACAAGCTCCGACACTTCTTCTTTGGCTTCATCACAACCGGCAACATCAGCAAAGGTAGTTTTGATCTGGTCTTCACCCATTAAGCGCGCTTTGCTTTTACCAAAGGACATGGCTCCTTTACCGCCACCGCCTTGCATTTGGCGCATGAAGAAGATCCATACACCAATTAGCAGTAACATTGGGAACCATGAAATGAAAATGGTAGCTAACCAGCTACTTTCTTCCGGTTTCGCACCTAAAACGCGAACGTCGTTGTTGTACAGATCTTTAATCAGGTCAGGATCATTCACTGGCAACACGGTTTCAAAACGCTCACCGCTGCGCTTAACGCCCGTAATCACGCCTGAACGCTCAATTTTCACTTCGCGGATCAGCCCCTGATTAACTTCTTTTACAAACTGGGTGTAGCTAGTCTGGCGGTCAGTGTTTTCACTCGGCCCAAAACTGTTAAATACTGACATCAGTACAACAGCGATTACTAACCAGACAATCAGATTTTTTGCCATGTCGCTCAAGGTGATAACCTCATCTTTACTCTAGAAATCATTAATTACGGCCTACTTTACTAAAGTTTGAAGCCGGTAGCCACGATATATGTCTCACGTGAACGGGCACGTGACGAATCAGGCTTACGAATTTTAACCGTACTAAAAACAGCTCTCACGTCTTTCAGGTACTGCTCAAAACCATCGCCTTGAAATACTTTGACCACGAAACTGCCATTTTGCTTCAACACGTTATGACACATTTCCAAGGCTAATTCTACCAGGTACATAGAGCGCGCCTGATCAGTGGTATCATTACCACTCATATTCGGTGCCATATCAGATAGTACCACATCTACGTTCTTACCGCCGATCCGGCTCAGTAATGCCGCTAATACCGCTTCTTCACGAAAATCACCTTGTAAAAAAGCCACACCCGCTAGCGGATCCATGGGTAAAATATCACAGGCCACTACCGTACCCTGCTGGCCAACCACCCCGGCAACATACTGCGACCAGCTGCCTGGCGCAGAACCTAAGTCCACTACATTCATGCCCGGTTTTAACAGTTTATCTTGTTGCTGAATTTCTTCCAGTTTAAACGAGGCGCGCGAGCGTAGCCCCAATTTTTGAGCTTTTTGCACAAATTGGTCATCAAAATGCTCTTTTAACCAACGGGTAGAGCTGGCTGAGCGTTTTTTCTTGGTCATGTTACTACTCTTAAATAGTCTTATGCTCTAGATGGCGTTACAATAGGCATAATTCAAGCTTTATTACGGATATTCTAACCTTATGAGTCTCACCAATAAACAAAAACAATTTTTAAAAAGCAAAGCCCATGATTTAAAACCTGTGATTTTACTGGGTGGCAACGGCCTAACGGAAGGCGTAGTGGCTGAAATTGACAATGCCCTAAATCACCACGAATTAATCAAAATTAAAGTACCGGGTGAAGATCGCGAACAGAAAGTGTTAATAATGGATGCCATTATTCGCGAAACAAAAGCGCAAAAAGTCCAAGTTATTGGTAAAACCTTGGTGTTATTTCGCCAGACAGAAGATAAAAAAATTCAATTACCACGCGGTTAATTACACCGCATTACTGGCAAAACGCAGTAAAACTAACCGTTTTAGCAGCCCTTGCTGTAACGAAAAGCTTACTCGTTTGCCAGTTACTGTTAGCCCGCTCAAGCATTTCCAAGATAATGTGCTTTAAACCAAACCATTTGCCTGAATATACCCTGCCGTTATTAACGATTGCCTGGCAGATAATTCATCCAACGCAATTTGGCTGACTAAATGCGCAGGTTTCTCAGCCAATGTTGCTTTTGCAAACTGCCACATCACCATCGCATTGTCAGCGCAAATGGTTTCAACATGATGCAAGTTATGTTGATAACTCCAATGGGTATTCTCTACCAGCAAGGCAAACACCTCTGCGGGGCTGACTTGCCAACCGCGAATATCTAACACAATGGCCCAAGGCTCGTGCATGATTGGCGACACTAATTCGCGGAAGGTTTTTACGTAGTCTTGCGCCGTGTTCAGCGTCCATAAACCGTCTGCCGCTACCCACAACACCTTATGCTGCAAGGTAAGTTGAAATGCTTTTTTTGCCATCCTATTTCTCCTTCCACATGCCTATTTCTCTCTCAAAATAACAAAACAACACGGTGTTAATTTATGGCGGTGTTCACTTTCGAGTGCATACGTATACTTTTCCTTGAACGGTATACACTACGTAGCGTATGCCATTTTGTGTTAGGCTTACGCAAAAATAAGCCTTAGCACACAGCCCTGTCATTCATGCAATTACGAGATTATCAACAGCATGCTGTTGATGCGACCATAGCGTTTTTTCAAAAAAACACCGCAAGCGCGGTATTAGTGCTGCCCACTGGCGCCGGTAAAAGCATCGTCATTGCTGAGCTTGCCCGCCAAGCACGTGGGAGAGTGTTAATTTTGACGCATGTCAAAGAATTAGTGGCCCAAAATGCTGAAAAAGTTGCGGCACTTACTGACACACCAGGGATTTTTGCAGCAGGTTTAAAACAAAAAACCAGTAGTACAAAAACCGTGGTGGCAAGTGTGCAATCTGCAGCACGAAATGTAACCGCCTTTTCGCACCCTTTTTCCTTGCTAATTATTGACGAATGCCATCGTGTTAGCCTTGCCGAGAACAGTCAATACCAACAGCTTTTCACCCATTTACGCCAATACAATCCGCAACTAAAAATTCTTGGTCTCACCGCCACCCCTTATCGGCTTGGCAGTGGTTGGATTTATCGCCAGCATTATCACGGCCGTATTGGCAATACCGACAACCCTGTTTTTGAGCATTGTATTTTTGAACTGCCACTGCGCCCACTGATTAAACACGGTTATCTTACGCCACCGAAACTTTACGATGGCTTAACCGCGCAATACGATTTTAGTCAGCTTAGCCCCAACGAGCAGGGAGAGTATTCGGAGACGCACGTTAATAGCTTGCTTGGCAAAATGGGCCGAGCGACGCGCTTAATTGTAAAACAACTCATGCATTTAGCGGCGCAACGACAAGGTGTGATTATCTTTGCCGCCACGGTTAAGCATGCAGAAGAGATCATGCAACTGTTGACGGGAACCACGGCGGCGCTGCTTACTGCCACAACGCCTAACGCCGAGCGCGATGCGCTTATTACGCAATTTAAAGCACAACAGCTGAAGTTTTTAGTGAATGTGTCGGTGCTTACCACGGGCTTTGATGCGCCCCATGTCGATCTGATTGCCATCTTGCGCCCCACCGCCTCGGTGAGCTTATTTCAACAAATGGTCGGCCGAGGATTACGCTTAGCGCCGGGTAAAACCGAGTGTTTAATTATCGATTATGCTGCCAATGGTTACGATCTGTATTTTCCAGAAGTCGGGCAACCCAAACCTAATAGCAAGTCGGTGCCGGTTCAAGTTCCGTGTCCAGTGTGTGGCTTTGCCAATATTTTTTGGGGACTCACCGACAGTGATGGTGATATCATTGAACATTATGGTCGTCGTTGTCAGGGAATAGTCCCTTCCCTTGTAAGCGCTAGAACAGAGCAAAGTCAACAATGCGATTTTCGTTTTCGCAGCCGTAGCTGCCCTGAATGTGGTGCGGAGAATGACATTGCCGCGCGCAGTTGTCATCAATGCCAATCGGTTTTGGTGGATCCTGATAAACGTCTTCGTGAAGTTTTAAATCAGCAACACCATCACCTGTTTCGCTGTCAAAGTATGCAACTGAGCGACGATAACGGCTCGCTCAAGGTAACATATTACGATATTGAAGGTAATCCGTTTTATCGCTGGTTTAAGCTAGACACTCGCCCGCAACGCCAAGCCCTGTTTGCCGCCTTTATTAAACCGCACAGTAAAGCGCCCGGCATCCCCTTTCCCGCCTTCACTAACGCCAGCGAATTGTGTGCCTTAGCCGAAAAATTTCGGCCGCCACACCTTATTTTACTTAAAAAGCAAAAGCATGGCTGGCAGCACCTAGAAAGCTATTTTGATTATAACGGCCGCTACCAAACCGAACCCGCTACGCTGGCCTAACCTGCTTTGCTAAACGCTGAAATAAAGCGCTGAGTAATACTAGGCTTGCGCCTAAACCGATAAATGACGCGGCTCGCAGTAAACCCGTTAGCTCGTTAAGATCAAATACAAATACCTTAAATACCACTACGCTGAGTAAGACAAAGCCGGCTTTGCGTAGCGGCCACCATTGCCGTAATTCGGCCAGTACAATAAACAAAGTGGCCAAGGCTAAAAACACCACAGAATAGCTATAATGTTCAGCATTACTGGTGGTTAAGTTCCAAGCAATGATCGGCCCTTGCCAAAACTGCCTTACGCTACCTAATACAAATAAGGTGCCCAACGCCGCAGCAATCGTATAGCCCCATGGATGATAAAGCTGTGGCCTTTTTAAACGCGCCAGCGCAATCAGCAATAATGCAGGGATCCCCCACAAGACTAAAATCCAATTAAAAACAGGCCACTCGCCTACCGCCTGATGGCTAAAAAATGGATTATAGTGCAGCAAGACTGCGGCTTGTACTACAAGCGCCATGCCCACCAGCCCAGCGGCAACTATGCGGTATAATCGCTGTAAGGCGCCCGCCAACTCACTGCGCCAATGATACACCCAAGCCAATAGTAGCCAATTGGCGCTATGAACGCTGAGGGTTTGAAAGGTAATTTGGCGAAAATCTAGGCTCCGATCATTTAACCAATATTGGCTTTGAACCGTAATAAATACAGCCACAAGATGTAAACATGCGCCTTCGAGCCATGGCTGTAATAGGGTATGTCGCCACAAGCGAGTGGCCAACATAAAACAACTTAGTACCACTGGATACACCCAGAGCGACCAATGCCATCCCGAGAAAGTAATCGTTTCGTAACTTCCCAGTATCGGCGCGGCGGTTAAACGGAATAAAATAACCGCAATAAGGGCTTTGAGCACCCAAT
>Ga0209812_10002758_pt1 | contig 10207 bp, 9 predicted proteins | sample JI71714BDNA_FD_187502 | JGI IMG/M metagenome (GOLD analysis project Ga0209812, IMG submission 187502) | Wastewater effluent complex algal communities from Wisconsin, to seasonally profile nutrient transformation and Carbon sequestration -... | ecosystem: Engineered > WWTP > Effluent > Algae...
TTTTACCTAAATCTTGAAGCTTTATTTTTTTATTCATTATTCAAAAGTCACTTCAAAATTAAGCTTGTCTGGATTTTCCATATAATCTTTCAAAGGATATTCTATGGTAATTGTTTTTCTATCTTCGCTATAAAGTGCATTTTCTATAGAAATCTTTTTTACAGCTTTTGGAAATTGATAAACTACTTTGAAATTAGATTGGTCGTAAAACATATCTAAAGATTCTTTCATTTTATTAGCAACATCATCCTCTGAACCTTCTTCTGCTTCTTCAGTAACTTCTTTTTTCTTTTCAATTTTAGCTACAGTCTTTTTAAATGTTTTTCCATCATAAAAGAAACTTGTAGAAGAATTGTCTTCTAAAGCATCTGGAGCCATTCCCATTCCACCAGATTTTTGACCTGTAGGAGAAATTGATTTCATTGATTCAACTGGTGACATTACATCTTGAAGTTCTGAAATTGAATTGAAATCTGTAAACATGCTATAATTCATTATTCCTTTTTCCTCATCAATAATGGTTCGCACACTAAAGCGTTCCATTTTTTTAATTTTGGCTTGCTCTTCTGGAGATAATTTAGAAATACTATCTTGTTTACTCGCAAACATTTCTTTGAAAGTAAAAGTACTGTCAACTACTTTTTTATTTTTTCTGTTTACCGTTTCTTTTTTATCTTTTTTAGTATCTTCTTTATCATCACCTTTAAATGCGCTACCCATCATTGACATCATTTTGGTACCGTCAATGTCATAAGCAAATTTACCCGAACCATTATCATTAATAATCATTTTTTCTGTTATGGTACAACTCGTCAAAGCTAACGTAAGAAGTAGTGCAAAAAGTAATTTTATTGATTTCATATATGTGAAATTTATTTGTTAGTGGTAATATATGTAATCGCCTTTTTATTTATTGGTGCTTGCTTGCGCAAACTTGTAGTTAATGGCGATTTCATCTTTAGTTTAATTTATTTTACAAATATACAAAAAGTTTACAATTTAGCCCTGACAGGAATGGCATCCTTTTTTTCTCGTTTTTTTTTAAAACGAGAGAAAAAGATAGAATGGATGGCAGGAAAATGGATAACAAATAAAGCCCAAGCCATTCGCTACTTTTACAAAATAAATTTGAAAATTGTTGTTTTGAAACTTTCTAACTAATACCTATCTTTGCACGCTTAAATACAATTATATGCAACTTTCAGAACAAGAAATCATTAGACGAGAAAAACTTGATGCTTTACGCACTCTTGGAATTAACCCTTATCCTGCGGATTTATATCCAGTAAACACTACTTCTAAACAGGTGAAGGAAAATTTTGAAGAAGGTAAGAAGGTTAATGTTGCTGGACGATTAATGAGTGTTCGAGATCAAGGAAAAGCTTGTTTTGCTGAATTACAAGATAGCGATGGCAGAATTCAATTGTATTTTAATAGAGATGTAATTTGTGAAGGAGAAGACAAAACGCTTTACAATCAGGTTTTTAAAAAATTGACCGATTTAGGTGATTTCATTGGTGTTGAAGGAGAATTATTCATGACTAAAGTTGGTGCTCAATGTATAAGAGTTGATAATTTTACATTCTTGAGTAAAACTTTACGTCCGTTGCCTTTGCCAAAAGTTGATGAAGATGGAAAAGTACACGATGCCTTTAATGATGCTGAATTGCGTTATAGAATGCGTTATGTTGACTTGGTTGTAAACCCAAATGTGAAAGAGGTTTTTGTAAAAAGAACGAAACTTTTTACTGCAATGAGAAACTTTTTCAATAACGCAGGTTATATGGAAGTTGAAACGCCAATTTTACAAGCAATTCCTGGTGGCGCTGCGGCAAGACCTTTTATTTCACATCATAATGCCTTGGATATTCCATTATATTTAAGAATTGCTAACGAATTATATCTTAAAAGATTGATTGTTGGTGGTTTTGATGGTGTTTATGAATTCTCAAAAAACTTCAGAAATGAAGGTATGGATAGAACGCACAATCCTGAATTTACAGCAATGGAAATCTATGTAGCTTACAAAGACTACAATTGGATGATGGAGTTTACAGAGAATTTATTAGAATATTGTGCAAATGAGGTAAATGGAACAACTGATGCAACTTTTGGCGAACATAAAGTAAGCTTCAAAGCACCTTATGCTAGGGTTACTATGACCGATGCCATTAAAAACTTTACAGGTTTTGATATTTCTGGTAAAACGGAAGCAGAACTTTTTGAAGCTGCAAAATCAATGGGAATTGAGGTTGATGCAACAATGGGTAAAGGAAAATTAATTGATGAGATTTTTGGAGCAAAATGTGAAGGAAATTTCATTCAACCAACTTTCATTACTGATTACCCAAAAGAAATGTCACCATTGTGTAAATCACACAGAGATAATCCTGAATTAACAGAACGCTTCGAGTTGATGGTTTGTGGAAAAGAAATAGCAAATGCTTATTCAGAATTGAATGATCCTATTGACCAACGTGAACGTTTTGAAGCACAAATGGCTTTAAGTGAAAAAGGTGATGATGAAGCTAACGGAATTATTGATGAAGACTTTTTAAGAGCATTAGAATATGGTATGCCACCAACTTCTGGTTTAGGAATTGGAATGGATCGATTAATTATGTTTTTAACAAATAATCTTTCAATTCAAGAAGTGCTTTTCTTTCCTCAAATGCGACCAGAAAAGAAACAAGTTGAATTGACGGAAGATGAGAAATTCATTATTGAACTATTAAAACTTGAAAACAATCAACCAATTGCGCAACTAAAAGAGAAATCTGCTTTGAGTGGAAAAAAATGGGATGCTGCCATGAAGGGATTATCAAAACATGGTTTAACAAAAGTTATTGTGGATGGTGAAAACAAAACAGTTGAACTGAAATCATAATTTTTTTTATCATTTGTATTGATTTTTAAAAAAAATTATTAAATTCGCTTTTCAACAAATTAATTTAAAGAAGATTATGAAAAGAATTATCGCAATATTCACATTGTTTTTAGCATTTAGTTTTAATGCAAATGCTCAAGAAGCAAAAACATTTTCAACTCCGAACACAAATGAAAAAAGTGTAAAAGAAATTATTATTGAGGATATTAATTTGATGTCAAAGTCAGTAAAAATGGAAGAGGGTTTAAAAATGGATTTAGTAAATCTATTACAAATGAGAAAAGATGATGTTAATAATTCTAAAACTCAAGAAGAAAAACAAGCAGTTTTTGAAAGATATACTTTAAAATTATTAAGTGCTTTCAATGAGGAACAAATTGAAGCTTTAAAGAGAAATAAAGAATTATTCAACAGATTAACTCAGTTTTCTAGCAAATAATATTAGAATAAAATAAAAAATAGGCGATTCAATTGAATCGCCTCTTTTTTATAAACTACAACTTAAATTCACAAAAAAGTTTCTTCCTTGTCTCGGAAAATTATTCCAATCTGAATACGTTGAATAATAAGCATCAAGAATATTTTCAATTCCGAATTTTGTGACAAATTTACATTTATTCATATTGAATTTATATCCAAAATTAACATTAATTATTGCGTAATCTGGAGTTCTATCTTCACCATAAATAATTCCAAAATTGGTGTGTTTTGCATTTCCTTGAAGTACAATTTCTGATGAAAATTTCTGTTTGAAATATACCATTGAAGTTGTAAAGCTAAACGGACTTATAAATGGTAAATTTACATTTTCAAAATCTTTTCCTCTACTATAAACCAACTGCGAATTCCATTTGAATTGTTTAGAAAACTTGATTTCAGAAGTTAAACTTACATTGAAAATGGTAGCATAATCTAGTGCTGTGTGAATTTTTACACCAGTTGCGCCAATTGTCATTGGAACTAAACTAACATTTGGTTTTCCAACAATATAATTGGAAATATGAAAATAAGATGATGTAATTTTCATTTTCATTTTTTCTTTTTTCAAACCAACAAAAGCATTTCCTTCTAATGAATTTTCGGATTTCAAATTCGGATTTCCAATGTTGTCATAATTCTCAAAACTATTGAACAAGTAAAAACCATATGCCTCAGTTATTGATGGCGCTCTTTCGCCATAAGCAGCTCCAAATCCAAATTCAAAACCATTTTTAGAAGAATTATAATTAGCTGAAAAACTTTTTAGAAATCGGTCGTTTTTTGCTTTCATTTCGGGATAAAAAATTTGCAAGCTGTTTAATCCAAATTCGCTTTCTATTTTGTTAGAATGATTACCAAATGCAGCAGAAAATTTCAAACTTGAATGACAATTTAACGCATAATTATCTTCTAAAAATAATCCGTTATAGAATGTAGTTACATCTGGCCAAGTCAACATAAACATCAAATTTTCATTTGGATTTGCAGGATACATGGTCATTTCTGCCAAAGATTTGTTATAAAACGAATTCAAATTCAATAACAAATTATGATTTCCATGTTTGGCTTTAATTTTCGAATAATAACCATAGGTTTTACTCCAACCTGGCATATCCATATGAACTGGCACAAACGGCCGTTTTGTATCATCCATTTTGTGCATAATTGTATTGAAATACACTTTTGTTTCCCAATTGTTTACAATAGAATTTAATGGTACATACTCATATTTTAAAGACGATATAATTGCCTCAGCAATTGAAACATCCATGGGTAACGCTGGATAACCAACATCGGTTGCTTTATCGTAAATTAAGGAAGCTTCAATCAATTTATTTTTACTTAATTTGAAACCTGAAGTAACGGAAAAATTCATTTTCTTAAATTGAGAAAACAAAACTTCTTTATTATTTCCTGCTTTGTAATTTTCTGCATCACGCAACATAAAATCGGTATCAACATAAAACAAATTATCTGCATAATTTATAGCAGTACCTATGATTTTTTGTTGGTTATTGGTTTCAAAACCAGAGTTAAAATTATAACTCCATTTTTGATTTCCGAAGTTGTTTTGGTTTCTTTTTAAATCAATTGAACCACCAATTGTGCTCCCAAAACAAGCGCCTTCTTGACCTGAAGAAATGGTAGCTTCAGATAAATTGGAAACTTCAACATAGGAAGTAATTGGATCCATTTTATCGGTACAAGCACCAAAAATTCGCATCCCATCAATGGTTATCAATGTTCTTTCTGTTGACATCGAATTGATTATTGGTTCCCAAGCATAAGCACCACGTTTTATCATATCAACTTTTGCTGATTGTTGTAAATAATCATCAATTGAAGTAAGCGTTTTGGATTGTTTATCAGAAAGTTGTCCTTTTTTTCCAATTAGTATTATTTCATTTAAAATTTGAGGAATTAAAGTATCTTTTACTTTTTCTTGTGAAAATGAAAATAGAACTGAAAATAGAAGACAAACTACAATATTTTTTTTCATAATGAATGTTTAAAAAGGTCAAAAAACAAAACTGTAAAATGACCTTTTTAAGAATAAAATTAGAATTCTATTTCAAAATATATACTGCTATCTGTCACAGTTCCAGATATCTCTTCACCCTTAACAATGGTGCCATCAGCTTTTGCTAACTGAAGATTTATTTTCCAATAACCTGTCATTGTTAATGATAATTTACCATTGTATAAGTCACCAGCTGTTGTTTGAGTTGCATTTACATTATTTGGTGAACTATGATTTCCCATGCTTGGCATTCTTGGGTCAATTTTTAGAGTATAACCGTCAACTACAGGAAAAGTCATCATGTCTTGCATTTTCCACACACCAACAACTAAATCATTTACAGCTACTTTTGGATGATGCGGATCAACATAAGCAACTAAATATCTTACACCATCAGACCCCATAAAAGTGTTAACTGTTCTTTTAGATGATGCAGGAACATCGATAACAGATGTCATTGTATAACCAACACCATCAATAGTATAATCGATTTTTAAATCCCAATATTCAGTAGCATTTTGAGGCATTTGAAACATGATGTACCCTCCATACAAAGTACCATCTGCAGTAATTTTTTCAACTTCAGAATTTGGACAGGAATGATTCATCATAGCCATGTGCATAATTGGCATCCATGAAACTTCTGCATTTTTAACATATTGATTATTAGCGTTATTCTTAATTCTTAACTTGATTTCATTATAACCTTGAACTGTTGCTCCTGTATGAGAATACAATTCAATAGTATGAGTAGTATTTACAATTTCTTTGAATTTTGTTAAACCTTCCAATTCATTTATTGTTGCTTCATTATTATCATCATTAGAACAAGATGTAAAAGCTAGTGCCATAAATAAAATGGCGAAAATATTTTTTAATTGAGTTTTCATTTTTTATTAATTAAAGTCTATAGAATACTGTGTCTGTAAAGATTTCTCTTTGAGACATTTTTGGATATAAGAATCCTTTCAATTCAAACTAATTGAATCGATTTCTAATAAAATTTAAGAAATAAAAGTTGGTGGATGAAAAACGGAGCAACTTACCGTGTGAAAGTATAAGTTGGCATAGTTGTCTCCAACTGAAGTTTTATTATAAAAATAAATTTGTCTAAAATTAATTTCGGAAAGTTCGTTGCAATAAAGCAATTCAATTTCGTGTTTAGAATTGTCTTTTTTATCTGAATTAATTGGTTTCTCATTTTCAGATGCTTTAGCCAATTCTTTCATCAAATGACATTTACCATTACATTTTAGTTGTGGCTTAGCTTTGTTTTCGCAAAGAACTTTTGCGATATAATCATAATTAATAACATAATCTATAACCGGAAGAATCGGTTTTAGAAATATTGCAAGAATTACTATGATTATAAGTTTTTTCACAAGGCAAATTTACAATAAGAATTTTAAGGTTTTATATGATTATGGTCATAATTTTAGTAATTTTATAAAAATTAACTTTGTAACCATAAGTCGGAAAAGCTTTTCAGCAAAGGTTTTTCGACTTAAAAAACACATTATCAATCATGCAGATAGATTTAGATTTACTATTTTCTTGGGGAGCAATTGCTAAAGAATACAAGAAAAATGAGGTGATTTTTGATGAAGAAGAAATGGCAAATTTTTACTACCAAATCATTGAAGGAAGCATACGAATGTTCAACTCTAATGATGAAGGTAAGGAATTTACACAAGGTTATTTTTCTAATGGTCAAAGTTTTGGAGAACCACCACTTTTAATCAATGAATGTTATCCAGCAACAGCAGTAGCTTTTCAAGACAGTAAAATCGTAAAACTTTCTAAAGATAAATTCTTGAAAATATTGGATGAATATCCTTCTATTCAAAAGAATTTTTTGAATTTAATGGCTCACAGAATTCACTCTAAAGCTAAAACTTCAAAAGATATTATCAACCAAAAACCTGAATTTAGAATTACCGCTTTTTTAAACGCTCACAAAAAAGGTTCTGATTGTAAAATAAAAGAAATGGTTCCATTCACAAGACAAGAAATAGCAAATTTTACTGGCTTACGAGTAGAAACTGTTATTAGAGCTTTTAGTAAAATGAAAGCTGATAAAAAAATTGATATCATTAATCATAAAATCTATTTCTAATGCTTTTTAACAGCAAATTTTGGCTGAAATTTTCAATACTAAACTTATTAATTGTTGCACTTATCGGACTTTTGATGCGTTACAAAATAGGTTTTGAATTTCCTTTTTTCGACCAAAAACATTTACAACATTCCCATTCACATTTTGCTTTTTCGGGTTGGATTAGTCATACCTTGATGGTTTTGATGATAGTTTATTTAGAAAAAAGAACAAAGAATATAGAAAATAGACTTACTGAAAAATACAATTCAATTTTAACCGCAAATTTGATTTGTGCATATGGAATGGTGGTGTTTTTTATCATTCAAGGTTATGGATTGATTTCAATTATATTCTCAACTTCTTCGATTGTGGTTGCTTGTATTTTTGCTTATTATTTCATAAAAGATTTGAAGTTAATTTATGATGATGATTTATCTAAAAATTGGTTCAAAGCGGCACTTTTTTTCAATGTAATTTCATCTCTTGGAACTTTTGCTTTGGCTTATATGATGGTTACAAAAAACATCCATCAAAATGAATATTTAGCTTCAATTTATTATTATTTGCATTTTCAATATAATGGATGGTTTTTCTTTGCCTGTATAGGATTATTAATTTCTTTTTTACAAATAAAATCAGATGATAACGCTTTTTTAAAAAGAACTTTTTGGCTGTTTTTTGTTGCTTGTATTCCAGCGTATTTTCTATCTACACTTTGGTTAGATTTACCGAATTGGATTTACATTCCAACTGTAATTGCTGCTTTTATTCAAGTTTATACTTGGTTTAGATTTTTGATTATCATTGTCAAAACAAAAAGAGAATTTCTTGAAAATTTTCCTTTCTTTTTACGCTATATTTTACTCTTCGTTGGATTAGCTTTGAGTATAAAATTTATGCTTCAATTGGGTTCAACTATTCCAGCAATTAGTCAACTTGCCTTTGGGTTTAGACCAATTGTCATTGCTTATTTGCACTTGGTTTTATTGGCAATTATTAGTTTATTTTTACTTTTTTACATTTATGCCAATCATTTAATTCACTTTAACAAACCCATAAAAATTGGCGTCATTATTTTCTCGATTGGCGTTTTATTAAACGAAATAATTCTTGCTGTTCAAGGCATTGCATCATTTAGTTACACCATAATTCCATTTGCAAATGAAATGCTCTTTGGAGCTGCAATTATTCTAGTTTCTGGGATTGGAATTACTGCTTTTTATTCTATAAAAAAAGTTAAAAATCTTCCATTATTATGATTGCACTCATAAAATAACTGTTTCATAATTAGGTACTTTGTATGTATAATTTGAAAGTATAAAAAAGTATCTATTATGAAAAAATCAATTAAAACATTGTTATTGGCAAGTTTATTTATTGCCATTGGTTGCAAACAAAACGAACAAGCAACATCAGAAACCACTTCTGAAACTACTGAAGTAAGTTCTGGCGGACAAGAAAATGTAGTGGATGAAACTTCTGTTCCAAACATTGTACAAACTGCAGTTGGAAGCAAAGATCACACTACTTTAGTTACGGCTGTAAAAGCTGCAGGATTAGTAACTTCATTAAGCAATGCTGGTCCTTTTACAGTTTTTGCTCCAACCAATGCTGCATTTGATAAATTGCCTGCTGGAACAGTTGAAGGTTTATTAAAACCAGAGAAAAAAGGTGATTTAGAAAATATTTTAGGTTATCATACTTATGTAGGAACGCTAAAAACTGAATATATGCAAGACGGACAAGAATTTGATATGGTTTTTGGAGGTAAAGTAAAAATTACTAAAAAAGACGGCAAAACTTTTGTAAACGGTTCAGAAATAGTAGCTTCAATCCCAACAGGAAACGGAATAATTCATGTTATTGGAGATGTGCTTTTACCAAAATAAAATCAATTATTAATTCAACTATTGTTTTTCTTTTTTTAATTAAAGCTGAAAAGCGTGAATTGTCGTAATTCACGCTTTTTTAATGCATTATTGGAAAAATTATTTAATCTAAAATATTGAACCTTTCTTCTAATTCAACTGCTTTTTGAAACAGAATATTGTTTTCTAAATGGATGTGTTTGTGCAAATCTTGTTCAAATTCTTTTAGCATTGCAAAAGTAACTTTATATGTTTCGCAAGCATCTATTGGTGGATTGTATTCGTTAGTTAACTCTGAAATTTTAGCAAATAAATCTCCTTCTGTTTCATGATCATGTTTTAGCATTGCAATCGGATTTTCAACTGTTCCGAAACCTGGTTGTTGGATAGTTTCGTTGTTTTTGATGGCTTTTGTCATTGTTTTGATGAATGGAAACAAAACTATTTCTTCTTTTTGCAAATGATTTAGCAATTCACTTGAGGCAATTTTAAATAAATTATTAATTTCAAACAATTCAGGATGTCTTTCTCCGTGAACTTTGCATAATTTATCCAAATACATCAATAAAATAGGTGTTTTAGATTCGATATATTCGTGATGTGTTTCTAATATATAATCAATCAATAAATTTGGTGAAAACGATTTAAAATTCATTTCTGATGAAGAATTGGTGTTTAAAACTGCATCAATTTCATTTTCAATTTGATTTACATCTAAACCTTTTGCCTCGCAAACTTCATCAAGTGTTTTATTGCCTTTACAGCAAAAATCGATTTTATATTTTGAGAAAAGTGCTGCGGTTCTGAAGTCTTGCGCTACATATTCTCCAATGGTATTTTTTTGTAATGTGTCC
>Ga0209812_10002760_pt1 | contig 10202 bp, 7 predicted proteins | sample JI71714BDNA_FD_187502 | JGI IMG/M metagenome (GOLD analysis project Ga0209812, IMG submission 187502) | Wastewater effluent complex algal communities from Wisconsin, to seasonally profile nutrient transformation and Carbon sequestration -... | ecosystem: Engineered > WWTP > Effluent > Algae...
AACTGGAATGCAGCATTAGAAACAGGTGGCGTTTTAGTGAGCGAAGAAGTAAAAATCAATTGCGAAATTCAGTTGATTGAGGTGAAGTGATGTGGAGGGTGCTGAGGTGCTGAGGCACTGGTTAAAAAATTGATACTGTTTGAAACCCGTTGAGAGATCAACGGGTTTTTTTATTTTTTTATTGAGCAAGATTGAATCAAGATTGAGCAAAATTTTAATTCATACAAGAAATATCGTTTTGAATTCCTATTGTGCTTTTTATTTTTTGATTGATCAATCCCGATAGCTATCGGGAGAACAGAATTGAAACAAAATTTTGATTCATCTAAGAAATATCATTTTGATTTCCAATTGAGGGGTTTTTTATTTTTTTATTGTACAAAATTGAGCAGTCACGATAGCTATGGGAAGAATCAAAATTTTAATGCAACTACTGAATCCCAATCTTGTTTCAATTTTGTTCAATCTTGCTTCAATGGCTGTTTCAATTTAGTTCTTCGGCTGTTTCAATCTTTCTCACCGGCTGTTTCAATCTTTCTCACCGGCCGCCCCCGTCCCATGAGGGAGTTAACTCCCGAATAACATTGGGATGCTAGCATCCACGAAAAAATGTTGATTTAAAAACGTTAATATCATTTATGCGTTTAATCTTTAACCCGCAAGCGCAATCCACTCATCATAACATGCAGCAACTCCCGATTACCTTGGGAGTTAACTCCCAAGGAGGACATTCCAGGAGGTTGGTTTAGTTGTTTCAGGACATTTGCAACTTTGTATGTGTTATGCATATTATTTACATCATTTCAAATTTTATTAATTTTTAAATTGAATCAAAATTTTAATGCGATTACACAACCTCAATTTTGATTCCCCCGATAGCTATCGGGATTGATTCAATCTTGTTTCAATTCTGCTTCAATTTTGTTTCAATGGCTGTTTCAATCCAATTCACACTCACTCCTTCACCCAAACCACCATCTCTCCATTTTCCGCTTTCACCCAATACACACCACTTGCAAAATCTGCTACCGAAATGGTATTTAATCCTATAAATAAATCTGTGTGTAATATTTCTTCTCCCAATTGATTTACAATGGTAATATGCTGTGTTGCATCTGATTGGATAAATAAAATCGAATTTACAGGATTCGGGAAAATACTTATTGTATTTTTTACAATATCTGTTGTAGCTAACCCTTCATCAGCAATTTGGTCGCAATCGTCGTCGAGGCCATTTAATAACTCAGTGCCTCCGGGATAAATTGTATTATTACTATCATCGCAATCAGTGTTATCTAAGACGAAACCTGCCGGCATTATACATGATAAAGAATCTACATTTTCGTTACCGAACCCATCACCATCAAAATCTTCAAAGGTGTGCAAATAAGCAAAGCCTTCATCAAATAACCCATTGCAATTATCGTCAATGTAATTACAGCTTTCAACTGCATCAGGATAAATTGCGGGATTTGTATCATCGCAATCAAATTCAAGTGTGGCAATTACAAAGCCAAGTGTATCAAAACAGCTATAAATATAGATGTTTTGGTTGCCATATAAATCATTGTCAAGGTCTTCGTAATATTTTTCTTGGATACATGTTTCTTTTAACTTAATTGCCCAAATATCGGTATTTGCAACTACTTCTTCGTGGTGGCCATCAACATCTCCATCTGAAGAAAATGACGAGCCAATAATAACGTATGTTGAGTCTATTAATTCAGTAGATCCATAGCCCCATTCAGGACTAATGCCTCCGTAACAATTAGTCCATTTAATTACACCGAAATAATCTATTTTCAGTGTCCAAAAATCACCATTTAAAGTAGCACCATGGTGACCTACAATATCGCCATCATTATCTGTAGTTGTTGAACCTGAAATAAATATTGAGTTATCAAGACTTTCAAAAACCTCAAATCCAATATCTGCTTTTGATCCTCCGTATGAGCGTTGCCAAATTAAAATACCATCAGGGTCAAGGCATATCACCCAATTATCAGTGCTGCCATGTGAAAACGAAACATCTCCATCATTTGAATTTGTTTCTCCACAGACAATAAGATTACCGTCAGTCAATTCATAAATACTATAAGCTTGGTCAAATTCAGTACCACCATAAATCTGTTCCCATAAAATGTTTCCAGCTGCATCGATTTTTAAAACATAATAATCAGCAAAAAAGAAATTTACATAACCGCATATTAAGTAACAGCTATCCTTTGTTTTTATAATTTCATTTGCACCATCGCTAAAAACGGTTCCATAAGATCTAAGCCATAATAAATTTCCCACAGAGTCTGTTCTTCCAACTATTATATCCGAATTCTCAGAAACACCTAAATGGTCTGTTATATCAATGTCTGTAGATTTAGAAGTGCCGGTGAATATATATCCGCTATCAAGAGTTGTAATTATAGACGAAATAATATCTTCCTGACTTCCGCCATAGTTTCTTATCCATTCTAAATTTCCTGAGCTATCAGTCTTTAATAAAATCGCATCGTTAAATCCATAATTATTTGGGATATCCCCATCATTTGACTTGGATGCTCCACCCACTAATAGCCCTCCATCAAATGTTTCGCTTATTGAATAACCATGTTCGATATCTGACCCTCCATAAGTTTTGGAAAACAATAATTCATTACTTGAGTTTATTTTTGCCAGGTAAATATCATCATATCCTGCATTAAAATCTACATCGCCGTCTGCAGAATTGGAGTCACCGACAAGTACGAAATCATTACCTTGGATAATAACTGAATGCCCAGATTCAAATTCGGTTCCGCCATAACTCATATTCCAGACCAAACTTGGAATTTGAGCAGTTAGCCTTAGATTGCATAGGAATATTGTTACCAACAGGGAGATTTTCATATTATTTTCTAAAATAAACAAATTAATTAACAAGAATACATTTAAAAAAGAACAATTTCCTCAATCACTCTTTCACCCAAACCACCATCTCCCCATCCTCCGCTTTCACCCAATACACACCACTCGCAAAATCTGCTACCGAAATGGTATTTAAACCGATAAATAAATTGGTGTATAATATTTCTTCTCCTAATTGATTTAAAATAGAAACAACATGTGTTGCATCAGATTGAATAAATAATATATTATTTACCGGATTCGGGAAAATACTTATTGTATTTTTTACAATATCTGTTGTTGCTAAACCTTCATCAGCAATTTGGTCGCAATCATCATCAATTCCGTTGAAGAATTCGGTGGCACCGGGATAAATTAATTCATTTGTGTCATTACAATCTGTGCTATCCAGAACATAACCGGTTACAGTAGCACACCAAAGAGAATCAGTTTGCATACTGCCATAATTATCACCATCTTCATCTATATAATATAGAGTATAAATTAAATCTTCATCTACATTTAAATTACAATTGTCGTCAAATGAATTACAAATTTCAGGAGCAGTTGGATTAATTAGATTATTGGAATCATCACAGTCTGTATTATCCATTACATATCCACTTAATTCAGCACAACTCAAGGAATCGGTCAAAAGAAAACCATATCCATCATCATCTGTATCTGCATACCATGTTGTAAATATTGCATCTTCATCTAATTCTCCATTGCAATTATCATCTAAATTATTACAAATATCTGCAACGAGAGGGTTTATGTCAGGACTCATATCATTACAATCTGTACTATCAATTGCATATCCTACAGGTATTTCACAAGCTATTGTATCCGAACTAATATCACCAAAACCATCGCCATCAGTATCGGCGTAATATCTTGTAGTACAAAAACCAAGCTTCACTGTCCAAACGTTGTAAGAAGCATACGACGGTGTTACATCGTAATCAACTGAATTTGAATATCCGGTAATTACTAATTCTTCATCATTAAGTTTTATAATAGAATGTGGAAGATCATTTAATGATCCGCCTAATGATTTTTGCCATAAAATTCCTCCGCTACTATCAATGCCTAATATCCAAAAATCACTACCACCATGTATGAATTCCACATCTCCACTTTCAGCACTTGATGCGGCTGTAATGATAAAATGATTTTCTGTAAAGGCTATTAAATCTGACGAATTATCTGTCCATGTTCCACCATATGCATGACCGTGTAAAAAATTACCATGAGCATCTGTTTTAAATAACCAAACATCAGTTACATCATGATATCCGTCAACTAATCCGTCCTCTGATTGTGTGTCAGCCAGAACCACTAAACTACCATCTGATATTTCAACTACCGATGTTCCATAATCAGGCCAAGACCCACCATAATTTTTACTCCAAATGAGTTCACCTTCGGGTGATATTTTCATTAAAACAACATCGTAATCACCATATGTTATGCCAATATCAAAATCATAACCTTCTGCATAACCAACTAAAATATAATTACCATCCTGTGTTTTAACTATATCTTTAGCTAAATCTGATTCAGACGATCCGTAACATTTATTCCAAACTAGATTACCCATTTGGTCTATCTTAATCACCCATATATCTAATTCTCCGTATAAACCATGGTGCCCTAACACATCTCCATCGTTAGATTGCGTAGCACCTGCAATAAGATAACCACCATCGTCCATTGGTATAATAGACCTTGAGGATTCATTATGAGAGCCACCATAATTAAATTGCCATACAATATCACCAAAATCATCTATTTTAAATACCCATAAATCCTTATAACCATTGTTACCTGTTAGGTCACCATCTGAAGAACCTGCTTGTCCTGATATGATATATCCACCATCCTGCGCCAAGCATGCTGCATTACCATAATCATAATCACTTCCGCCATATGCCCTGCTCCAAATAATTTCACCATTCAAATCTGTCTTAACTACATATATATCATCAAGTCCATGGTTATCAATAATATCACCATCAATTGATTGTTCTTGTCCAACCATTAAAAACCCGCCATCTAAAGATTGTAATACTTCATATCCACGGTCATCATGATTTCCACCATATCCATGTTCCCATATTATTTCAGGGGCCTGTGCAAATATTGACTGCACAATTAAAATAAAGATGTAGGAAAAAAATAGTGATTTCATGTATATGATGTTGGGACTACTAAGGTAATAAATACTTTTTATAGAATTTAATCCTATAAATCGCAGGGTTGTGCTGGAATAATAATTTTTTATTGAGGCAAGAAACCTGCTAGGACAGGTTGGGTTTTTCAATCATTTTCATTTATCGCTTCGTTGACGTCCTGCATGTTATTTTGTAAGGACGCATGCAATACGTCCCTACAAAATAACATGCATGACAATTTTGAGTAAATTATTGTTTACATCATTTCAAATTTTATTAATTTTTAAATTGAATCAAAAATTTACCGCAACTACAGAACCCCAATGTGGATACTACCAAAAGCTACTTGGATTGATCACGGTTATTAAATGGCTGATTTAATTGATTAAAAACAAACAAAATTGAATCAAAGTTTTAACGATTTCAGGCTTGACGAAGGTGGCGATTTTCACCACAAATTTTGTTTCGGATAACAAATGTTTGATTATCCACAAATGTGTCTACGGTGCACTGAACCTTCACTTTTGCCAAAACGTGTTATAAGCTGTGTTTCTTTGTCTTTGTTAGTTTTCGTCTTTAATTACTGTTGTGTCAGAAAGTCTGTCGTGAAAACCATTTGGTGTAAACAGAAATGAAATTTGGTCAAATGGAATAAGACGGCAAAACGTTCTTCTCACTATGTCTCCAAGCTCTGGCTTTGTTCCATTAGTATTTACAACTTTTGTTTTAGTTATAAACTTTCCAATTGTCTTTTGATACTTAGTTTCCATAAAAACATAATATACAAGGAAGCCTGTTGCAAACATTAGATAACGCAAAATTATCTTTAAATTTTGGTCTGTCGGATTTATAAAAAGTCCAATTACGAAAGTAAAAATCATAGTAAAAATTATGAAGGCAATAGTGTCAACAATGAAGTGTATAAACCTTGTCAATACACTCAGCTTTTTAGAGTCGAAATCCTTTTGTTCCTCAATTTTTGCTGTCAGGTCGACTTTTACTTGCTCAATTTTTGTCTTGTCAATGTTACGTTTTTTGATTTCTTCCTCAGCAGCTTCAACAGCCATAGGTTGATAGCCATCGCTGTCAACAAAGACTATTTTAATAAGGTCCTCGTCAGTTCGTTTTGACATTGCGTCTTTCAAGTCTGTATTCATTGTTTGTCAATATATGTTAGTCTTAATGTTCTGGCCTTTCGGTTGTCTATAATAGCCTTTACCATTATTTTTTCAAAAATAAACTATATCCGAAAGTCCTTAAAAGTAACCACAACGCATTAATTATCAAATATAAAAATTGCGTTTTTTATATATTTTATTTGGAAGAAGTTGCACAAAGCGGTTTGGGCAATTGATGCTGTTCAAAAATTTGTTGCGTGAATAACTGTTATTGAAAATGGTTTTAAAGGCTGTAAAGGATTTAGAAAGGTTGGCTGTAGGCTATGTCACAATTTTAATAACTTCCACCATATTACAGGCTTATCTTTATTATTTGTTGGATTCAATCTTGTGCGTTTTTAGTTGTTTTACCATGTCACAAAATTGTTTTCAATTATACGCAACAATTTTGTGATAGTTACGATAATATGCACAGTTAGCCGTGATTGAAACGGAAACCCCGCATTCCGCATTTTCAGCGGAAGCGGAGTTGGAGTGGAAAGCACGTGCGGATTTTGCTGGCGTGCAGAAAAGCTCCTGCTCCAAAAAAGAAACCGTTTTATTGGGCTACATCCTGCTTTCCTGTCAGCAAAAAACCCTATTTTTGCCTTTATCCGAAACAATGCGCAATCAGGTATATCAAAATATAGCAGCCGATCACAGTAAGGGACTGAAAAAGTTTGCCGTTTTAATCGACCCGGATGAGGTGGATGCAAAGGCGTTGAACCAATTGGTAACACTGGGAAATGAGAACCATGTCGACTACTTTTTTGTGGGTGGCAGCCTGGTTATTGGCGATTACCTGGACACAACCATTAAAACCCTGAAGCAGCAAACGAATATTCCGGTGGTGATTTTTCCGGGCAGCATTCAGCAGGTGAACCCAAATGCCGATGCGCTCCTGTTTTTATCGCTTATAAGCGGACGTAACCCCGAATTGCTCATTGGCAACCAGGTTTTAGCGGCTCCTTACGTGAAAAAATCGGGTATTGAGGCTATTTCAACGGGTTATATCCTGATTGACGGTGGCGCGCCGACAACGGTGAGTTATATTTCGAATACGAATCCAATTCCTTCTGATAAGCCCGAAATTGCGGCCTGCACTGCCATGGCCGGCGAATTATTGGGTATGAAACTGATTTATATGGACGCCGGCAGTGGTGCCAAAAGAGCTATTCCTGCTGAGGTGATTGCTGCTGTGCACAAACATTGCGATTTACCAATTATTGTTGGTGGTGGTATCAGAACTCCTGAAAAAGCATACGAAACTTGCAACGCAGGTGCCGATATTGTTGTGGTGGGCAATGCCATTGAAAAAGATACTTCACTGATTAAGGAAATTTCGTTTGCAGTACATTCTGTTACTGTTTAATCGCGTATTTACTTCCTGAATTTTAACTTTACACCATGCGCGGAACCGTAGTTCAAAGTACCGGAAATTTTTATGATGTGTTATTAGCCGACGGCAGTATAATTATTTGCCGTTTGAAAGGAAAATTCCGCCTCGACAATAAAAAACAAACCAATCCGATTGCTGTTGGTGATTTTGTTATGGTGGAAGAAGGACCCGGCGAAACGGATGAACAAAAAAATTATATCATCAACGAAATTCTTCCGCGCAATAATTATATCGTTCGCTCCGATATTCATAAATCGGCTTACAAACATGTAATAGCAAGTAATATAGACCAAACTGTGGTAATTGCTTCGCTCAAACAACCACGCACTGCTTTTGGATTTATCGACAGGGTTTTAATAACCAGCGAAGTGTATGGTATTCCGGCAAAGGTGATTTTTAATAAACATGATTTATACGAGGAAAAAGATGATGAGCTGTTGCAGGAATTAATGTATAGTTATAACGAAGCGGGTTATGAAAGTTTTTCTACTTCAGTATTAAATAAAGAAAACCTGGAACAATTACATCAGGTGTTTGAAAATAAAACATCGTTAATTATTGGTTTGTCCGGTGTTGGGAAATCATCTTTGGTAAACAGTATATTTCCGCATTTAAATTTAAAAACGGGTGCTATTTCTGCTTACACCGAAAAAGGTTTACACACCACTACATTTGCACATATGTATCGCATTAACGAACATTCATTTATTATCGACACACCGGGAATAAAAGAATTCGGTTTGGTAGATATTGATGAATATGAAGTGGGGCATTATTTTCCGGAAATAAGAAAAGAAATGAATAATTGTAAATTCAATAATTGTCTGCACATTAATGAAACCGGTTGTGCTGTTAAACAATTGCTGGAGGAAGGTAAATTTTCGCCTTCGCGATATACTAGTTATTTAACTTTTTATGAAGAAATAAAGGGCGCAAAAAAGTGGTAATATGAGAGTAGTAATTCAACGTGTGTTAAATGCCAGCGTAGTTATTGAACAAAAAACACATGCCAGCATCGGCAAAGGGTTGATGATTTTATTAGGGGTAGAAGAAAATGATACCATAGAAGACATTACCTGGTTGACCCAAAAAATTGCCCAGTTGCGCATTTTTGAAGATGAGAACGGATTAATGAATATTAGTGTATTGGATATAGCAGGAGAAATTTTAGTGGTGAGTCAGTTTACGCTGTATGCCTCTACTAAAAAAGGCAATCGCCCTTCATTTATTCGCAGTGCGAAACCTGATATTGCCATTCCTTTGTATGAACAATTTGTTACAACATTATCGCAACTCATTAATAAACCGGTTGCAACAGGGGTATTTGGTGCGGACATGCAGGTGCAGTTAATTAATGATGGACCGGTTACCATTATTATTGACAGCAAAGCAAAAGAATAGTGCTGCTTATTTTATAATTTTACATCAGAATTAAGACGTTGAAACAATTTTTTTCCAAGTATTTTGAATATTTATTATTAGGTAATACCATTTTAATGGTGTTTCTAAAACCAATGCTGCCAACTTATGGCGAGCGTATGAGCATGATTTTATTTGGCACATTATCTTTTTATTATCTCGCCTCAGGTATTTTAGTTTTTTTGGATAAACAACGTATTGGCAGAATAATGCGGCTGATTTACCTTTTTGGATTATGGTCTGTATCCATTACTGTAACGGCTGTAATGGCCAGAACCTTGTTATTACAAATGGATAAGCAGTTACTCATTATTTCTGTTTCATCAGGTGTGGGTTTAATGGCTTATTTGTTTTTATATTACCGCAAACTAGAAGCGGATGATAAAGCCACTTTGCTTATTTGGATAAAACCACTGGTACTGCGTTCAATATTGGCTTTATGTATTGCCATTGCTTTTTTAATTAGCAGTAATTATGGCATTTATAGTTTATTCGGCACTCACAAAAACGACCCGGTTTACACCGAAAAGGCTGTTAATGCCTATGAAAATCCGGATGATACTGCTGCGGTAAACGATTTGAATAGATACGACGCACTTTTAGATGAAAAAGAAGAAAAGCCTGCTGAATAATTTAGCTTCAATCTTACTTTTATTTTAATACCGATACCATTGTGTTGTTTACTTTTACACTATGTTACACAAAACAAGGGCAATAGTATTTAAAGTGACGAAATATGCTGAGTCCAGTGTAATCATAAAAGCTTATACCGAATTATTTGGTGTTCAATCGTATATCATTAATGGTGTTCGTTCGGCAAAAGGCAAATCGAAATCTGCCTTATATCAGCATGGCAATTTGTTAGATATGGTAGTCTACCACAAAGAGCAGGGTAATTTAATGCGTATCAGTGAATGTGGATTTGCGCATATTTATGAAGACCTGCCTTTTAATATTGTAAAAAGTTCATTGCTAATATTTTATCTGGAAATTTTAAACAAGATTGTTAAAGAACACGAAACCAATGAACCCCTGTTTGATTTTTTATTTGAAATATTTATTGAATTAGACCAAACTGAAAAACCTTTAGGCAATCATCATATTTGGTTTTTATTGGCTATTACTAAATATTTAGGCTGCTACCCAACTGTTTCGCCTGACCCTTATTTC
>Ga0209812_10002761_pt1 | contig 10191 bp, 8 predicted proteins | sample JI71714BDNA_FD_187502 | JGI IMG/M metagenome (GOLD analysis project Ga0209812, IMG submission 187502) | Wastewater effluent complex algal communities from Wisconsin, to seasonally profile nutrient transformation and Carbon sequestration -... | ecosystem: Engineered > WWTP > Effluent > Algae...
CAAGCCATAGCTTCCATTACCACAGCTCCGCCAAACTCTCGGATAGAAGGAAAGCAAAAAATATCTGCTTTCCTGTAATAATCCAGAGTTTCTTGTTGATTCACCCATCCGGTAAAACTCACTATTTCCCCTAACTTAAGTTCCTGCACTCGGTTTTCCAAGTTATTTCTTTCAGGTCCGTCTCCCACTATTGTTAACCGGATTCTATCTTTAAGTACGGGGTCTAATCTGCCAATAGCTTCTATCACAATGTCGGCGCATTTGTAGGGGACTAATCTGCCGACAAATAACAGATTTATCAAGCTAGCATCTTTATTTTTGATAATTGTCGAATTTAAAAATTCATCGGAAATGCCATTTTCGTAGAACAAATCAATTCTTTCATCAGGAATGGCAAATAAATCTTTGAGCATATTCAAAGTATAGGTTGAACCTGCTAAGATTTTGTCCGCTTTTTTGTAAGTTTCTACATAACCTGGAATTAAGGCTCGACCGACTGCTCTCAAAAAGTTGAATTGAGCAAATTCTTGTTTTGCCGTTTCTTGAAAGCCTGGTGGGAAGGGAATCCCCCCATTCACAGGCCCTAGAATAAAAGGAGTCTGCTGACATACAGTGACTACTTTAAACGGATACCGTGGCATCATCGGGGTAATGGCATGAACTATGTCATAATCGCCGTTCAAGATTTCTGTTTTAAATTTTTGATATACTTGCCGATTAAATTCTTCATAAATTGGGTAGCTCAAGGCATTATAAAGAGGCCAATTTACTCGCCCGTTGGCTGTAACTTTTGCTACTATCTTATAATATTGTTTGTTTAAATTTGATTCTTCTAGGTAGAAAACTTTTTCATATTCTGGGTGTTTTTCCAGAGCTGATTTATTTCTAATATGGGTGACGAGGGTGGCATCTACTAACTTGTTGATTTTGTGAAAAAAATTGTAGCCAACCAAAGGTACAGATGCCCATTCAGGATTGCATTGCTCTACTATTAGTAAAACTTTTAATTTTTTATTGCTCATTTGTTTACTACCTGTGGTTGTGAATTAATTTTAGTGAGCTATGCGCTAGCTGGCGGAATTAATGGAGTTGGTGGTTTTGTATTCGATCAACTTGCTCTGTTGACCCAGTAATCTACGCTGGTGAAACTGGATTTGACCTTGTAGCTGGGGAAATTTGGCTAATACGCAAGACAAAGCGTAGATAGCTGCGTCTTTAGTGGTGATATTCCGATGCTTTACATAATAGTTATAGGTGCGATAGGTTGCTAAGGGATAGCCGCTCCATAGTAACAGGCTCCAACCTTTGCTCGGCAATGCCATTGCCAAGGCTAGCACTGGCAAGATGAATCCCCACACCCAGGTGCTGCGGGTTTCTTTTACCCAATGGCGCTCTGGTTCCCCGCCGTGCATCCAGGAACCTTCGGCGTAGGCGTAACCTGCTCTTTGGGCGCGCTTCCACCACTGAGTAAAAGTGGTCATTTGGGCATCGTGGAGGGTCATTTCGGCGTCTAAGCGCAGGATTTTCCAATCTTTTTGGCGCAAACGCACGCAGAGTTCTGGTTCTTCGCCGGCGATGAGTGTGGGATTGAAACCGCCGACTTGTTGCAAGGCTGCGACGCGCATCATGGAGTCGCCACCACAGGCTTTGGTTTCGCCGATGGGGGTATCCCATTCGATGTCGCAGAGTTGGTTGTAGATGGTGGCTGCGGGGTATCGTTCGCGTCTGCGCCCGCAGACTGCTGCTACGTCTGGTTTGGCTGTGAGTTCGCTGTAGGCTCGATCGATCCATCCGTCAACGACTTCGCAGTCGCCATCGACAAATTGGACAAATTCGATGTCTGGTGCTATTTCCAGCAGGCGGGTAAAGCCTTCATTTCTGGCGCGGGCGGCGGTAAAGGGTGTGGATAGGTCGAGTTCTACGGTATCGGCGCCGAGCGATCGGGCTAATTCTAGGCTACCGTCTGTGGAGCCGGAATCGACGTAGATGACGCGGGAAACTTTGTTTGTGGCCGAGACTAGGCATTGGCGGAGGCGCTGCCCTTCATTTCGTCCGATCGCCACTAATCCAATTTTTTTCAAGTTTTTCCTGTTGAATGCAACTACTAAACTATTCCTGAGACATCTGTCATAATTCTTGGTGGAACAGGCACTCCTGGCTGTTCTTCACTGACTTTTGAGGAGATGTCTCTTTCAGATCTTAATCAAAGCCAAGCTATTTCGATATGGTTTCTTCTACTTCGAGAAAAGATTTTTCCGAGATACTGGCTTTTTTTTCAATAATTTTTGCTGGTATTCCCACTGCGGTGGCGCCGGGTGGCACATCACAGATCACCACAGCATTAGCACCAATCAAAGCATGATCGCCGATGGTTACGGAGCGAATTATTTTTGCTCCTGCACCGATATCGACGTGGCCTCCTATTTTGACATCACCAACAATTGTCACCTGTTGCAGAATTAAACAATTAGGGCCAATGGAAGCACTGGGATGAATGACAATGCCATTAGGATGAGGCAGTATGAGTCCTCCTTCTATTTGGCAGTTTAAGGGGATGTCTGTTGCCGTTACCACACTCCAAAAACGATGGTAGATGATATTTAAGCGACATAACAAATAGCCTAAAATCCCACCATGTTGCTGCCACTTTTGGTAATTACGGATAGATTTGAGCAGTTGACAATTGGGTTCCCACCACTTACCAGCTTGTTCGCGACTCCAGTCTGGTTCTGTAGCAGAAATGATTGGCTTAGTAAGTGAATCAACCATTGTTTGTCGAGTATTTTGATGATGTAGACAATTGTGTTTATTTGTGGAGTTTACTTTATTTAATAAATCTTTCTAACTTGAGTAGAAAGATTTCTGGAATATCCCCACACTTAAGTTGCTTGATAAAACAGAGAAATTTCAGCCTGGTATCTCTGTTTCCTGTTTCTTTGTAGATTGAAGAATTTTGGCGGGGATACCAACAGCAGTTTGACCGGCCGGAATGTCGGATAAAACTACTGCATTGGCACCGATATTTACGTCGTCTCCTAAGTTGACCTTGCCGAGAATTTTTGCACCTGCGCCGATGTTAACCCGATCGCCCAATTGAGGCGATTCTAGGGGTTTGTCCAAATAGCGGTTTCCCAGGGTTACGCCTTGGCGGATAAAGCAGTCATCGCCGATCGTACAGTGTCCGTGGATAATAATTGCGCTCTGATGTTCGATCACCACGCGGCGGCCAAGCTTCACGGTGTATGGCAAATCTATGCCGTAGGTGTTGCGGACTTTTCGGTAGAGCGATCGATACAGAATACTCAAGGGAGCCCGCAGCAGCTTCGGTTCAACTTTCATTCTCCACACACCGAAGCGTTGAACTGCTACCGCCCGAAACCCCGGTTTTGTCCAATCGCGACCATGAGCAATCCAGTCTTCTTTAATTTGCTGCCACAGTCCGAGTGGGGGGTTTTCTACTTGATTTGCACTGCTAATTAAGTTTTGATCGTCAGTTACCATAAGTTCTAATTCACACTTATTGCTTGTTTACCCTGTTCCTAGATGCCCCTGATAGTAATTTGTTTATTGGTTTTTTTTGAGGGAGGTTAAACCCGGTTTATTGATATCTAGAATACCAATTTCTAGGGTGCATCACACAATATTTTGTTAAGATTAACCGGGTTTATTTGGGTTTTAATTATTTACCCAGTCCTTTAAAAGTTTTTGGATTTTTCAATCTTACCCCCCTTAAAAAATACACTATTCGATACAAAATCGCTGAGAAATTTTGGTGGATCGCCGTCGGGCTTGCGTTGAAGTATGCGACGCACCCTCCAGGTGGCAAAGCCCGAAGCCCAGGATAGATCAGTTAATGCTGTGTAAACCAAGCCGTAGTTTTTGAGAAAGTATCTGCGTCGGGAATCAAACCAATAAGTAGGCAGTCGTTTCGCAGGCTTTTTGGTGTCAGTGACGCCTGAGCTTTGACCTACTAGGTGAACTACACGACTTTGGGGTACATACCAGCAACTCCAGCCAGCTTTGTGAGCTTGCAGACAAAAGTCCATTTCTTCGCAGTACATGAAATAAGCTTCATCCATCAAGCCAATTTTTTCAAATACTTCGCGACGGACGATCATGCTGGCTCCTGCTACCCAATCAGTTTGACAGATTTCTTCGGAAATCGGAGGCGCTACGGCCCAGTTTTTCAAAAGCTGAGATAGGAAGCCTGTGCGCCAACCAAAATCGAGTTCCGTCAACAGGCTGTGAAACCGAAAAGCTGACTCCTGGGGCGTGCCGTCGGGGTCTTCTAAGCGGCTGCCGGCGATTCCAGCTTCGGGATGAGTGTCCATGAAATCGACCAGGGCTTTGATGGCACCGGGGCGAACTACGGTGTCTGGGTTCAGCAGCAGGATGTAAGGCGGGGGATTGGGAGATTTCAGGGCGGGACGGATCAGGGCGTTGTTGCCGAAGGCGAATCCGCCGTTGTAGTCTAGGGGTACGAAGGATGCCCATTCGCTCCAGCCTTCTGCTGCGATCGCGCTGCTAATTTCTGCGACTGAGTTATCGCCAGAGGCGTTGTCTGCAACTGCAACCCGCATACCGGGAAGGGATTCTACTTCGTTAACTAGAGAACGCAAGCAGTCTATGGTCAAAGCCGGAGTTCGGTAGTTAACGATGACCACAAGTAGGGGATACGGATGATTGGGCGCAATGGCATTGGACATAATGGCGATCGTCTGTTTAATAATTTCTAGCTCAGTTTGTCTCTGTTTGGCAAGAGCAGGCGATCGACATTTGATAAATACAAATGTTTAACTACCAGCCGGGAAGTCTAAGGGTATATTTAGAGGGGGATGAATCAGAGCGCTGCGCGAAGTACCCCAAATAAATTACTCCTTGGGATGAAATACTCGTCGGGTGTAGGTACGGAAACCGACAATTAGACATTGCAAAGACCTTAGAAGATAAAAGGGTTCCCGTAACGGTTGCAAAAATTCAACCGACTGATGAAAACACTCTTGGTATTGACTTGGGAATTACTAATTACGTCTATCTTTCTAATGGCGAGAGAGTTGAAAATCCTAGATTCTTGAGGAAGTCTGCCGAGAAATTAGCAAGGCTTCAAGCAAAGCTAGCTAATAGAGTCAAGGGTTCTCAACCTTGGAAGATAATCAAGAACAAGATTTCCAGATGCCATCAGTTCGTAGCTAGGGCTAGATTAGATTTTCAATTTAAAACTGCACAGCAGCTCTTTAGCAAGTGTGAGGTTTTAGTTGTTGAAGATTTGAGCGTCAAAAATCTAACTAGACGTGCCAAGCCCAAGACTGATATTGAGAATGGTAATTTGGTTTATTTGCCTAACAGTCAGTCAGCTAAGAGTGGCTTGAATAAATCCATGCTTGATGCTGCTCACGGGCAATTCGCCAACGTTCTGAAATATGTCGCATGGAAACTAGGTAAAAGTGTTTTATTTGTTGACCCCAAAGGAACTTCCCAGCACTGTTGGAACTGCCTCAACAAAGTCCCGAAAGAGTTGTCCCAACGGTGGCATTCTTGTCAATGTGGAGAATCTTTGGATCGAGATGAAAATTCAGCCAAACTCATAAGAAAAATTGGTCTGAGTTACGAAAGTGGCGGTGGAACTCCGTCACTCAAAAAAGCCTTTGCAAAAAAGGAAAAAGAAGCCTGCGGTCTAACTGTACTCAGTTGACCGTCAGGTTCGTTCACAGTCGATACTGGCGATAAACCTGACTGGCCGCTCGGTGCAATAGCGAATGCCGATAAACTAATCCCTTCATGTCATCGCAATAGCCACCACCAATCACACAGGCCACTGGATAGCCCCCCGCCAAACAAGTAGATAAAACTTGCATTTCCCGGCGAAATAACCCCGTATCACTTAAAGCTAATTTTCCCAGTTTGTCCGCATGGTGAGGGTCTACTCCGGCATCGTATAAAACCAAATCTGGCTTGACATTTGACAGCAAATCTGGTAAATATTTAGCCAAGGTTTGCAAATATTCGTCGTCCTCCATACCGATCGGCAAAGGGACATCTAAATCGCCCTTTTGTTTGGTACCTGGAAAATTCACCTCACAGTGCATCGAAAAAGTAAAAACACTGTCGTCATTTTGAAAAATAACAGCGGTTCCATCCCCTTGGTGTACATCTAAATCCACAATCAATACTTGACGAACTAAACCCATTTTTTGCAGGACACGAGAGGCGATCGCCAAATCGTTAAAAATACAAAAACCAGAGCCATAATTAGGGAAAGCATGATGAGTTCCTCCCGCAGTATTACAAGCTAAACCGCATTCTAAAGCAAGCTTGGCTGTCAGTACCGTTCCAGAGGAGGCGATACAAGTCCGATTGACAAGGGCTCGACTCCAAGGAAGACCAATTCGGCGCTGAGCTTTGGCATCAAGGGTCCCGTTGCAGTAAGCTTGAATATAAAACTCATCGTGGACAAATTGAATCCATTCGGAAGGAGGAAGTTCCGGGGCGTGAAATTGATCCTGGGAGGCGACCCCATCCGCCACCAGCATTTCAGAAAGCAGCCGGAACTTGTCCATCGGGAAGCGATGACCCGGTGGCAGGGGTGCAACGTAATCTTCGTGGTAAATAATTGGTAAGTCCATTGAGAGTATTGTAGAAAAAATAAATCTCCAATTGAAAGTGCAAACTATCAAAAAAATAAATTCGCTGGAGAACCTGTATATGGAACTAAAAATAGTTTGGGAATTGGAAAGTAACAACCCCAACAATACTGACAATTTACATCATATCAGTCAGTGGTGGGCAAATCTCAATGGCAAAGAAATTACCTGGGTGGAGCGCATTATTCCCCTGGGCGTTGGTATGAGTGAAATTCACTGGCAGCCCCAGCGGTTTGACGAAAATTTTATCATGGTCAATCCTGAAATTCGTGGAGATACTCTCTATTGGTACAAACGTGATTCTCCTGTCGAAAGGAACACCATAGTTCAGAAACTGGAACTAGACAACCTGCAACAGCAACTTTACATTTATCCTCAGTTAGAATCAGAGATAGTAATTCGGATAGCAATTCCCGAAATTAAATATCAAACCCTTGAACTGAAAAATGTCGAATTTGCCCTAGGTGAAGATAATATTATGTTGCTATGGGATGTAGAACAAGAACTGGAAATCAAAATCGCTCTTACTGCCGAAAATATTCTGAAACTTCAGGAATTACTAGCAGATAAACACCAGAAAATTTAAACAAATTTTTCACTCAGATGTTGCAGCCATATAAATCAAAGACTTGGGCGCGATGTAGTGACGGTTTTTTTTGTCTTTCGGCATCCTTTAAAGCTGTTGGTGAAACAGCCATGATCATTGAGAAGGCTGCTATAGCCTTTCTCGGTGATGAGGTTCTCTCGGATATAGGGCATAGGTCATACCTCACTTTATTAAGAACTACTTTACATAAACTAAATTTTTATGTAATCAAATAAATCCGCCCTAAAGTATTACTTGGGTAATCACAGTAGAGAATAAAAAGATGGCGACAGAAAAAATGTTAATCAACCCGGAAAATATCCAAATTTTAATCATTGACGATCGACCTAATAACTTGCGATTCTTATCAAATATATTGACTAAAGAGGGGTACAAAGTTCAGAGGTCTATTTCTGGTGAATTGACAGTAAATTCTGACTTTGATTCTATACCTGACTTGATTTTGCTCGATGTTGTTATGCCGAGAATGAACGGCTATGAAGTCTGTGAAAGACTAAAAGCTAACGAAAAAACCCGCGAAATTCCGGTGATTTTTTTGAGTATCCTCCATGAAGCTTATCATAAAGTTAAAGCCTTTGAAGTTGGGGGAGTTGACTACATTACTAAGCCTTTTCAAGTCGAAGAAGTTTTAGCCCGTGTCAAAAATCAACTAACTATTCAACACCTATCAAAACAATTAAAAGAGCAGAACGCCCAACTACAGCGAGAGGTGGCAGTTCGCAACACGACAGAGCAAGCACTGCGGGAAAGTCAAGCACGGTTGCAGAAGTTGGCGACTAATATACCGGGAGTAATTTATCAATTTGTGATGAATGATGAGGGGAAATTAAACTTTGAATATATCAGTTCTGATTGTAGAACTATATATGAATTAGACAGCGAACAAATTTTAAATAACCCGGAAATTTGTTTTCAACAAAATCATCCTGATGACCGAAAAACTATTGAAAATGCTGTGCTGATGAGCGCCAAAACTTTAGCACCTTTTGCCTGCGAATGGCGGATTATTGCGCCATCAGGGAAGATTAAGTGGTTGCAATCTAATTCTCGACCCGAAATGCGTATCAATGGAGATATTGTTTGGTATGGGGTACTTTTTGATATTAGCGATCGCAAACAATCAGATTTAGAAAAAGCGGCAGCTAAAACAGCCTTAGAGCGGCAAGTTCAACGAGAATTGCTGATTGGAAAAATTACTCAGCAGATTCGCTCTAGCTTACAACCAGATGAAATATTTCAAACCGCAGTAACTCAAATTGGTCAGGCATTTGGTGTCAATCGTTGTTTGATTCACACCTATATTACTAGCCCCCAGGTCGATATTCCTTTGGCGGCAGAGTATCTGGAACCCGATTACGAATCAATTCGTCATATCTCAATTCCGATTTGGGGGAATCCTCACGTCGTACAAATGATGATTCAAGATCGGGCGCTCGCCTCCAATGATGTTTACTCAGATCCTCTTTTACAAGCAGCACTACCCCTTTGTCACGAGGTGAACTTGAAATCGATGTTAGCAATTCGCACTTCCTACCAAGGGGAAGCAAACGGTGCTATCTGCTTACACCAGTGCGATCGCTACCGGGAATGGACAGAAGATGAAATCGATCTTTTAGAAACTGTGGCTGCTCAAGTAGGAATTGCGATCGCTCAAGCTAAACTCTTAGAGCGAGAAAAACAGCGACTGCAACAACTCGATCGACAAAATAAACACTTACAAGCAGAAGTTCGCACTCGCGTCCGCGCCGAACAAGCTCTACAAGAATCTGAAGCAGAATTACGAGCTATTTTTGCAGGGATGACTGACTTAGTTTTAGTGAGAAATGCCGAAGGGCGTTGTATCAAAATCGCTCCCACAAGTGCGTCAAGTTTGATTAAACCTCCCAGCGAAATGATTAATAAAACAGCCCATGAAGTCTTACCAAAATCTATTGCAGACCAGCTCTTAGCTACTATCAGACAGGTTTTAACAACCAAAGAAAGTATCAATGTTGAATATAATTATACTGTAGAAGGACGCAAAATCTGGCTCGACGCTAAAGTTTCTCCCCTGTCTGAAGATTCAGTAATTATTGTGGCACGAGATATTAGCGATCGCAAACAAACAGAATCCGCACTGCGAGAAAGTCAGCACTTCATTGAGGCGATCGCCGATTCTAATCCCAATCTATTGTACGTTTACGACTTAGTTGAAAACCGCAACGTTTATACCAACCACCAAATTACGGCAATGCTAGGTTACACCGCCCAAGAAATACAAGATATGGGTAATGAAATGATGATGAGGCTGCTCAATCCTGAAGATTTACCAGCCTTTTTAGAAAGTGTCGAAAAAGTAGAGCGTTCCCAAGACGGCGATGTCATTGAATGTCAATACCGCATGAAACACAAAAACGGCGAATGGCGGTGGATGCACAGTTGGGATACAGTATTTGTGAGACAAACCGATGGTAAACCTAAACAAATTCTTGGTACTGCTAACGACATTACCGACAGCAAAATAGCTGCGGAAAAATTGCGTGAATCTCAGCAAAGAATTTCATTTTTATTGCAGCAAACACCTATAGTGATTATCGAATTAAATATTAATTTAGAAGTGATTACTTGGAATCCGGCTGCGGAAAATATTTTTGGATATAGCCAAACAGAAGTTATCGGTCATAATCTCCCTGATTTAATCATTCCCGAAAGCTGTCAACAGCAAATATCTCAACTTTTAAACAACAATATGACTGGGGAATTTAGTGCTACTTTCACCACCAGTGAAACCCAGACCAAAGATGGCACAAAAGTTATTTGTGAGTGGTATAATACTCCGCTAATTAATGAACAAGGTAGAGCGATCGGCATTGGTTTAATGGCGGTGGATATTACCGAACGCCACCAAGCAGAAATGGAACTACAAGAAAGTGCATTGCGACAAAGAGCGATCGCGCGAATTAT
>Ga0209812_10002763_pt1 | contig 10184 bp, 10 predicted proteins | sample JI71714BDNA_FD_187502 | JGI IMG/M metagenome (GOLD analysis project Ga0209812, IMG submission 187502) | Wastewater effluent complex algal communities from Wisconsin, to seasonally profile nutrient transformation and Carbon sequestration -... | ecosystem: Engineered > WWTP > Effluent > Algae...
CGACTTGCAGTGGCGGTGGCCAAGTCCGGCGCGCTACCCGTACTCCCTTTGGCAGTTTTACTCAAGTTTCAGTTTGCCCCACCTGTAATGGCACCGGGCAAGTGATTGAGGACAAGTGCGAAACTTGTGGCGGCCGGGGCCAAAAAGAAGTGATGAAAAAGCTGAAAATTACAATTCCGGCAGGGGTTGACAATGGTACTCGTTTGCGCGTTTCCAATGAAGGGGATGCTGGCAAACTGGGGGGGCCACCAGGGGATTTATACGTGTTCTTGGCTGTGAGTGAAGACCCCGTATTTAAGCGCGAAGGTACTAACATTAACTCGGAAGTGAAAATTAGTTACTTGCAGGCAATTTTGGGGTGCAGGTTGGAAGTGGAGACTGTAGACGGGCCGGCGGAATTGTTGATTCCCACCGGAACTCAGCCGCATACTGTTCTGACTCTGGAGAAAAAAGGCGTGCCTCGATTGGGAAATCCAGTCAGTCGTGGGGACCATTTGATTACGGTGTCTATTGACATTCCTACTAAGGTGACGACTGAGGAGCGGGAATTGTTGATGCAGTTGGCTAAGCTCAAGGGCGATCGTACCGGAAAAGGTGGCTTGGAAGGATTTCTGGGAAATTTGTTTCAGAAATAACCAAAAAAATGAGCGCAGTTTATTATTTCTGAAACAAATGAGCGCAATTGCGCTCATTTTTTCTTAAAATAATAATAGATTGTATCTCCAAGACTGACCCACGCCAAGACGAAGAGGGTAGGCACTCTTGGCACTACCCCTACAAAACCATGATTTGTCACCAGAATAAAACAGCCCTGGGGGCAGGGGGGCTGACTTCTTCCTTCTTCCTGAATTTCCCCCCTTGGGGGGGGCAGGGGGGGGGTGACTTCTTCCTTCTTTCTTCTTCCTTCTTCCTTCTTCCTTCTTTCTTCTTGATCCCTATGAATTCAACATCGAAAATTGAAAATCTCAAATCTCCAGATGCTCAGCTCGATCTGCGGGGTACGCCCTGCCCGATCAATTTTGTCCGAACTAAACTGCGGTTGGAGCAAATGGCTGCGGGAGCAGTGTTGGAAGTTTGGCTGGATGCTGGGGAGCCGATCGAACAGGTGCCGGATAGTCTAAAAATGGAAGGCTACCAGATTCTACAAACCCAATTTGTGACTGGTGAGGATAATTCTGGTTTTTTTGCGATGCAAGTGCAGCGACCTGAGCAGGAAGCAGCATGAGCCGGGATTCCTTCTTGATTACGGGTACTGTTGTGGCTGTTCAGGCTAACTTCTATCAAGTGAGGTTAGATCCAGATGCTAGCACTGAGGGGGAAAATCCTCTCTGGGCAGATCTACGAGTTCTCCTGTGTACTCGCCGCACTAGACTGAAAAAAATTGGTCAACAGGTGATGGTGGGCGATCGCGTCGTGGTAGAAGAACCAGACTGGAACGATCGCAGGGGTGTGATTTCTCAAGTGTTTCCCCGCCAAACAGAACTCAATCGGCCACCTGTGGCTAATGCCGATCGCATTCTCCTAGTTTTTGCCCTCACGGAACCGGACTTAGACCCCGCATCATTAAGTCGGTTTTTAGTCAAGGCAGAATCTACAGGTTTGGAGGTGAGTTTGTGTCTCAACAAATGCGATTTAGTCACGGCCGAGGATTTGGCACAGTGGCGCGATCGGCTGAAAGGATGGGGATACGAACCCATGTTTATTAGTGTCCGTAGCGGCTTAGGAATCTACAAGCAAACCGCTAATGACAGTCAAAATCAAGTTTCTGCCACAAACCCAAATTTATTAGACAAAATCGACACATCTTGTCTTCCTCTTGAGGGGGGCGAGGTGCTTCTGACTTCCCCCCTTGGAGAAGCCTTATCTCTCCAAAGTCACCTCCAAGGCAAAATAACCGTAATTTGCGGCCCTTCTGGAGTGGGTAAGTCCAGCTTGATCAACCAACTAATTCCGGCGCTGAATCTGCGAGTCAGTGCTGTTTCCGGCAAACTAGGGCGTGGCAGACACACTACTCGCCATGTAGAATTGTTTGAACTCCCAGGTGGCGGACTTTTGGCCGATACTCCAGGCTTTAATCAGCCGACACTTGAATGCGAACCATCTGAGTTAGCTCAATATTTCCCAGAAGCTCGTCAGAGGCTGGCTTTGGGTAGTTGCCAGTTTAGCGACTGCTCGCACCGCCATGAGCCTAACTGTGTCGTGCGGGGCGATTGGGAACGCTATGAGTATTATTTGCAGTTTCTGTCTGAGGCGATTGTCCGTCAGCAACAAGAGCTAAACTCTAGTAGTGCGGAGGCGAGTTTGAAGCAGCAAACTAAGTCTGATGGTACGCAGCAATACGAACCCAAGTTGCAAACTAAAAAATATCGCCGCTCTTCCCGCCGCCTTCAACACCAGTCGCTGCAAGATATGTGTCAAGACGACTTATTCTAGGTTGGAGCAAATAGTCGATCGGCTCCAGAACACGGTAAATTAATAGCTAAAATTAAATGGCCTTAAATTTCTTAAAAAAAAAGTACAACAGAAGTATCATTTAGCAGGTTATGCGGGAGTAAAAATACTGTGAATATTCAAGAACTGTTTCAAAAAGGCGGCCCAGCCATGTACCCCCTGTTGGTGCTGTCTATTCTATCTGTAAGTACAATTATCGAGCGCTTGTGGTTCTGGGCGAGCCTCCTTACTAAGGAAAAGCAAATAGTCAACCGCATCCTCGATGCCGCTCGCAGCGATTGGGGCGCTGCTAATGAAATTGCTAGACAAGCTAATCGACAGCCCATCGGTCGATTTTTATCTGCTCCTCTGCGACTATACAATCCTGAACCAGAATTATTTCGACTCGCACTGGAATCTGCTGCTGATGAAGAATTGGCTTCTATGCGCCGTGGAGACAAAGTATTAGAATCGGTGATTGCTCTAGCACCTTTGTTGGGATTGCTGGGAACTGTTTTGGGCTTGATTAACTCCCTGAGTTCCATTCGGCTGGGTGACATCGGCACCGCAGCTACTACTGGCGTGACTTTGGGGATTAGCGAAGCACTGATCACTACAGCTTCTGGGATGGTAGTAGCAATTTTTACTTTAGTCTTTTATCGCATATTTCAAGCTTTTTTGTTCAATCAGGCAAAAATTTTTCGCAAAGCTGGAAATGAACTGGAATTGCTCTACAGACAATATTGGCCTACGGCTAACGCTAAAGGTCGATCGTCGAGTACAGAACACAGCAATTCTTCCTTTGGTGTCGATGGCTTGAACCGCCATTCCCTCAATTCTCAAGAATCTATAGAACGGAATCGAGAGCCAAAATTTAAAGGTCCCGATCCTGATGTGGATTCGACTTCTAACAAGTGAACTACCTACACCAACCGCTTAGGCGGTAGAGCTTAAGCTTCCAACTTCGACGGCAGAAACCCATTGGTTTCAACCCGTACTAAGCTGAGTAAAGCTATAGTGGCCCAATTCCCGCCGAGCTAGTTAAAACCTTGAAAAACAATGAAAATTAATCTAGATACTCCTGCTGAAGAGGCTCGGATTGAACTGGTACCTTTAATTGATGTGATATTTTGCATTCTGACGTTTTTTCTGCTGGCTGCTTTGCAACTGACTCGCCAGCAAGCAATTAATGTCGATTTGCCTAAAGCCAAAACTGGACAAACCCAGATGCGAGAAATGCTGATTGTTAGCATTGATGACTTTGGGCAAACTTATATTGACCAATTGCCTGTTAATTATCAACAGCTCGATCGAGTTTTAAACAGTTTCCACAAGCAAAATCCTGCGGGATTGACGGTGCTCTACGCTCCTCAAAATGCCAAGTACGCCAAAGTTGTGGAGGTTTTGGATAAATTGCGAGAAGTAGGAGGCGATCGAGTCGCCCTAGCAACTCTTCCTAGTTCGGCTCCATCCCCGCAGCCAACTCCCTCGCTTCCCAATTCTGGCATTCCCGTCGCACCACCCACGGGAAATCCGACTCAACCCCAGCCCTATCCTCTGGCCACTCCCTCGAACCCTCGACAACCTCAGTTAGAAGTACCACCGCCCCAGCAGCAGTTCAATCCGAATCAGTTTCCATCCCCTCTCCCTACTCCTAGCCAGGGGGTTAGCAAATCTCCTGTTTCCCCTGCACCCACTGCCCCTAATATCGGGCCGGGAGTCGCCACTCCATCGCAGAATGTTGCGCCTCAAAATTAGGCAATATATTGATTTATCATCTAGGCATTGGCCAAACAGGGCATTGGCCTTCGGACTTCGGACTTGGGACTTCGGACACTGAGCGTAGTTGAAGTGTCGAATAACCTTCTTCCTTCTTCCTTAAAAAATCGGTATAAATCGCTGCAATTATTTTGGTTCGTACTGAGCTTTTTTTCTCTAGACAAGTAGATATATTTATATATATCTACAGAAGGAACCTTTGTCTGCTGCTAGCCATCTTTACTCATAGATTATTTCTTAGGAAAGATGGCGATTTTGTCAAATAATTGTTACCTTTTGTAATATAGCTAAAGCAAGATGGGCTTTAGGTCATCCTGAAACCAACTAGCGTGAGCTGGAACAACTTACAAAACCGGTGAATCCAGGTTTGTACTTTCAAGTCACCTCTACTTGTCAAGGAGTCAAAGTCATGAACCAACCAGCAGAACTATCTTTGGAACAGCAATTTAGCCTGTGTTCCTTCAAAACACAGGTCAATGACATGAGCCGCGAGCAAGCTCAAGAGTTTTTAGTTAAGCTCTACGAACAAATGATGTTGCGGGAAACCATGTATCGTCATTTTCTGAAACACCACTGGGGCCTAGAACCAAACCCTGGTCTTGAGTAATGTCAAGTCGCAGTGGGCGACCTCCGTCTCTTACTCTCTTCCCAGATGGAAATGAGTTGGGGGTGATGGGGCGTCAACTCGAAGCGACAAGTTACAAATTATAGAAAACAGAAGGTATTTTAACAGACTCGTCCTTCGATCTGAACATTTGAGGCTTTCTGTTCGGCAGTTGCGATCGCTCAGAGCAAATTATTTAAAAAAATCAAATATATTCGTCTCAACTTGCAGCAGATAAGGCTGCACAAAAATTTAGTGAGTCGGACATCTGAAACCGACATCCGACTAACAAGACTTTAAATTTTTCAATCAAAGCCTATAAATCAAAAGTGATAGTTTTTCCCGTGACTTACGCCAAAACCGGGTTTTTTACGAAAATACTGGGTTTGAACCTGGAAAACTTGTAAAAAACCCGATTTCTTTGGTATTTATGCGTAAGTTTGCTATGCAAAACTTGGCTAAACTTATTCGAGCTTCACCATTCAACTAGAAGTGGTTTCTAGAGGTTCTACTTCCTGCTTCTGCCAAGGGAGTCGGCTCGTACTTGTCCACAGGCGTAAATTCGGGCGTAGCCCACCCTATGCATCACGTTGTATAACTGTTGAAGCTTTTAGCCATTGTTCAACCTGTATTTTCAACCTATTTAACGAATCATGGTCTCCCGTTCGACCTTTTTACAGGCTGGTCAGTTTTGAATCGACGCTCGGCTTACAAACCAGATATTTTGCCCGATCGTTTCGGCACGAGCGTCAAATTAGCAGAAAATTACAACGCTGTCAATATCATCACGCCAGAAGAACTATGAGCAACTTTAGACAAGTATTTGGCTATTTAGTCTAGCTCAAAACATCTATTCCGACTGACGTTCCAAGGTAGCCTCCATGGTGCTGGTTAAGTAATGACCAGACATGATGCCACTAGAGTGGTAGTAGCGGTTGCTATCGACGCGGTGAAGGGTATCAAAACCTGTTCGCCGTTGGCGTTCGTCTCCGAGTACCCAGTAACGTTGGACGATCGACTGGGGAGCGATCCAACCTTCGCCCTCGACGCGGCCAAGTTCGCTGTGCTGGAGCACAAAAGTATACTGCCGTTCATCGCTGTTGAGGTGTCCTCGGTACTGCAAAATAAGTTCTTCGCGATCGCCTCCAGGAAACACGAGCTTCGTCACCATACTGAACCAATCTGTTCGGTTCCAGCTCACTAAAGTTTTGCCTTTAACCGTAATTGGCACGCCATTGCGCTCAATCCAACTTCCTTCGAGCGTCCATTGGCCTGATTCCATTAAAAACGTGTGAGCCACAGTGCTGTTCCTATGCTTTTCCTGCTGGCTAAAATGCTGTTGCAACAACGCACAGCCGTTGTCTCTCAAAGTATATGGTATCATGCCCAACTCTACCCAAAGGAGTTAATTTCTCCTAAAAGTACGGGGGCTGAAGCACCAGTAACTTGAGGGAGATTACCCGGAATACCTAGAACCCGCCAGTGGGCTAAAACCGCGAAAGCGATCGCCTCTTTAAAATCTACATTCAAGCCCGCCTCAGAAGTAGTCAACACTTGCACAGAATGCAATTGTGCTTGTAATCGGCTTTTTAAGTAGAGATTGTGGCTACCGCCCCCGCATAGCAAAACTCGATCGGGCATCTGCGGTAAAAAAGTTTGGTAACTGTGAACGATGGAGGCAACTGTCAGTTCTGTCAGAGTAGCCAGCACATCAGCAGGACTGAGCTTGTAATCAGAAGCCTCGACCAAACAACGGTTAAAATAGTCTACACCAAATAACTCTCGCCCTGTAGATTTTGGCGGTTTTTCCAGGAAGAACTCTTGCTGGAGCCAAGCTTCTACTAAAGCTTGACAAGGAGTACCAAGGGCGGCCCCTGCTCCATTTTCATCACAAGTTTTAGTTCCCCCGGAGAAGTGTTGCACCGCCAAATCTAATAGAGAATTTGCCGGCCCTGTATCCCAGCCCAAAATGCGATCCCCCCAATGGGAAACCACAGAGTTGTCCTTCAAGGGACTATTGTCCCTGGAAGGTAGATAAGTCACATTGCCAATTCCACCCAGATTTTGGATGCACAGATTCAGATTGGGTTGTGCCAACAAGTAAGCATCAACTATGGGCACTAAAGGAGCTCCTTGACCCCCGGTAGCAATGTCTGCCGCTCGAAAGTTGCTCACAGTAGTAATGCCTGTCAATGCCGCTATCAGCGCGCCCCGCCCTAGTTGCAAGCTGTAACCCATCTCCCCCTTCAGGGCTGGTCGGTGGTAGACGGTTTGCCCGTGAGACCCGATTAATTCAGCTCGATCGTACTTTGCTTGAATAGTCAAGGCTGCGGTGGCAAATTCTTGGGCGATGGCGTCATCCAATGCAGCTAGTTCTGCCATGGACAAAGCAGCCCCGCTGCAAACTGAAAGAATTTGCGATCGCAAATCAGGAGAATAAGGAAAAGTGTTACCTGCTAACAACTCAATTTTCAAGTCAGTTTGGGAACCGACCACATCCACCAAAGCAGCATCAATGCCATCCACTGAAGTGCCGCTGATCAAACCGATAACGCGAGTCATTCGATTTTAGATTTTAGATTTTAGATTTTAGACTTTAGATTGTACGGGGGTGGACTGGATTTATTTGAGGTCGATGGTGACAATCACCAGAGTAATATTGTCACGGCCGCCTTTCTCCTTAGCTGCTTCAATCAAAGCAGTTGCAGCCGCTTCACAGGGGCGAATCGACTTGAGAGGTCCAGCAATCAAAGGATCGGAAAGTTCCTCAGTCAAACCGTCGCTACACAACAGCAAGCGATCCCCAGGTTTGACATCCACCGGCAGAATGTCTATCTCACGCAAATCCTCACGGCCCAAACACTGGGACAAAACGTGACGCCAGGGATGATTGCGAGCCTGTTCAGCAGTCAGAGCTTTTCTTTGTACAGCTTGAGCCACCCAAGTTTGGTCTTCAGTAATCTGATCCAAATGAGACCCATGCAGTCGGTACAAGCGAGAGTCACCGACATTAGCACACCAAGGCCGCCCCTCATCCCGGAACACTACTACCACAGCAGTAGTACCCATATCAGCCCGTTCGGGATGGTTGAGCTGATCGTTCAAAATTGCTTGATTGGCGATTAAAAAAGCCTGTTCTAACAACAGGGGAGAATCCTCTGGGCCTTCCCAATGTTCTACCAGATAAGATTTAATTGCCTCCGTAGCAATCCGGCTAGCTTCTTGACCTCCTGCGTGTCCTCCCATGCCGTCGGCAACGATGAAAAATCGCCCCTCCGAGTCGATGTAGTACGAATCCTGATTTACTGAACGAACTAACCCTGTATCTGTCTGACCTGCGAAAGAGAGTTTCATCTCAAACCTCCAAGAAACCTCCACCATAGCTGTACTCAGCACAGTGGTGGGAGGAAGGTAGGCTTAATTGTAAAACATCCCTTAAGTGTATTTGTGCATCAGCACCTGCAATGAGAGAGACTGTTGAATAATTAACAAATTTCTTAATTCCCATAGGAGTAAATGTCCTGTTTGTGAATATGTGTGCCAGCTCTGTGAGTTATCCTTTTTAGCAGCCCCTACGTGGTTGAAATAAAATTTCCAGACTTGCACTCGATCGCAATTCTCTCCATGTATTCGCCTAATTTTGGGCAACGGAGCGCTGCAACTATAACAATATCACTTGTTTGAAAACTAAATTGACATTTTGTTCTCTCACAGTTTGACACTGGGATTTTTGTATCTTCAAGGCTCAAAGTCAAATAATAGCCATCAGCTTTTTTAGTAACTGATGCGACTTTGAGCTTAAATCACTCTGGCATGGGAGGATGCAAAATAACCTTAACTAGAGCTAATCTTGAGCTAGTTAAGTAGAAGCCATAAGGATGATAAACAAGCAGGTAAGCTGTGATGGGGGAATACTTTTGTTCATACCCATTCCAGCTATCTGCCCATTAATAATTGTGAGGAAATGCCAGGGCATGGAACATCTCAATAACTGATATTGGTAGTAGGGAGAAATCTCAATTATGCAATTAAAAATCTCCCATTCCACGGCCGTGACAGAGCCAGCACAGAGCAAGAGCATTCAGAGCCTCAAGACATTCTATCCAAGCGATCGAGTCGCTTAAACAAGCGCAGGAGAACAAACCCAGTACCGACTGCTAGCAAAGCCATCACGAGGGCGGGCCATACTTGATGGCTGACAAACAAAATGGTCGCCGACAAAGTAAAAGCACTCATCAGCAAACTATAGTTGGTTCCCATTTGAACGCTGCTAATGCGGCGCAGCAAACGGTCTGTTTCAGAAGAACGGACGCGAATCCGTAAATCTCCCTGTTCAAGCTTGTCAATAGTTTCCTCAATCCGGCGAGGTAAACCCAAAGCAGTGGAACTTACTTGAGCCGCCTGACGGCCAAGTTCGTTAAAAATACTGCTAGTTGTATCATGCCCATTTCCATTACTCATAAGCTGCATGGCAAAAGGCTGTGCCACCTCCATAAAGTTAAACTCTGGATCTAAACCGCGGCCGACCCCTTCAATGGTCGAAAAAGCGCGCATCACAAAAGTAAAGGTAGCTGGGAAGCGAAAAGGTTGGTCGTAGGCAATATCGTAAAGGTCATCTGTAATCGCGCTGACGGACTGATTTTCAAAAGGCTTGTCCATGAAGTTATCCAGCATATACTGGATCGATCGGCGCACCGGACTCATATCACCCGTAGGAACCAAAGCCCCCAAATTAATCAAAGAATCCATAATCCGTTGACCATCTTTGGAAGCAATACCGTAGAGAGTTTCCATCAGTCCTTCCCGAACATTGGCCTGAATTTGACCCATCATGCCAAAATCGTAGAAAATCAGATCCCCATCAGCACTCACAGCGATATTACCTGGGTGGGGATCGGCATGAAAAAAGCCATCATTGAGCAACTGGTGCAAATAAGCTTCAGCTCCTTTTTGGGCGATCGACTTGCGATCGATCCCAGCAGCCTCCAAAGCCTCATAGTGACTGATTTTAATCCCCGGCAGGTACTCCAAAGTCAGCACCCGCGGAGCCGCGTAGCGCCAATAAACCCGTGGCACCCGCACCCAGTCGCGATCGCGAAAATTACGGCGAAAAGTATCAGCATTCCGCCCTTCATTGAGATAATCAATTTCCAGCCACAGAATGCGACAGCACTCTTCATAAATCCCCAGCCAATCTCTGCCCCTGCCCCATTTAGGATGATTTTGAAAGTAGCGAGCGATGCCCTTAAGAATTTGCAAATCAATCTCGAACAGCTTCCGCAGTCCAGGTCGCTGCACCTTCACTACCACTTCCGGGCCAGAATGGAGTTGAGCCTTGTGTACCTGACCCAAACTGGCAGCAGCCAGAGGC
>Ga0209812_10002764_pt1 | contig 10183 bp, 5 predicted proteins | sample JI71714BDNA_FD_187502 | JGI IMG/M metagenome (GOLD analysis project Ga0209812, IMG submission 187502) | Wastewater effluent complex algal communities from Wisconsin, to seasonally profile nutrient transformation and Carbon sequestration -... | ecosystem: Engineered > WWTP > Effluent > Algae...
TCCAGCGCCACCGAGAAGGGCCCACTGGTGTAGCGCAGCTGCGCCTGGCGGACGAAGGTGGTGCCCTCGGTCGGGCCGACGAAATCCACCGCGTCCGGCAATGCCGCCACGTCCTGGAAGTTCGACCAGGTCTGGCCGGCCAGCCACTTGTCCCAGGTCACGTAGGCCTGGCGCAGGGTCAGTGCATGCGTGTTGGTCGCGGCCTCGTTGCCCAACTGGTTGCTGCCGCCGCCGAACAGGTCGAACTCCAGGTAGGCGCGGGTCTTGTGGCCCTGCATGTCGCCGTCGGCGGCGAACCAGAAGCGCGAGAACTGCGCATGCGTGTCGGTGTCGACGTGCGATTCGTCCGCGCCACCCACCGGGATCGCGCTGGGCAGGTAGAACATGCGCCCCGCGCTGCCGTCGGCGATCTCGCCGGCGTTGGTGTCGGTCATCATCGCATCGACCTTGATGAAGCCGCCGTAGCTGAAGCGGCCATCCGGATTGCCGGCGGTGAGGATCGGCGTGGACTGGATGTGCGGCTTGCCGTCGGCGGGCGCGGCCTGCGCGACCTTGACCTGGTCGAGCTGTGCCCTGGTGTCGACGATCGTGGCCTGTTGTTGTTGCTGGGCGCCGATCAATGCCTGCACCTGCGCTTCCAGCTGCGCGATGCGCGCTTCGAGTTCCTGCTCCTTTGCGGTCTGCGCGAAGGCAAGCCCCGGCGCCAGCAATGCGACGAACAGGGCGATCGCCAAGGGCGCGCGGCGACCGGTGGTCGTGGGTGTGTGCATGGTTCCCCCTCCCAAGGGACGCACGACCATGTGCCGTGCAGGGCGACCATGCGCTGGCGGAGTTGCGGGCGTCGATTCGCCTTTGGTCGAAGACGCCGCCATTTGCGACCAAGGTCTAACGCCGCTGGCGCGCGATTGCGGCACACTCGCTGCATCGTCCTCGGGAGGGATGCCATGACCGGCCAGCAAGAGCGTTACCACGTCCCCGCGGCATTCGCCGCGCATTCGAACATGCGCCACCGCGACTACGTCCGCGAATACCAGGCGGCGATCGACGACCCCGACGCGTTCTGGGGCCGCATCGCCCAGCGCATCGACTGGATGCAGGCGCCGACGCGGATCAAGGATGTCAGCTTCGATGCCGACGACTTCCACATCCGCTGGTTCGACGACGGCGAACTCAACGCCAGCGTCAACTGCCTGGATCGCCACCTGGCCGAACACGGCGACAAGGTCGCGATCATCTTCGAGCCGGACAGTCCCGACGCGCCGTCGCAGCGCATCACCTACCGCGAACTGCATGCGCGTACCTGCAAGCTGGCCAACGCGCTGCGCAACCTCGGCGTCGAGAAGGGCGACCGCGTCACCATCTACCTGCCGATGATCCCCGAGGCCGCCATCGCGATGCTCGCCTGCGCGCGCATCGGCGCGGTGCACTCGGTGGTGTTCGGCGGCTTCGCCCCGCAGTCGATCGCCGACCGCGTGCAGGACTGCGGCACCAAGCTGGTGATCACCGCCGATGAAGGCCTGCGCGGCGGCCGCAAGGTGCCGCTGAAGGCGAATGTGGATGAAGCGCTGAAACTGCATGGCACGAATTCGGTGGAAACCGTGCTGGTGGTCCGCCACACCGGCGGCGCGGTGGACATGCAGATGCCGCGCGACCGCTGGTACGACGCCGTGGTCGATGGCCAGCCCGACACCTGCGAACCGGAGCGCATGAACGCGGAAGACCCGCTGTTCATCCTCTACACCTCCGGCAGCACCGGAAAGCCGAAGGGCGTGCTGCACACCACCGCCGGTTACCTGGTCTGGGCCGCCTACACCCATGAGATCGTGTTCGACCTCAAGCCGGACGACATCTACTGGTGCACCGCCGACGTGGGCTGGATCACCGGCCACAGCTACATCGTCTACGGACCGCTGGCCAACTGCGGCACCAGCGTGATGTTCGAAGGCATCCCCAGCTGGCCGAATGCCTCGCGCTTCTGGGAAGTGATCGACAAGCACCAGGTCACGATCTTCTACACCGCGCCGACCGCGATCCGCGCGCTGATGCGAGAAGGCGACCATGCGGTGAAGCGCACCTCGCGCAAGTCGCTGCGGCTGCTGGGCAGCGTCGGCGAACCGATCAACCCCGAAGCCTGGCGCTGGTACCACGACGTGGTCGGCGAGGAACGTTGCCCGATCGTGGACACGTGGTGGCAGACCGAGACCGGCGGCATCCTGATCTCGCCGCTGCCCGGTGCCATCGACCTCAAGCCGGGTTCCGCCACCCTGCCGCTGCCGGGCGTGCAGGTCGCCCTGGTCGATGCCGCCGGCACCATCCTGGAAGGCGAGACCTCCGGCAACCTGGTGCTGCTGGATTCGTGGCCGGGGCAGATGCGCACGGTGTACGGCGACCACCAGCGCTTCATCGACACCTACTTCAAGGCCTACCCGGGCATGTACTTCACCAGCGATGGTTGCCGGCGCGATGCCGACGGCTATTACTGGATCACCGGGCGCGTGGACGACGTGATCAACGTCAGCGGCCACCGCATCGGCACGGCAGAAGTGGAGAGCGCGCTGGTCTCGCACCAGGACGTCGCCGAAGCCGCGGTGGTCGGCTACCCGCACGACATCAAGGGCCAGGGCATCTACGCCTACGTCACCCTGAAGCAGGGCATCGAGCCCAGCGAAGACCTGCGCAAGTCGCTGGTCCAGCAGGTGCGCAAGGAGATCGGGCCGACCGCCAGCCCCGACCACATCCAGTGGGCGCCCAGCCTGCCGAAGACCCGCAGCGGCAAGATCATGCGGCGCATCCTGCGCAAGATCGCGGAGAACGCACCCGAGCAGCTCGGCGACATCAGCACCCTGGCCGATCCGTCGGTGGTGGAATCGCTGGTCAACGAACGCCAGGTGCGATGATCGCCTAGAAGCGGCATCACCCGGTGCCGCTTCTTCCCTGCCGGACGCCATGACCACCCTCCTCATCGCCGACGACCATCCGCTGTTCCGCGAAGCCCTGCGCGGCGTCGCCCTGCGCCTGCTGCCCGGCGCCCGCATCCGCGAAGCGGAGAACGCGGAGGCGCTGTACGCGATGGTCGATGACGAGCCCGATGCGGACCTGCTGCTGCTGGACCTCAACATGCCCGGCACGCAGGGCTTCTCCGCACTGGTGCACCTGCGCGCCGCGCATCCGCAACTGCCGGTGGCGATGGTTTCCGCGCGCGAAGAACCCGAGATCATGCGGCGCGCACTGGACCACGGCGCGATGGGCTTCATCCCCAAATCCTCCGACGCCGCGACGCTGGCCACCGCGTTGCAACAGGTCCTCGACGGCGAACGCTGGGTGCCCGACGCCGCACTCAAGGCCGCGCCCATCGCCGACGACGAACGCGCCATCGCCGCGCGCGTGCGCGAACTCACCCCGCAACAGTTCCGCGTGCTGCAGATGCTCGCCACCGGCCTGCTCAACAAGCAGATCGGCTACGAACTCGGCGTGTCGGAAGCCACCATCAAGGCGCACATGAGCGCCATCCTGCGCAAGCTCGGCGCCAACAACCGCACCCAGGCCGTGTTGATCGCCGGCAGGCTGGCGGTGGATCCGGAGAAGGTGGTGGCGCTAAATGAGGGAGATGACGCAGCAATGTTCAACGCCTGATGTGCGAAGCGCTCTACAACGGCGGTGAGCTTCATGCGGCGGTGTTGAGCGAAAGTAGGGGTCCAATCGTCCAAGTTCGGGCGAAGAATCGCGCCCTACATGGACGAGATGGCTACGCAGGCAACGATTTCTCGTGCCGCGCCTTCAATTCCCTACAAAGCTCCAAACATCCCTGCACGGCATCTTTGGCCTTTTCTGGAGTCATTGGCCTCTGAGCTTTTCGGCTACGGCCAAAGTTTGCTTCTGCTGCAATCTTGTGAGCGTAAGAGCCGCGAGCTTCGGTCAGTTCACTCAACGAATTTAGCCAGTTCAATTCATCGGGTATGTCGATGCCAACAGGAGTCAAGACTGATCGCAAATACTTCAACGAAAACCCATGATTCTTATCCAGGGCTTTTCTGTGCTTATCAATGCAATTTTTTAGTCCTTCACGAATCTGATCGAAGTGTCTCTCTTGCGGTTGGGCTTCATCCTCAACCACGTTTAACTTGAAGTTGTAGAAAAGTAAAAGCGCTTGAGTGCCAAGATAGGGCTTCTTTGCAAGCCATGCGCTCATCGTCGCTTTAGCAGCCAATGTTGAGATGCTCTCGACAAACTCTTCAAATGCCGCGTGAGCTAACACGCAGTAGGCTTTCACGTCATGCTGAAAATCAACCGGCGTGTGCTCGGGGAGAGCGGGTATCCAAGGCGAAAGAAATTTAGTCTCCAAAGCCGAGACTTCAGTCTCTAGCGAAGTGAGCAACTCGGCAGCACTAGCCATGTTGGATTGTTAAGCCAGAACTGGTAGCGGCACGCAATCCAATTGCGTCCCATAGACCGCGTTCACAAATTCCTGAAAATGGTCATATCTCGTGCGGTAGCGTTTCAAGTTTTTTGTAGAGGTCTCAATCGAGTCTCTAAATTCCAAGCTTGCCCTGCAAAAACCTTCGAAAGCAGTCACTACTTGGTCGGAGGGAATGGCCGCGAAGGTTGCATCGTCTAGTTTCCCGAAGTAGAAGGCTTGCACTTCAAATAGTGCGCGATTGAATCGCACTTCCCAACCATTTTCATTGAACTTTCTACCGACGCGCCTCTCTCCGAAAACCTCGATCAATCTAGATGTGGCTAAATTGAATTCTTCGACCAATGCGCGAACTGGCGCCTCTTCAAAGGCCCAATCCGAATTTATGCGTCGAATTGACTCGTCCAAGAATGGGGTTAGATTCCCGCCATAATCGGGACCAAATTTTGAGAACGATATGTAGCGAAGAAGAATTTCCGCGTCTCTCAGCCGGTTATCCGGTTCTCTCAAATTGAGCACATCGTGAACCGGTAGTTGATCGTTGGTAGACGTGATGAGAAGTTCTGAAAAAGGCCCTCTATACAGTGCTTGACGAAGTTCTTGAGAACTAAGCGGAACCGATCCGGTATTCAATCGATAGAAGATGTCGTAAAGCACTGCGTTTGATCGGTATCCCGTGATGATGGTGCATCGAATGTCTGCATTGGTCAGCTGTCGCAGGTCATCGTCAGTTGCAGTGATTTCAACGAAAGTCTTGCCGTTCAAATCTTGACGAGTGGTGAGCCCTTTGAGTTTTGGTTGCGCCCAGACACCATATGTATCGGGCCTCATAAATCCTGCTATAGCCAACAATCTTTGCTTTCCATCAATCACGATGAAGGACTTCTTCTTCGTGAGATCTTCCGCCAGAACTATCTCCGGAACTGGGACCCCAATAATCAGCGATTCAATTAACTTGCTTCGCTTGACGTCATTCCACGCATTGCGCCGTTGAAACGCAGGATTCAAATCAATATTGTCTTGTTCTATCTGCCGCAAGATGGTGTCGACGGTCCAATCTCGCGAGTACACGACCAAAGAATCTAGGTTTTCTACCGAAACCTCTTCGGCGAGCTCGTCATTCCAGCCCTCATCCTGATCTGCCATCGCCGCTCCTCCAGTTCAGAGGCCAAGTCTGCCTGATCTCGGTCTTGCAAGCAGCACTGAAGAATTATTTTTCCGCGCAACTAGATGGTTGACCCTCCGACGCCAGCAATTGTGCCGCGCACCGACGCCAAGAACGCCCGCAACGACGCCGGCTTGATCGGCTTCGTCAGCACCCGATACCCACGCAAGCGCGCATTGCGCTTCAGCACGTCACTGCCATCCGCCGTGAGCAACGCACCGGGCACATCGCCGCACGCGGCGCGCAACGCATCCAGCGTGTCCAGTCCGTCGAGGCGATCGTGCAGGTGGTAGTCGACCAGCAACACCTCGGGCTTGTCGGTGGCGAGCAATAGCGCGTCATCGACCGTGGACGCGCAGGCAATGTCCACGCCCCAGCGGCCGAGCAGCGCGCGCATGCCGGCCAGGATTTCCGGATCGTTGTCCACGCACAGCACGCGCAGGTCGTGCAGGGCGGCATCGTGGCTTTCGATGGACACGCGTGGCGACGTGTCATGGCGCAGCGGCGCGCTGGCGCGTGGCACGCGGATGCCGAACACACTGCCGCGGCCCACGCTGGAACGCACGTGCAGCGGATGGTCCAGTACGGCGGAAATGCGCTGGCAGATCGACAGGCCCAGGCCCAGTCCGCGCTGGCCGCGCTCACCGGGTTGGTCGTAGCGATGGAACTCCTCGAAGATCTGCTCGAGGTGGTTGGCGGGGATGCCGGGGCCGGTGTCCCACACTTCCAGTGACACACCATCGCCACGCCGCCGCGCCGCCAGCAGCACGCCGCCGCTTTGCGCGTAACGCAGGGCGTTGCCGATGAAATTCTGCAGCGCGCGACGCAACAGGCGACGGTCGCTGCGCACCGGCAGCACCTCGGGCGCGTGGATGCGTAACGCCAGCCCGCGTTGCGCGGCGGTGGGCGCGTATTGCGCCTGCAGTTCGCGCAGGAGTTCGGTGGCGTCGAAGTCGCTCCATTGCGGCTGCAGCACGCCGGCATCGAGGCGCGAGACATCCAGCAAACCGTCCAGCAGTTCCTCGGCGGCGCGCAGCGACGCGTCCACGCGCGAGGCCAGCCGCGCCTGTTCCTCGGCATCGCCGCCTTCGTTCATCGCCGAGGTGAACAGGCGCGCCGCGTGCAGCGGCTGCAGCACGTCGTGGCTGATCGCGGCCAGGAAGCGCGTCTTGCTCTGCTGCGCCGCCTCGGCCTCGCGCGTGCGCTGTTCGACGCGTTGCTCCAGCGTCTCGTTGACCTCGCGCAGCTCGCGTTCGACGCGCTTGTAGTCGGTGATGTCGCTGTAGCTGGTCACGTAGCCGCCGCCGGGCAGGGCGCGGCCGAGCAGTTCGATCACCTGGCCGTTGGCGCGCACGCGCTCGAACACATGCGGCAGGCCCGCACGCAAATGCTCCAGCCGGCGCTCGATCTGCGCCTCGATGTCGCCCGTGCCCATCTCGCCGCGTTCTGCGTTCCAGCGCATCAGGTCGGCAACCGGACGGCCGACGTAGAGCATGCCGTCGGGATACTCGAACAACTGCTGGTAGCGGCGGTTCCACGCGACCAGGCGCATGTCGGCATCGACCACGCTGACGCCGTGCGGGATGTTCTCCAGCGTGGTGGTCAGGATCTCGCGGTTGAAGCGCAGCGCGTGGCTGGTTTCATCGAGCAGGCTGACCACTTCGCCCAGCTCCATGCCGGAGCCGCGCAACACCGAGGTCAGCGTGCTGCGCGCGGAGGCAGCGCCCAGGGCCGATGCCAGCAAGCGCTCGGTGAATTGCACCAGCGCGCGATCCGCGGGTTGTTCGGGCTCCCAACGATGCTGTTGCTGCGAGGCGTATTCCTGGAACGCGCGGCGTGCGTGCTGCTCGCCGAGGATGCGTTCGGCCAGGGTCAGCAGTTCGCTGCCGCGCACCTTGCCGACCCAACCACCCGGCGCCAGCATCGGGCGATGCGCGTAGGGGTCCAGGTAATCGGCGGCGGCCAGCTGGTCTTGCAGCAGCGGGCGATGGCGCATCGACATGAACACGAACATCGCGATGTTGCCCAGCAGCGACCAGAACACGCCATGCGTCAGTGGATCCCAGCCGCTCAAGCCGAACAGCGATTCCGGGCGCAGCCAGCGTTGCCCGAACGGGCCGTCCAGCATCCACGCAGGCGGCGCACCGTCGGTCTGCAGCAGGGCGGGAAGCAGCAGGCACCATGCCCACAACAGCGCGCCCGTGAGCAGGCCCGCATACGCGCCGATGCGGCTCGCGCCACGCCAGTACAGGCCGCCGATCAGGGCCGGCGCGAATTGCGCCACCGCGGCGAAGGCGAGCAGGCCGTGCTGCGCCAGCACCTGCTGGCCCAGCGCATGGCGGTGATAGGCGAAGGCGAGCAACGCGAGCACGATGATCGCGATGCGGCGGATCAGCAGCACGCGTTGTTCGATGTCGGCGCCGTGGTGCAACAGGCCGCGACGCAGCAGCAGCGGCACGACGAGGTCGTTGCTCACCATCGTCGACAGGGCCACGCTGGCCACGATCACCATGCCGGTCGCCGCCGACAGGCCGCCGATGTAGGCCATCAGCGCCAGCCATTCGTGGCCATGCGCAAGCGGGAGCGTCAACACGTGGCTGTCGGCCGACATCGCGTCCGCGCCCGGCATCGCCTGGCCGGCCAGCGCGATCGGCAACACCATGGCACTGACCAGCGCGAGATAGCCCATGAACATCCAGCGCGCGGGTTGCAGGTCGGCCGGATCCTGGCACTCGACCACGGCCACGTGGAATTGCCGGGGCAGGCAGATGATGGCCAGGAAGCCCAGCAAGGTCTGGGCCAGGAATCCCGCTGGCAGTTGCGGCGCCGTGAAGGCGTGCAGGCCCGCCGCCACCCGTGCGGTGAAGTCGTCGGTGCCGGGCAGGTGCCACAGCGCGAACAGGCCGATCGCGACGAACGCGACCAGCTTGACCAGCGATTCCAGCGCGATCGCCAGCACCATGCCGCGATGGTGCTCGGTGGCATCGATGCGCCGCGTGCCGAACAGGATCGCGAACACCGCCAGCATCAGCGCCACGTACAGCGCGGGATCGACGAACCACTGCGCGGCCGGTGGCTGGCCGCTGAGCACGCCCACGCTCATGCCCACGGCCTTGAACTGCAGTGCGAAATACGGGATCGCCGCGATCACCGCGATCACCGCGACCACGGCCGCCAGTCCGCGCGCGCGGCCATAGCGCGACGACAGGAAATCGGAGATCGACACGATGCTGTGCTTGCCCGATGCCAGCACCAGCCGTTCCAGCAGGCGCCAGCCGAACAGCAGCAACAGGATCGGTCCCAGGTAGATCGGCAGGAAGCCCAGGCCGGTTCGCGCGGCGGTGCCCACTGCGCCATAGAACGTCCACGAGGAGCAGTACACCGCGAGCGCCAGCGCATACACCGCCGGCCGCAGGCGCGGGCCTTGCGCAAGTCCCGGATGGCGTTCGCCCAGCCAGGCCACGGTGAACAGCAGGCCCACGTAGGCCAGCGCCACCAGCAGCAGGAGCCAGCCCGGCATCATCGTGTGCGTGCGTCCTTGTTCGGGGAGCCCGCAGTGTAAGCAAGCGACGCGGGCGCGACCCGCTGCGATGCACGATGCCGCCGCATCGCCATCGCTACAGGAACGAGTCGGCCAGCCGCGCAATGCCGGACAAGCTGCGCTTCCATGCCGGTCGTTGCCGCCACTGCGGCGCGGTCAGGATGTCGGCATCGGCCAGGCAATCGGCTTCGATGGCGCGCAGCTGCGCGACCACGGCCTTGTCGTAACAGAGCAGGCCGACTTCCGCATTGAGCGCGAACGAGCGGATGTCGAGGTTGATCGACCCGACCAGCGCGATCTCGTCATCCACGCTCAAGTGCTTGGCATGGAGGAAATGCGGGCGATGCAGGGCGACCTTGACGCCGGCCGCGAGCAGGCCGTCGATGTAGGAATCCTGCGCCCACGCGGTGAGCCGCTGGTTGTTGCTGCGCGAGAGGATCAGCTGCACGTCGATGCCGGACAGCGCGGCGATCTGCAACGCGTCCAGGGTGGCGTCGTCGGGTACGAAGTAGGGCGTGGCCAGCACCAGCCGATGCCGGGCGCGCTGCGCCATCGCGATCACCGCGTTGCGCGCGTTGGCGAACGGATACGCCGGACCGCTGGGCAGCAGCTGCGCCGGCGTGTGGCCTTCGGCAGCCGGAGGTTGCTCGGGCACCGACAGGATCTCGCCGGTTTCGATGAACCAGTCGCTTGCGAACAGCGCACCGAGTTGCGCGACCACCGGGCCGCGCACGCGCGCCACCACTTCGCGGTTGGGCACGCCGCGGATGAATTCGGCGTCGGCCAGGTTCTGCGATCCGGTATGGCCGATGCAGCGGTCGATCACCGCCAGCTTGCGATGGTTGCGCAGGTCCATGCGTGCACTGCGCCGCCATGCCAAGCCACCGGCCAGCATCGCCTGCACGTCCACGCCAGCGTCGCGCAGCGAGGTCGTGAAGGCACGCAGGCCACGCTTGCCGCCGACCGCATCCAGCAACAACCGGCAACGAACGCCGCGTTTCGATGCTGCACGTAGCGCATCGGCGACGGCACGACCGACCGCATCGTCGAACATCAGGTAGTA
>Ga0209812_10002770_pt1 | contig 10172 bp, 6 predicted proteins | sample JI71714BDNA_FD_187502 | JGI IMG/M metagenome (GOLD analysis project Ga0209812, IMG submission 187502) | Wastewater effluent complex algal communities from Wisconsin, to seasonally profile nutrient transformation and Carbon sequestration -... | ecosystem: Engineered > WWTP > Effluent > Algae...
AAGAAGGTCTTCTGATCCGATTCGTCCTGCGAATGCTTGGGTTAATAGAGTGTTCTCTATCGGCTTTGGCAAAGATCAAACCGCTAATCATGATGTTCGAGAAGAAGATTTACACATGTATGAAGGTCGAATGATCCTGCCATCGGAGCCAGATCCATTATTCAACGAGGAAGATAAGGAGGAATCAGAACACGACACTCACATCCCTCGCAGTCAGATTGTTGACCAGCCTCGATACTGGTCATTTAGAAGACGGAATATTGACGAGGAAGTTATTCAACCCTTGACTATCGGAGAAGCTCGGATTCTCCACGAATTGCGCGAACAGGAAAATATCAGCCAGCGCAAGACCAATATTCAAGCGATTTCGGGCATAGTCTGTGGAGTAGCGGTGGGCGTTGTAGGCGGTGTAGCGGCGGCTGCGCAGGCCGTTGCAAATCCAGAGTACCGTAGAAAACTTGCAGAAGTCATTAAGCACGGCGGCTCCTCTCATCGAATTCGAGCATCAAGTGAGGATGACTTGGAGACGATGCCCCTATTTCCTAGTGGGAAAAAATATGAAGGATCTAAATGTGTGCCTCCACCTTTGCGTGGAAACGTGCAGGGCGAATATTCGTTAGCTAATGCCGTCGACTGCCACTATGAGGAAGATATTGACTATGAATCAACCATTCAGCGTCAGCAAGAAGAGATACAGAGACTCAAGGATCGGATTTTTGTATTAGAACGTGATATCAATCTTCGACGGAACTTTGACGAATCATTCGACCCAGCAATGACAGACGGCGACGCAAGCGATACTGATAACTGCAGTGAAGAAAGTGGATTTGTAAATGAATCCAACACTTTGATTGACCTTGGAGAACAGGCTGCTTTTGACGTAGAAAGTTCTCAATTCACTCATCAACAAAAGCAAGAAAATGAGATCCTACTCGAGCTTGAAAATCATACGGTCGACCCAATTACTAGTGGAGCTACCCTAAACAATCTTGATGAGTCTTTATCTTATTCAAATGAAGTAATGAGTCCTACAGAAAGCCCTATAAGAACTCATGTAGGTATTTTAAACAGAGACGAAGTTGAGCGATATTCTCGACATTTGCTTCTGGCTGATGGTTTTGGCGTACATGGACAGAAGAAATTGCTTAATTCATCAGTTCTTGTGATCGGAGCGGGTGGCATCGGATCCACGGTGTTGCTTTACCTTGCTGCATCGGGTATCGGAAATATCGGTGTTGTAGATTTTGATGTAGTGGAGGCTTCCAATCTGCATCGCCAAATTATACATTCTTCGGAAAAGATTGGAGTTAATAAGGCAGAATCTGCAGTTAAGGCCATGCAACAACTCAACCCAACCATCAAGTGTGAAGCTATTAAAGAGGTGTTCGATCACGAAAATGCGAAGAGCTTGGTCGAGCGCTATGACTGTGTTGTGGACGCTAGCGACAATCCAAAGACTCGTTATTTGGTAAATGATGCATGTGTTTTAGCAGGAAAGCCTGTCGTTTCCGGAGGTGCTATAGGCACCGAAGGACAGCTTTCGGTCTACAATTTTATGGATGGGCCATGCTATCGTTGCCTCTATCCTAATCCGCCACCTACTGAAGTTTGTCAAAGCTGCAGCGATAATGGTGTTTTGGGCCCTGTTCCAGGAATGATTGGTGTATTACAAGCTGTCGAGGTTATCAAAATTCTAACTGGCATCGGCGAGACTATGCACAACAAACTCCTTATGTATGATTCCCTCAGTTGCTCATTCTTAAGCCTGAAAAAGCCTCCAAAGAGAAAGAATTGCACCGTTTGTAGCTCTTGCGCAAACATCACTTCAATTTCTAATACTCTAGAGAGTTTTCATGGAACTAAAGGCCCCAAAGTGGCTGCTGCGGATGATGAATCAATTTCAGTGTGTATTCTCCCAACAAACCTCTCGATTTCTTGTACAGATTATAACAAAATCCGCAACTCATCGATCAAGCATGTATTACTCGACGTCAGAGTTAAAAAACAGTTTGAGATGTGTTCTATCGACGGTGCTGTTAACATTCCACTGGAACTCTTAGAAGACAAATTGGATGCAGTGGCTGCACTTTCAGATGGAGGACGAAATGCCATTTACTGCATTTGCCGAAGGGGTATTGCATCTGCTGAGGCTGTCAATAGGCTAGTTTCAGCTGTTCAGACTGGTAGGTGCATTCAACTTGGATCGGTGAAAAATATTTACGGGGGACTTTTGGCTTGGTCAAGAAAAGTCGATCCGCAATTTCCTTTGTATTAGTAGTTTAATTTCAAACACTTAAAATTTGTGATATTGACGCGGTTTCCTTAACTAATTATTATTATCGCTTCTTGACTGCCTCCGATTGCACGAGAAGCAGCTGCATTGCTTTCTTTGCGGCGGTCACTTTTTGTGCTACATTCAAGCTCTCATTATTTGGGTTTTAAGGAGTTGTTCAAGTCTTTGAGGTCGAGAAAACTAGTGATGATTATCGCTTCTTGGCAGCCTCCAATCTTGCTCGAAGAGCAGCTGCATGGCTTCCTTCTGAGGAGGTCACTTTTCGTGTAACATTCAAGCTCCCATTGTTTGGGTTATATGGAGTTGTTTCAAGTCTTTCACGTAAAGCGTTGAGCGATGCAATCCGTTCCTGTGCAACCGTCAAACCTTGCTGGCCAAGACTTTGTGATGATAATGTACTAGGTGTGGATGGAGCTATCTGAAGATTATCAGCTTCTGACAGCTTTGATCGGAGCGCACGGAGTCTTTCGGACATACTAGATCTACTGAAGATATAAGATTCAACAGAATATAAAACAGCAAAATTAAGTCAGGGCAAACGAGAGACAACCTGAACAAGTCTTTCTTACCTAGTCGGGGATTCTCGAGGAGTTTCTTCGCACGCGGTTTCATGACAATTCCCAAATGATTCCGAATACAAAGAAATAAACATATTTCTTATCTGCGACTTCTCCCATAAAATGCCTGAAGTATTGGCACTTAACTCGATTATTTCTAGACATCTTGGTCCTTTGCTTTTGACTATCGCAGAACACAATATCTTGACTAATTCTAAGCACGCGGTAAAATCCGTTAATCCATTGTTCTCGTCTCGCGCCTCTTGGACAGCAGAAAGATAAGATTCAATGGTACAAAGGTAATTTGGCAATGAAGATTCAAAGGAGCATGCTGGAGAGGTCTCCTCAGCCTTTACAACCTTGGCGAAAAGTTTAGCGGTCATACGCTTCAGCTTTGACATGTTGATTCTCTCTGTGTTCATCTCTATTGAGGATGATACACAGTACTGCAATTGTAGATCCATCAGAACCGCAAGAGCTATGTCTGGAGGAGAATTGATTCCGGCTCTTATTGCTAATCTATTGAGATCGTTTTGTAGCTTTTTGCTTGTCTCTTCCTCTAGCCCATTTTTAGATGATGCGGCTATAGATGCCACTCTCTGGTCGAGCAAAGCCAAGGAAAGTTCTTTCAAAAGAAACGAAAGAGATTCACGTGAAATATTTTGAATCATGGTCCTGCGGTTATACACGAAAGATAGTGCGTCAACAGAGGCGAATATCAAGGAAGGGATCAAACCAAAGTATTTGGATTCCACACCATATCGGAAGCCGAATTTGATGATTCTGTAGCCGAGGAAAGTAATGCGAATCAGAACGAGAAAAATAGATGTCAATCGAAGTGACTAAAAGAACCTTACCTGGATAGTTTTATTACAATATTGTTCAAGTCTTGGTCTGCTTCATAGGAGCCAACAGCTCCCAGCTTTGCTCTTATGCTTGAAATGCAAATTACAGCGTCTTGTACTAGTGGATCGTTGTCGGAGACCTTGGCAGAGGTTTTGAGTAGCAGTTCAATACCATCCGAGCGTTCTTCTGCCAGACCTTCGTTTGAAGGATGGCTCTTGCCGACAGCAGAAAACTGTAAGGAGCGAGAAGTTTGGCCAGTGCCCAAGGAGGTGCGTGCACGGATACGCTTGAGCCGCTCTTGGAGAGCACCCGCATTGGATGTCTCTGCTTTGTCTGCAGGGCTATAGAAATGCTTATGTACAGATTCGTTGTTGACTTCTGAGATTCTTTTAAGTTGAGAACTGATCGAACCTTCGCTGGCATTTGAAGAATCACAAGTGTGAAGAGGCAACGCTTGAACACGTGAAGAATTATATTTGAACCTGAATGGACCGGCCTCATCTGCATATTCGTCAACCGTATAATGCGTTTGAAGCTGTATCGGAGTCTGGACCTTATCTTCTTCAGAAAGGGCAGCGAATTTCAGTTGAGGAATATCTTGATCCGGATTTTTAACTTTTGAAGCCTTGTTTGCTGTTAGCAGTTGATCCCGTTGCGGAGTATGAAACCCGTTCTTTGTCATATTTCCAGACGGCAAAACAGATCTTCTGTTACGATGACTGGTAGTGATTGTTACATTTGCCATTGTATCGGCGTCAGGAGAAGCGATTTTTTCTTCGATGTTTTGACGTGCTGTCCATCTTTCTTGAATAGATTGCTTGGCTTTATCAGATAAATTTGCTCCACATGCCTTGATAAACCGTTCGATGTTTCCATTCATTTTGGAAATAACCATATCTGTCAAATCAAGTGCCGCATTTCGAATTTCAATCAAATTGTCTTCAGAAAGCACTTTGCAAACATGAATTATCCCTCGTTTTCCTATGCCACTAAGCCCAACTGCTTCAACACAGCGACAGCTTTCGGTCAGTGCCAAAAGACGTGCTTTGGAATTCGACGATCGCTCCAATACCATAATACAAATTTGTGGACCATAATTTTGTGGAGCGTATATATCAGTAAGAATCGCAATTAATTCTCCTATAGATTCACGAAATCGCCCCTTTGAAAGAGTTTGACAAATATTAAATGTGAGTACCAAATGTATTATCGACTGTAACGAAACGAAGTCTACATCGAAACGCACCTTAGCAACGCTGCTCTTTTCCAACAGATGAGGGAGAACGATTGAAGCTTCGAGGTCTGACAAAACATAAGGAAGTTTCCTAAGATAGGTTAGCAGTGATGACAAAGCAGAAAGTAGAGAGTGTAATCCTTTGGTGTTCTCTCGACAGCAAAGAGCTATTACAAGCCATTGGAGTACGAGGTCCAAGTCATCAACGAGTACCGAACTTCCACTAGATCGTTCGTCAAATTTGACGGCTTCGATCAGCAATGAAGAGCCGGGGATAGTATCGTCTTGTTTTAAAATTCCTTGTTCTGGGAAAAGAACTTCAAGAGACATCTTCGGAAGGATTTGCTGCCATCGCTTTTTCAGCATTATTATTTCCCTAGGACCGGGAATTTCTGGGAACTCAGGCCAATTTTGTCGTTTATATGAAGCCAACCTTAATTTCTTGTAATCATCCCCCCTTTGAATGGCGATTGAAACTAAAGGATGTGATTCGATTTCTGAAGCTGATGTGGCATTTAAAATATTAGTGTTTTTGGGACTTTCTTGTGTTTCCTCTTGTGTCCGTATCTTCGTCGTAGGTTGCAAAGTCTTCCGATGGTTCGGAGTATTTCTTACTGTACTTTCTCGTCGCCCACTTTGATGACGTATAGCGAAAGATTGACCTGTTACTTCTTCAGAACTATTATTAGCCTTATCAATTCCAAGACATTCCGAAACAAAAGGATTTATTGAACGTTGTTGCGCGGGAAGCAAGCGCCCCACACCAGACTTAACACTTTGAGACCTTATAGCTCCCACCTCGACGCACGTCTTCAGTAATTTCTGAGCTGCGTGTCTAGTCTCAGCTTTGGGTGATGTAAGGCAACCTACCAATTCAAACGCCAACTGAACGTCCAATGTTTGAGTTTTGGAATGCAAGGAATTTTCAGTCTTGGGTATGGATTTGACGTTGTCCAATAAAAACCCTAGTAAATCAGGCAAACCGGAAGACTAAAGTAAAAGAAGAACAAGCGAGTAAGGGAACACACTACGAAATTGCCAGAGACAATCAGTACTTTTACCTTGTATTCCGAATCTTTGAGACAGTTTACAAAGGAAAACAAAAAAACCTCCATAGAGGGATTCGGGGATTCTGGCTCGCCTTTCTTAACTCCAAACTCAAGAGCTTGTATCGCTGCCTGACCCATGATCTTCTTATTATCGTTCATGGCAGCACTTATCAAATCTGAAAACACTATCTTGCCAATTTTAACTTTAGAATCAGAGCTGATGGAATTTAAAATTGTACCAATCAGTCTAGCTGCTAAGGGTTTGAGGTTACTCTGAGAGTCATTCAATCTGCCGCGTAGAGCCCTTGTTACCTCAATAAGCCCGGTCAAGCTCGACTCTTCACTCGCAAGTAATCCTCCACTTTTTTCAAGGGCAGTGGCAATTTCCTCCAACGCTTCTTTTCTTTGCTTCCAAGAATTTTTCCCCTCGCATGTTTGCTGAATAAAAAGGCGTAAAAACGAAAATGAGATATATTTGAAGTTTTTGTATCATTGAAGCCGATCTCACCATTCTCGTAAGACAGCCATCACTTAAAGCAGAAAAGAGATCGTACTTCGGTAGATTGCATGTGTTTATATCTCCGTCGTACGCAGAATTTGAGTCGTAAGTGATGCAATGTTTTGGCCAACTTGAGTTGACGTTTGGTTTATGGAGATTTGCTTCCATAGCAGAAATTAGCTGATCTCTTATTAATTTGGAAGATGTATCATCGCATGAGGATATGACCATGGCTTTGAACGGTGTTCCTACTTGAGCATGAAGACCTCCTACAAGATCAAGCGCTGCTTTGCGGACTTGGGGGTTGGGGTTTTTCAGTTCCTATGGTAGTTCGGAGATTGAACGCATTTTAGAGAAATTAATTTGCTCCTCACTTGATATCAAGAAACAAACTTACCATCAAAACCCAAAGTGTGACGATTCGCAATTCTTTCCCAAGTGTGTTTGCTCCAAAGTCTGCAATGAAAGAGTTGAACCATAGCAAGACGTTTTGATGTGCTGGTGGAGCCTTAACTAAGTCTAAATTTTGTAAGATGCTAGAACAGACAATTTTGGGTTCCTTCACAACGCACAGTTCAGTAAGAACAGTTGCAACTTTATCTGCCAGCTTTTTGTCAGTCATCTTTTCTACTCCAAGCCGCACGGCATGTGTCCAAATCCACGATTCAGGAGCAACGCATTCTGCTTTATAGATTTCCCAAATTACAAGGAATAGATCGAAAATGGACTTTGTGACATTAAAATTAGAGTCACGAAAAGATTTAGTGTTGGTCTTCACGAAGACAAAAATTGAGTGTACATGCTCAAACAAAGTGGTCTCCTTTGAGCTTTTCATCAAAAAAGAAACAAGTTTGTCTATGGCTGCCTGTCGTGATTTCCACTTTGTAGCTACGATTGAAGCATTAGAAAGTTGGTTTAATCGCCTTGACTGAGATTCACAGCAACGAAAATAAAGAAAGCAAATTACAACTTACATTGCAATCCTGAAAGTATACCACCATCATCTTCATCTAACTTCCAGTCCGGTATTCCTAAAACTTGGAGTGACTCTAATGCAACCTGGACAGAAGGCTCGGAAACTCTATCAACGGTTTCCTCGAGTTTTGTAGAGTCAGTAACTGGAGGCGCAATCTTTTTTGGATTTTGTTTGGAGAATCTAGCTTTGTTTTCAGCAACATGTTTGATGGTGGGTTTTCGTGCAACTGTCACCGATGACGCACGTTTTCCGGATATGAGTTGGCTAGATGCTCGCTTTTCTATTAGCTTATTCTCAACAATACTTGGACTTGTCACAGAGCCGTCTTTGCTTGAAGTTAAAATTGATCTTTCGTCACAAGAGCTTGACTTGATATCGGTTGCCCCACTCTCTACCATTTTAGGAAGAGATGAAGCTAATGAACTATACACTCGAGGATGCGTTGTTTTCAACTCAACAACTATCTTAACAATTGTCGACTTGTCTTGTATGGCTTCGGAAATCAAAACAAGATTAAGTATTTCAGTTGCAACCTTGCGCGGACCAGGATCAGAGTCATTGAGTTTTGAGCGCGCAAGAGCTGCTATCCTATCTGCAGACGCTTCTGAGAGAAAGCCTCTTTGACCCGCAGACTCTCTTCTTTCCACGCATCTCTTCAGGAATTCCAGTGTAGTAGTTCGTGAAAGGACATTTTTCTGTTTTCCCTCGTTCAAAGCGTCCGGAATTGCTTCTGTTTTATCAAGCAAATGTTCGAAACTCAGCACATTCCCAAAAAAAGCATCCAGACAGGCACTAACTGCCTTAGTAAGCTTTTTATCTTTAGAAAGGTCCAGCAGCACGGGTAAAAAAGGGCGGAGATTTGGATAAAGTTTTTCACCAACTCCTTCAGCAAGTAGAGCTAAAACACTCATTGCTTTGGAATTCACCGCAAAATGTGAATGGAAAAGCAGCTTTTTCATGTCTGACAATAGAGGGGCATAGTTGACATCGTTGCTTGGTTGCTCAAGTTTGTAAGGCTTTTCTCCAGCACATGATATAATCAGATCTAAAGCTTCTGTCTTCTCGCTCCATTTTTCAAGTTTGATTTTCGACTCGTACTCTGTTTTAGAGATTTCTCTTAAGAGCGGAACTTGAGGTCGTGACGCAAAGCGAAGCGCTTCTTGTTCCTTCGCTATGCCTTCCATTCGTGCGGCTACGTCTGCCGCAGAAACGGTTTTTGTCCCTGGGGAACGCATGCTTCTAAGGAGGAGGCTCGGTGGAACAGCTTCCTTTTGGTCTTCCATTAGGGAATCGAACTGAGATAGTTGGCTTTTCTTCAGCTCTTTTATGATTGCCTTCAACGGTTCCTTCGTTCTATATGCACGACACATTTCTGCTAACAAGTTCAAGGTCGTCTCACGCACAGAGGAATTAGTATGAGAAAGCATCCCAGGCGCATATTTTATTACGATTTGTAGAGGTAGGAGAACTCCGCCAAATGTTTTTGCGGTTTCTAAAATCAAGCAAGAGGAGGTTGCTACGACCTTAGGCTTGCGAGCACTAACTCCTTGGGTGAACAAGACGTCAATGACACTATGTACTGACTTAACTCCATCCGTTCCAACTTCCACCAGTTTCAAAATTAACGTCTTTGACTTGGCAACTGTTGAAGGGCGAGTTGAAGATAATGACGAACCTTTCACTAGGGATGAGGCAAGAATGGCAGCTTGGTCTGAATTCGAAGCACCTGTGCAGAAATCCGCATATGCGATAGATAAATCCAGGGCAGAATCAAGTGCTCCTGCATTGCTTTCCAAGAGAACTTTGGGCATCAGCTCGTCTAAAAATTCTAAGACGGCACGACTTTCCACCAGACTTTCATCGTCCCTTTGATTTTTGGCAGCTTCGGAAATCATGTTAGTCAATAGGCAGTAACTGGCTTTCCTTATCTTCCAATCACTGGAAGTTAGTGAAGAAGGCAAATTTTCGGCCTTGACGCAGACTTCCTGAGAACATTCTTCTAAAACATCATTGTTTGCCCCAAATGGTGGTAGATTATTGTCTGAGTCATGCGGATTTGATAATGATTTCAGTGGCATTTCTGTAAATCCTGTTGTTTTCAATTTGGGGGGTTTATCGTTGAATTTATGGACTACAATTTTTGCAGCAGTGTCATCAGTGTCATCGTGTTCGTTAGCAAATCTTTTTGAGATCTTAGATTGATTATTTGTTGCCCTATGCTCGGCAAGAAAATACGCATCTTCTGCATGGCAGCTGCGGGGATCTGAAGCAATAGATAACATAAGTCCTTCATTTGAGTCTGTCGACGGACCAAAAGCCAGACTTATTTCTTCGTTATGTTGACGAAGACTTTGCATTGAGCTGTAACGATTTTCCACTCTATGATTCACACATCCTTCATTGACACTCTGTTCCTGGTATGACGACAAAGGACTTTTTAAGGTAGAATCGTTTTGGAGCGCAGGGGTTCCGTCACTTTCTACGAATCTTTGTGCGCTGCTTGAATGCTTGGAAATTGCTCTTAACTCAGCAAGCAACTCTGGATCCTCGGCTATCCCACCACGAGGTCCGTTAAACGAAGGTTGATTCTTTCGCTGAGACGATATCGATGGGGATCTCGGCCTTTCCGTATTAATTCGCAGAGTATCTTCCTTGATACCAGAAGAATCTTGAGACCCCTTGATAGAAGATTCAATTGCCACTTCATCAAAAGATGAA
>Ga0209812_10002773_pt1 | contig 10167 bp, 10 predicted proteins | sample JI71714BDNA_FD_187502 | JGI IMG/M metagenome (GOLD analysis project Ga0209812, IMG submission 187502) | Wastewater effluent complex algal communities from Wisconsin, to seasonally profile nutrient transformation and Carbon sequestration -... | ecosystem: Engineered > WWTP > Effluent > Algae...
AATTTTTCCAGAAAAATTAAAAATATAAAAATAAAGCGGTGAGTAAGGATTGAGTTAAAGATGAGAATAGAATTAGAAAAATCGAAAGACGAGTTATTGGAAACAGTGTTGGAAATTCAAACAGGAATTACAAACAAGAATCATTTGAGTAACAGGGAATTAATTGAGATTTGCAAAAACAACAAAATTAATTGCGTTACAAACATTGAAAACCAAAGAATTCACGACCTCTTGGAAACAGCGGTAAATATTCATTTATTTGAAAAATATAAATTAAAAAGCAATCTGAATGCTTATGAAATACTGGCAGATTTGGAAGAATTAGCTTCAAAGTTACCGACTCAGAGTTGGCGCGATTATGAACAAACCGAGTTCCAACAATTTTCAACTCCGCCGGCATTAGCTTTCGTAATGTTTCAATTACTCAAACCGACGGAAAATACCGTTGCCTTAGAACCCTCAGCCGGAACGGGATGCCTTGCAAATTGGCTAAAAATCGGCGGTTGCAAAGTTGAGGTCAACGAAATCTCAAACAGACGAAGGCATTTATTAGAAATTCAGAATTACAATCCGCACAACTTAAATGCAGAATTTATAGATGATTTGCTGGACGAAGAAATAAAACCGAATTTTATTTTGATGAATCCACCATTTAGCAGTAACGGTGGGCGAACGAAAAAAAATAGTAATTTTGGGTTCAGGCACGTCGAATCATCACTTCGCAGATTGAATATGGGCGGGCGTTTAGTGTGTTTATTGGGAAAAGAAACCTGCTTAAATACAATTAAAGGAAGATATTTTTGGAATCAAATCCAAATTGAATATAAAATCCGCGCCTTTTTAAAAGTTCCGTCAAAAGCATTTTATAAACACGGAACGACTTTTGAAACCGTTATTATCATCATTGATAAATTGCCTCAAAACAAAATTGAAAACTCTCAAAATGAACAAAAACCCCAATTATTAGAATTTTGCAGTTTAGCCGAAATATTGCAATTTTCTGAATCCCTAAATTAACTAACCAAACAAGTAAACAAAATGCTCGAAACGACTTTGCAGAATACCGAAAAGGATTTGGGTATCATTTCAAATCATCAGCAAACTTTATTAGAAAATGACCAAATTACAGCGTCCGCACTAATGGATATAGTGCCGAAAAATACCGAAACTGAAGAGATAAATACAAGCGGAGATGTCAGGTCAGAACAACGGTTAAATGAAGAAAACATTTATTTTTGCCATCATTTAACGGGCGGCGCAACGCATCCGGGAAAAATCGTCGAAACTGCGGGACTTGCCAACATTAAACCGCCGCGCCCCGTATATCGCCCCCGACTACCGCTTGAACTTATGACGAGCGGCAAGATCTCCGAAATCCAGCTTGAGAGGATTATTTACGCCGGGCAAGCGCACGCGCAAAGATTACCGTTTTCAATGGGTCGAGCCGGAATTTCCATCGGCGACGGCACGGGAGTCGGGAAGACCGGAACACTGCTGGGAATTATTCTCGACAACTGGTTTTCGGGACGCAAGAAAACGGTTTGGTTCAGCGTCAAATTCGACCTCATCAAAGCCGTTAAAGACGAAATGAAACGCTTAGGAATCAACATACCAATCAAACTCATCAACGATTTCAAGCCGGAAGAGGTAATTACGATGTCCAAAGGCATCGTTTTTTGCACATATCCATCGCTTATCGCCAAATCGAAAAAAGGTCGCCGCCGGATTGACCAATTAACCGAGTGGCTCGGAACAGAAGGCTTATTGATTTTTGATGAAGGACACCGGGCGAAAAATTTCTTTACCGATGATCGGCGCAGGGGAACTCAAACCGGCGAAGCGGTTGCGGAAATCCAAGACGTTGTGAAATTTCCAAACTACCGCATTGTTTATTCCTCAGCAACAGCAGCGACTGAAGTGCGGCATCTCGCCTATATGATTCGGCTCGGACTGTGGGGGCAAGGAACTGCGTTCACGGATTTCACAGAATTCGCGCAGGAAATCGAAGAAGGCGGTGTCGGTGCGATGGAAATGGTCGCCCGCGATTTGAAGGCGATGGGCAGATATTTTTGTGGCAGTCTTTCGATGGGTGTTGACCCTGAAAGCGGTTTGAGTGTCGAATACCGCGAAGTCGTTCATCTTTTAACGACGCATCAGCACGAGATGTATGACAATATGGCGCGGGCGTGGCAGGCGGTTTTGCAAAAAACCGAAAAGGCACTTGCCCTGACCAACAGCGAAAAGTTTTTGCGCCGCCACGTTGTCAATAATTTCTGGGCGGAACATCAACGCTGCACCAAGGCGATTATTACTGCTTTCAAAGTTCCGACGCTGATAAGCGAAATCGAACGCGCCTTGACGGAGCAGCATTCGATTATCGTTTCGATTACCAGCACGGGCGAAGCCAGTTTAACCAGACAAATGGCACGTTCGGCGGACGAGGAAGAAGCAATTTCCGATCTTGATTTCAGTCCGCGTGAAACTCTTGTTCGGCTGATCGAAAATTGCTTTCCGACTGCGCTATATCAGGAAATTACCGACGAAGTTACGGAAAAAATAAAATATGAACCGCTTCTGGGCGAAAACGGCGAACAAATCCACTCGAAAGCCGCCCTCGCTTTGAAACAGGAATTACTTGACCGTCTGGCAACGCTTGCCTTACCCGAACATCCGCTCGACCAACTCATCAATCATTTCGGCGCGGAAAATGTGGCGGAAATGACGGGACGCAAGATGCGACTCGTAAAACTCACGAACGGCGAATTTGCCTATCGTCCGCGCGGAATCGCCGGCGTTCCGCAACGGCAGACGAATCTTCACGAACTGCAAAACTTTCAAGGCAAACGTAAACGCATCGCCATTATGTCGGAAGTCGCCGCCACCGGCGATAGTTTGCATTCCGATAAACGTGCCATGAATCAACAACGCCGCGAACATATCGCCGCCGAACTCAAATGGTCTGCCGACAAACAATTACAGGATTTCGGGCGTTCAAATCGCTGTAATCAGGCATCACCGCCGATTTACATCTTGGTTTATACGGAACTGGGCGGCGAAAAACGCTTTTCGACTTCGATTGCCCGCCGCCTGGCAAGCACCGGAGCTTTGAACAAAGGAGATAGGCGGGCAAATCAAATCGGCGGGTTAGAGAAATTTAATCTCGAATCGAAAGAAGGACGTGCCGCGCTCAAAGTAGTCTATGACCGAATTCTGGCGGGTTTTCAAATTCCCGACCTCAAGGATGCGCGGCTGACACTTTCCGATATGGGTTTATTGACAAAATCGGAGTCGGGCGAAGAAACGATTACCGAAAGCGAAAAGCAAAATATCGTCCGCTTTTTTAACCGCTTGCTCTCATTGGAAGTTAATCGCCAAAACGCGCTTTTTGAATATTTCTACAAAATCTATACGGAAACGGTTGAACATCTGAAAGCGACCGGAAAATATGATTTGGGACTCGAAGACATCAAAGCGAATTCCGTCAAAATCAAGCGCGAGCCGCGAGGTATTCACCGGGATCAAATCACGGGCGCGGCAACGCATCTTTATGAACTCGAAACGATTGTTCCGACTCATCCGGCGCGATTTGAAGACTTAGAAAGGGAAGAAGCCTATTTTTACCGGAAACTTGGGCGAGAGGAGCCTGAATTCGTCGCGGCACGTCCGTCACTCATTCATACTGACCCAGAAACGGGAGAAAGTTACCAAACTTACGCTGTCAGCCGCCCGTCGGGAAAAAATCTGTTTTATTTGAATGAGTCGGAACTCGCCGCCCGTTTCCGACTCGTGCCGAAAGCTAAAGCCAAAGACTGGTGGAACGGCGAAGTCGCAAAAATTCCGCCCGTTCTCAACAAAACCGTCTTTTTGTTAAGCGGAGCATTGATTCCGGTGTGGCGGCTAGTCAAAAACGTCAAGGATTCAGCGTTCAAAATCGTTCGGACAACAACGGATGAAGGCGTGAGACTCGTCGGTCTGCAAATCCCGAAAACACAAGTTAAGGAAATCGTCCGTCTTTTTAACGGTGTCTGGGAGCAAGAGGAAACCGCTTCGGATATTTATAAAAGCCTTATTGACGGCAAAGAATCGCTGGAGCTAATAGAAAATATTCGCCTCAAAAGTTCAAAGTTCTTCGGGACGTTTTATGTTGAAATTGTGCCGGGAAGAGCGGAACATCCGAAAAAGTTTCGCGCCATTGGTCTGACAAGCATCACGCAAAACAGCCGCGAGCGATTTCTCTTACCAAACAATGAAGATGATGCCGCCCTGCTTGTGCAAAAACTGCTCGTGCAGTTTCCGCCAAGTTCGGGAAACGCGAATTTACACAAAATTGACCAAAAATTTGAGCAGCAAAGCGATAACTTTTCAAAAAAGGATGACTGCGCCGAAGTTGCACCGATTGACGTGCGCCAATGGCTGATTGAGCCTGACCGGGAAGAATTCGCCCAAATTGGCGTTCGGGATTAGTTGATTACTACTTGATTTTTCGCGGCAAAACCCAGATTGAAATTATGAAACTTGACCTAATACAACTTGAATCGGCTTTTTTATTCGTCCGGAAAACGCTTGAAAATCAGGAGTTGCCGGATTTTATGAAACATCGCTGGTCGCGGGCATTGGAAAAAGCGAAAGTTCGATTGCTTGAGCAACCATATTTTGCATGGCAGCCGGATAAATTGACGCTTCTTTCGATTCCAAACCAGAAAAAAGATGCAATTGGATGCCGCTTTTATCAGGCAAATGATGAAACCTGCCGTCGCCTTGATAAATTAGGTTACTGTCAGGCGTTTTATGAAGGATTTCCGTGCTGGCATCGTGCCGCGTTTTTGCTTTTGGGAATTTACTTTGGTGATCCAAGGGAAATTCGTTTCGAGAAGGCTCAGGAAAATCCGTTTCCGTCAAAAGTGTCAACCAAAGTTGACACTTTTAGTTGACACTTTTAACAACTTTAGTTGACAGTTGACGGAAAATAATCGGAGCGAAATTTTTCGGGACATAATTTTATCAAGTTTAGTTTCTATAAGTTAGGTGAGTATTTTGGTTCTTAAGCTATTGCGGCACGATTTTTGTAAAAGTAAAGGGCGAATCAATTAACCAATATGGATGCCCAATTTTATCAAACATCAGAATCCGAAAACTTCAATTCATCTGCTTTTTCGTCCAACAGTTCGATTGAAGGACTTCAGGCGTTAAAAAACTCGAAAACCGTTGCACTTAATCAAAAAATTGCTCTTTACGCCCGTTCTCATCATCATCTTTTGCTGACGGGCGAACGCGGAACCGGCAAAACAACTATTGCCCGCCAAATCCACGAACGCGGCGGACGGCGCAGCAAACAATTTGTCAGCTTAAACTGCGCGACCTTGCAGGCGGAACTTGTCGAAGCCGAGCTTTTTGGTTACGAAAAAGGCGCATTTACGGGAGCAACACAAATGAAACCCGGTCTTTTTGAAACGGGTAGTGGCGGGACGGTTTTTCTCGATGAAGTCGGCGAACTTTCATTGGGTTTGCAAGCCAAACTGCTCAAAGCGGTTGAGGAAAAGCGCATCCGCCGCGTCGGTGGCAGGTGCGAAATTCCGATTGATTTGCGGATCATTGCCGCAACTTCTCGGAATTTACGAATGATGACAGTTAGCGGCGAGTTTCGCGCTGACCTTTATGACCGTTTGAACGTCCTCAATTTGAACACGATTCCATTGCGCGAACAGCGGGAGAAAATCCGTGAACTCATCTTCAGCGGACTCGAACGCGAACGAATTGCTTTGGGGCGCAGGACGAGTTTTTATATTGAGCCTGCCGCAGTTTTTCAGCTCGAAAATTACGTCTGGACGGGAAATTTCCGCGAACTCCATAACTTTATTTCAAAACTGGCGACGGAATTTTGCGAAGCGGAAAAAATTACCGATAACGACATCCGGCTTTTGTTGGCTGCCAAAGATTATGCCACCAACAGTCAGATGATTCTGAGCATCAACTTGGAAGAACCGCTCGACAACATCATCGAAAGCGTCAAAGAAAAATATATTTCTCATCATCTCAAAGACAAAAGTAGGCGCCGCGTCGCTCTCTATTGCGGCATTTCGCGTAGTATGATTAGAAGAATCGCCGACAAAATCGGAATGAATAATTACCAAACGGAGCAGTTATGATTAACGAACCGAATAAAACGGATTTTTTTCCTGCAACTGACGAGCAACTCAAAGATTTGACTTATCAGGATACCGAAGAAGACCTCTCGCACGAAGAGTATCTCAGGGAATTGGAAGCGAAAATTTTCGCTGATTCAGAAGTGGCTCCCGAAGATGAGTTGGGCGAATTACCTTTTGACGAAGAAGCCGACCGCAAAAGATGGCATGAACTCGAACAAGATTTTGACCGTCTGTTTAATGAAGCAAAAAAAGATGATTATTAGTCCGATGCTTTTAATAATCAACCGACTTGATGCAATTATGATGCAATCGCCGGTCGGCAAATTCTTATAAATAACCGACATTTATCCGCCATATTTACCGTTTATCCGACATTTACCCGCCAAACGGAAAGTAGCGGGTAGATTTCTTTTCACCTTTCTTGGTTAAAAATTGCTTTGATACCAAATCTTCCAGGTCTCTCAGAGCCGTCCGGTCAGATGTTTCGTTCAAGGCTTGATATTCACGATTGGAAATGCTTCCGTTTTCCGCGACATATAAAACCGCTTTGATCTGTCTTTCGTTCAAACCCGCTTTTTTCATTTGCTCAGGCGTGAGGCGATTTTTGAAAATTTCAACCAAGATGCCGCCGAATTCTTCGGCAATTTTAGGTTCAGGCAATCCTGCTTCAAGGCAAGAGTTGATAATTTTCAATGTGCCGCGTCCCCACGAATCAATATAACCTCCTTTAAAACAGACATCGGCAATTAGCGGATTGCGCGGGTGAGATGAATGAACACGCCGCAAAGATTCTAAACTGATGTCTTCGGGTAACTTTCCTGAATTCCAAACCCAAAATTTATCATCATAAATTCTGACTTGGATGAAACTGCTCATATAATCGCGGTGAACGAGCGCATTAAGCAGAATTTCTCTGACCGCCGCCACCGGATATTCGTCTTTTTCGATGCGCTGAAGACCTTCAAAATGAATCGGTTTAACGAAAAACTTTCGATTTAGTTCCGTAACGGATTCGCGCAAAAGATGGAGAAGATTTCCTTCGACGACTTCCTGAAACATCAAATCGTCGTCCTTTCCGCCGAAGCGTCCGAGTTTGACGATTTGATTCGGATAAAAACGCCCCGGGTCTTTACCGAAAATGACGATGGCGGCACGTTTTAATTGTCCGTTTTCCGTCAATCTCAATTTATCGAGAAAATCAATCAGAGAAAGCGCGTTTTCATCAATCGGCAAGCGTCCGGCTTTGGCGGCATCGGATTTATATTGGGCAACGGTTTCTTCATCAATGTCCTCCAGCGTCGCACGCGGCTCGACGACATCATCCCAGGTTTTGCCGGATTTCCGCAGCAGAAATTCCATCAGCGAATTGCCCTTTAATTCCTGTTTGGTCGAACCGCTCCGGTAATAATAACTGCCGCGCAAAGAAATCGGCACGGAATATGGCGGGGTAATGATTTCGATAAAATATAACCCGTTTTCTTCGTGTAAATTAACTTCCGCCATAATGCCCAGCACATCACGAATCTTGTTGGGCAAGTCATCCATTAATTTTTTGTAATCCGCTAAACCGACCGTTTTGCCGTCGTCGTCTTTCCCGATAAAAATCGCTCCGCCGTGGGCATTGGCGAAACCGCACACCCATTTTAAATAATCGTCGTGCCAACTCTGTTTGTATTCAATGTTCTGTTGTTCGGGCATTTTGTAGAGACTCCGGTAAAACACTATCGAGCGATAAGCGATTTTATTACTTATTTTACACGGAACAGGGCAAAAAGATGAGTCGAAATAATAGTTTTTCGTTAGGAAAAGATAAAAAGAAAGCGGTTAGTAAAAACTTGAAATTGGAGGATTTTGAAAAATATGCAGACATTACAGGCAGGCTCGTTCTTAACTCTTGAAAAGACTGACGCAGTTGAAGCCTTGAAATTTACCGCCCGACTTTTAGCGGAGCATACGGAAAAGGTCGTCAAGGAAACCTTGAACAATGGATCGCTAGAAAATTTAGCAAATAATCTGTGGCAAAAAGCCGAATATGTAACCCGCGAAACGGAGCGACGCAGATTACAACAAATTTTTGTCGAAAATTTTACGGAACGGTTTCGTGAATTAAAACCCGACTTTGACACTTTGACTTTGGCGATTGCCGATTCATTTAACCGGGAACACACGCCGGAAAAAGGTGAAGATAAAAGCGAACAAATCGTTATCCGAGAAAACACTTCGCCAACCGAACAAACGTCGAAAGTCGAAGCGCAAAAAGACGAATTCTTAGGTTTGGTTAAAAATGATGAAATTTTGAGCGAATCGGCAGCCGAAGAACGGGAAGCTGCAATGACTGAAGAAATCAAACAGACCGCTGAAGCCGAAACGGAAAACGGAGGCGGCACGGCTGAAACGTCAATTCCTGAAAGCAGTCAAGTTTCCGAAGAAACGAAAATTATCAAGGAAAATATTAAAGCTGACGGGCTTCAAACAACCGCTCAAAATAATTCTCGCACCGAAAATACTGGAACAAGCGGAACTGCCGTCTCGGAGGCAAAAGAGCCGTTCGAGTTCGGAAAATGCACGGTGAGTCTGAATTTGACTTTGCTGCCCTGTTTTGGAAACGAAAATAGGCGCAAGGTGATTATCAGCACCGCGTCCCACGCTCTGACTCCCGAGATCGAATATCTCTGCATTGAGATGGGCGGCAGCTTAGAACAAATTGCGGCATTGGTCAAAGATAAACTCGCGCGCTTTCGCGGGACTCTGCCCGTCAAATATATCGAACAGCTTCGTGCGTCGAAAACCAAGACAACAAAAACAAATCAAACGGCGAAATCAGTTTCGTCAACATCGCATTCAACCGAAAAAAGCGCGTTGGGCGGTGAAAAAACAAGCGGTGAGCAAAAAATGTCGAGCGCGGCACATAGTCAAAGCGAAGTTAAATGTGACGAACAAATGGCGGAAAAAGAAAGCGAAACAGTTTCAATAATTCCTCCGCCCATAACTACAAACGAACGAGTCCAACCGAGTCTTTTCTGAGAATAAAAATATGAGTGAAAATTTAAATACCGAAAATCAAACCGAAGTGAATGGAGCGGCAGAAGTCGCTCCGGCGCAACCAACCGAAGTTGTCGCAACCACGGCAACCGTCAAAATCGAAGGTCAGGAGTTTCCGCTCGACGTAGCGATTGCCGCAGATGACAATTTGCTTAAAACTGCGCTCAGTCCGCATTATCCGTCAATCAAAAACGCTCAAATTTCACGCGAAACCCGTGCCGGACAAATGATCGTTTCGATTGTCAAAAAAGCCGAGCATAAAGGACACGCAAAGTGAAATCGCAAACCGGAAACAGAAGCCGCCGGATTTCAAGCGCCACCGATAGAACTTTGCGGCAACTCATCAAGACTCCCGATACTGCCAGCCGGATTTTCGAGTTTGCCGAAAGCCTTTATTGGCGCGACGAAACAGCAGAGCGTATGACTTTCGGCGACATCGAGCAAATACACGCTCTTTTGCGGCAGACGGAAAACGACCTGAAATGGATGAAAAAGCAATTTCAGGATTTGGCGGAAATTGAGGATGGGTTTCGTGTCGATATAATTCCAATCGGTTTTTAATGACTATGGCTTCAGCAAAATCCAAAACTTTAAAAACTCAAAATGTAAATCTGCCAAGCATTGCCCGTCGTTTGATTGAGTCTAATCAACAAAGGCAATTCAAACTCGGCAAAGCGGACATTGGTTTTCGCGGCAATCTCGAAAAAACTACCCGATATTTGCGTTGGAAAGCATCTTGCAACACAGTTTTAGAGGCAATCAGCTACATTGCCGAAGAAACCGAACGCGAGCGAATTTACGCGCTTTATCGCCAACTCTTTCCGAAAAATTGGAAGAAATCTTCGGCGAGTTTCACGAAAAACGGCTACAACGAATTTCACACCGAGCGCGAGTTCGAGTTTATCGGCTTAGTGAGCGAAAATTATTTTCCTCTTTGCACCTGGCTTGATTGGTCTGATTTTCGTTTTGATCATATTCC
>Ga0209812_10002774_pt1 | contig 10162 bp, 6 predicted proteins | sample JI71714BDNA_FD_187502 | JGI IMG/M metagenome (GOLD analysis project Ga0209812, IMG submission 187502) | Wastewater effluent complex algal communities from Wisconsin, to seasonally profile nutrient transformation and Carbon sequestration -... | ecosystem: Engineered > WWTP > Effluent > Algae...
AGCGCCAACTAAGGGAGCTACAAAGGCAGCTAGGCCATTGAAAGATTGGGCAAAGTTGAGCCGGCGGGTGGCTGTTGATGCTTCACCCAATTGAGCAGCGTATGGATTCGCCGCCGTTTCGAGTACAGTTAAACCACATCCAATAATGAATAAACCCACCAAGAAAACTGGAAACGCTTGATAATTTGCAGCAGGTAGAAACAGGAAAGCTCCAGAGGCAAAAATCAAAAGCCCAACTACCAAACTTCGTTGGTAACCTAACCGCTGGAGAATTTTTCCGGCCGGAAGTGCCATAACAAAATAGGCAAAATACACCGCGGTGTCGACTAAGGTGCTTTGAAAGTTTGTGAGTTGAAGCGCTTTACGCAAATGCGGAATGAGAATTCCATTGAGGTGGTTGGAGAATCCCCACAGAAAAAATAGGCATGTTACCAGCGCAAATGCCACGCGGTAGGTTCGGGAAGAGGCGGTCATGGGTTGACTGATTTAGTTAGGAATACTGTCTATTCGTTACTGTCATAGGCAACAGCCACTTGACGTTGTTCACCAAGACCGGTAATACCTAGCGTAACGACATCTCCAGGACGTAAATAACGTGGTGGCGAAAAACCTAAACCAACACCAAAAGGCGTTCCTGTGGAAATGACATCGCCCGGCAAAAGGGTCATAAATTGACTAACATAACTGACTAATTCCATAACCGGAAATACCATATCGTCGGTATCAGAATCTTGTAAACGTTCGCCATTGACATCTAGCCAAAGTGACAAAGCTTGTGGATCTGGAATTTCGTCGGTTGTCGCTAAGAAAGGCCCTAGTGGAGCAAAAGAATCATGACTTTTTCCTTTCACCCATTGCCCTCCTCGCTCCAATTGAAATTCACGCTCAGAATAGTCGTTATGAAGGGCATAACCCGCAATAAAATTCGGAGCTTCATCCACCGAAACATAGGTTGCCTTTTTCCCGATAACTACGGCGAGCTCAACTTCCCAATCGGTTTTCTGCGAATTTCTTGGCAACAAGACGGGGTCATTGGGCCCACACAAAGCAGAAGTCGCTTTGAAAAAGAGGACAGGCTCACTCGGAACAGCCATGCCCGATTCAGCTGCATGTTTCGCGTAATTCAACCCAATACAAACAATTTTAGAAGGGCGAGCAATACAAGGCCCTAAACGAACCGTAGATGGCACTAGGGCACATGCCTCTCCATGTTGAGCGAACCACAAAGACAACCGATTCAATCCATCGGTTTTAAAAAATGACTCCGTATAATCTTCACCAAAAGCCGAAACATCGACTATTGATCCATCAGCGAGGAAAAGCCCAGGTTTTTCTTGGTCAATCGGACCAAAACGACAAAGTTTCATAAGAGGTTGAGGTTGAATGAATATCGTATTGTGAAAATCACCTACTTGACCTTTTGAAATTTTCCAATCCAGTATCGATCTTCTAATTGTATCCGAATGAGGTACGTTCCCGGCTGTAGCGCTTGCACAGAGATTAAAGACAAATCTTGATCTCCATTCGCATAAACCTGCCTGCCCAACATATCCAGCAGTTGAATTGGGGCGTGTGACCGACTCAAGCCTTGGAGGGTCAAAAAGTCGTGTGTTGGATTGGGGAATATTTGACCGGGCAAAAGATCGGACGCCACACCAAGTACAATTCCACCTGTGTTACCACCTGTACCTCCTGTACTCCCACCGGTTCCTCCTGTACTCCCACCAGTTCCTCCCGTATTTCCACCGGTTCCTCCAGTACTGCCACCAGTTCCTCCTGTACTGCCACCAGTTCCTCCTGTACTGCCACCAGTTCCTCCCGTACTGCCACCAGTTCCTCCTGTACTCCCACCAGTTCCTCCTGTACTCCCACCAGTTCCTCCTGTACTGCCACCAGTTCCTCCTGTACTCCCACCAGTTCCTCCCGTACTGCCACCAGTTCCTCCTGTACTCCCACCAGTTCCTCCTGTACTGCCACCAGTGTTTCCAGATATTCTACTCTGGAGGGCTTCAAAGGTAATACTGCTTTTAAATTGTTCCAATGGGTTGGCATTTCCTGAGGCGCTTTGACCCGATCGAGAATAAAAACTGGAGGCAACATTCAAGGATAGATTAGCTACTGCTTGCGAAACAAAGGGGTCTGAATTCTCAACCACAGCAATATTGGCGTTAGCCGAGTTTCCTTGAAAAGTAAACAAGGCAACCGCTACATTCGGTGAGAAGGGCCCATAGTTGGTTTCTTGGGGGGCTTTTCCGATAACGTAATAGTCGGAATCTACAGTAATTCCATTGTTTGTAAAAACGGGAAGATTCGTTTGAAGTTTTAAGGGGTTTTTCTCCCAATTACCTCGGACATCCACAATATTGGAAAGGATAAATTCCCTTGGGACGCGAATCGAAAACTGGGCAGTGGCACCTAGCTCATTGAGGTTTGAATTATTTGTATTGGGCGTGCTATAATTGGGCACAACCCAGGCGGTGTAGCGCTGCGTTTGAGCTGAGAATGTAATCATAAACTCCACGGTAAACGTGGAAAGTTGTGCATGACTAGGACTTGCCGCACCGACGGCAAGTCCTAGTAGCAAAAGAATCAAAATCTTTTTCATAAGAGCTGGGTTATGACCCCCTCATCGTTTCACAAAACGTTTCATGATCATTCGATCCCCCGTTTGGATTCCGATGAGGTATTGTCCGCCTTCCAGTCCGGCTACTTGAAACTGAAACTGATGAATGCCCATCCCGGGTGATTTCACTTGTTGCGAAACCATACCACCTCTTGGATTCATGAGTACAGCGCGAATAGGTCCGGCTGTTTCGTCCGAAAAATAGTCAATTTGCACCACATCGTCGGTAGGATTGGGGTAAATTGTTGCGACAACTTGATCATTTTCCATTTCCAGTAAGGCTTGTTGGTTAAATGATAGCGCATTCATTTGACTCATCAACAGTTGTTGTTGTTCAATTACCCCATCAAATTGCTCCAAAGGAACCGCCGTCGGTGAAAACTCTTGTCCTGAGCGAGAATAAAAGCTATTCCCTATATTCAATGCAAGATTCTCATTAAACTCGTTTATAATTGGGTCATTTTTACCCAATAAGGCTACCCCTTGACGCCCCGATGTACGACCCCGGAAAGACAGTAAAGGTACTGGAATATTCGCTTGAAATGGTCCATAATTTGTTTCCGTTGGCGATTTACCAATCACATACAAATCATAATCCACTTGAATCCCAGCGTTGACAATGATCGGATTATTCGTTGCTATCTTGGCGGGGAATCGTTCCCAACTACCTCGTAAACTAGCTACTTCTTGAATCACGAAGTTTCGAGGTACCCGTACGGTTACTTGAGCGGTTGCCCCAAATTCACTGCCTTGAGTATTGAAGATATTGGGCGTATTGTATGTAGGAACTACCCAAACGGTAAACATCCGGGTTGAATTGGAATAAGTCATCATAAACCGAACGGGATGAATGGTTTGTTGCGCGACAGGCGTAGAAACAAATACACCGACAAACTGCTCCATAGGGGTTGCACCTGCAGTCATGGGTTGACCTGACCGGGAGTAGAAACTACAGGCTACATTCAACGATAAATTATCGTAGGCCTGTTGAATGAATGGATCATTGGTGGGTAACACTTCCACCAAAGCACCAGGTTGTGTTCCTTGAAACGTAAATAGCGCGACGGGTTGATTGGCCTGGAAAGGCCCGTAATTGGTTTGAGTTGGTGTTTTACCAATCACATAATAATCATTCGGTCCAGAAATACCATTAGAAGTGAAAATTGGGTTAGTTAAATCCAATTTGAAAGGATCTTTTTCCCATGTCCCCCGTACATCCGTGATTTGAGTAATCGAAAAACCGCGGGGTATGCGTAAGGAAAATTGCGCTGTCACGCCAAATTCATCAGCCGACGGATTGTTGGTGTTTGGCGTATTGTAAGCGGGTACCACCCAGGCCGTGTAGAGCTGATTTTGTGCGTTGTACGTGACCTGAAAACGAACCGTATTGATCGACTGTGCGATGGCCGAAAAGGCAATGCCAAGCCCAAAAAGGGCTACCAAGAGTAGGGACTTCTTCATGTTATGCGCGTTTTGGAGGTTTATAATATCGATCGAAAAGGAGATTCAATCGTAGCGTTTTTATTGACAGACACAGGAGGCATCCGAAAGGGATGAAAAACAAGCATTTGGGGTCAATCGTAGAACCGCATGTCCTACGCTCCTACGATTGACTGAAGCGGATTAAGGTAATTGCTCGCGTATGACAAAAAAGTTTTGGCCGAGAATGTTTCCAGGATGATTTGATACTACATTTTGGTAGATAAATTCAACATCATTACCTGTTCCTTGGAAAACAGCCTCTCCATTGAGATTCACATCTCCAGAATTATAGGTTTTAAGTTTAAAAAATGCTGAACCAAAAAAGTTGCTTGATGAATTGATGATATCTTGGTAAATCCCGTTCACATCATTGGCAGTTCCTTGATAGATGATACGGCCATCTCGAAGTACATTACCCGCCCACATCGCTCGACCCTGCTCAACCACCACTTGAGCTTGATTGATAGCCAATGAATTCAGTGTGTACGTCGGTGTTGAAGCTTGACGAAAATCAACGGTTGCGGGGGCGGAACTTAAGGCCAGCGGCGTACGCGACATAACGCCTAAGTGATTCCGATGCTTGACGGCTACATAATAACTCATGGGTGTAGATGTAGAAAACTTGATTGGATTCACACCATCCAGTCCCACAATATCGCCATCCCGTTGCAATAATGCCGATCGGCTATTGACTACCACAGTCGGATCGTTTGCATCGCGCAATTCAACATATACCCAATCCACAATTGCATCTGAACCAGTCACCTGAAAAACTGCTGGACTAACCTGGCCGGTTGGGGTAATTTCAGACCAACCCAAGGCGGGGTATGGTGAGCTTAAAGGCAAAAGACCTTGACTTCTCAGGTTATCGCGCATGAGTGTATTAGGTAATACAACCCCAAATAAGGCCCCTTGCAAATACACCTTAGGCAATATCGAAAGTAAACCCGCATTAATTTGGATGTACGCGGTGGCTTGGGCACATTTGACTGGACTACCTGCGTCGCATACTTGATAAACAAAAGACTCGGTTCCAACAAACCCAAGGACTGGCGTGTACACAAACGTTCCGTTGGGATTAATCAATAAAGTGCCTTGCGATACGGATATCACGGGAACTGTATTGATGGTCAATGTTGTTCCCTCTGGATCTACATCATTTCCAATCAAGCTTCCCGAAACAGGTGCATCGTTGGTCGTCGTGGCATAATCATCCGCGGCAACTGGCGGAAGGTGATCGGAAACAAGCGGTTGGCTTTTTACCTCAATTTCCACAATGGCCTCATCGCAAAGCGATGGTGTTCCATTATCACAGACACGGTAAACAAAGGTATCCTCACCCACAAATCCTGTATTAGGTGTATAGGTAAATACTCCGGACGGTAGGAGAGTTAAATTCCCATGAGTTGGTGAGGTGACTAAGGATACCGTCAAGGTTTGTTGCGGATCCGGATCACGGTCATTGGCAATAACACTCCCCGAAACAGGCTGACCTACACGTGTTGTTGAGGCATCATCCAACGCGATGGGCGGATTGTTATTGACTGTGGAAGGGGCACCATACACCATAATTTGAACCATTGCGGTATCACAAACCGCGGGGATACCCAAGTCGCATACACGGTACCGGAAGCGATCGACCCCTGTAAAGTTTAAATTGGGAGTGTAGGTATATACCCCCGATGGACTTATCACGACGGAACCATTACTAGGCTGCATTACCAATACAGGGCTAATGGTAAGTCCCGAAATCCCGGTATTCAGGTCATCGTTTGTTAGGACACGCCCAGTTATTGGTGTATTGACCGGGGTCAAATTATTATCGTTGTATGCAAAAATCTGACGACATGAAATTACATCAACCAAAATCTGAGCCCGGTCAGGAGTTTCACAACCTGTGTTTAGTTGACGAGCTGCAACATAGTAAAGTGTACTACCAGCTGATAAAGTAGTCGGCACCGGAGCCGTCAATGAGCCTTGGCCACCTGATAAATTAGTGTACCAGACAGCTTGAAAGTCAGATCCAATGGTCACAGACAGTGGAGAAGCGCTTTCACCGACGCAATAGGATATCGGCGAAGTGACAACCGGAAGAGAAATGGAAGGACAAGAAGAGGTAACGGTGACAGTTGTTTGAGAACAAACCGATGGAGCCAACAAATCACACATTATATATTGATAGGTATCCACACCTACAAATCCTGGATTTCCAGTATAAGTAAAATTCCCAGAGATGGGGTTGTACACGGCCGTTCCTTGCGCGGGTGCAACCAACAACGTAACGCTAACATCCAAGGGATCGGGTGTACTTCCATTAAACGAATCATTAAGAAGGACAGGTTGTGCAGCGGCAATCCCGGGTGTAACCGAATACGAATCCGGATTAGCTTGCAAACATGAGGCCCCAAATCCTAACGGGCCATCGTATTGCTCCAAAGGAATTTGATTTCCTCCGGTAGGTTGCCCAGAGCGGGAATAGAAACTTGGCGCCGTATTCAATGAAAAAACGCGGTCCGCTACCTCCACAAAAGGATCTTGTGTGTCCAAAATTTCAACAAAACCTACACAAGCATTCCCAGAAAAGCTAAAAAGCGCAACCGGAACACCCGAGGCAAAAGAGCCATAATCCGTTTCTGAGGGTGTTTTACCGATCACATAATAGGCTTCATCACCTGGTAGTCCTTCATTTTGGAACTGAACCTGTTGTGATGGACCCAATTTTAATGGCGCCTTGTCCCAGATTCCTCGGATGTCGGTTATGCCCGAGATCGTAAATGAAGCAGGCACTTTTAATGAGACCTGCGCGGTCGCTCCTCGTTCTGTTGTGCCCCCATTATTGGCATTTGGAACATTATACTGTGGTACAACCCAAACCGTATACTGGTTTGTTGTCACAGCATACGTAACTTGGTAATTAATCCGAAAGGAAGATTGTTGCGAAAATGCAGTTGAAAATCCTCCTAGGAACAACAGGCAACCCCATGCCAGCAAGCGTAATGATTTTTTCATAATGAACACACATTTAAAGGATTTTATGCTGTATCCTGTACCAACTCGACTTTGATTACTGTACTTTACAGAGACTACGTTTTCGCTTGCGAAGATTAATCCTAGTATAGCATAAGTACCCGAGATGGACATCTTGGGACCAAAGTAAAAAAATCTTTATGACAAAAAAGCAAGTTTTTGTCATAAAAAAATATGCCATACTGCATAAAAAGAAATAATACATTGATAATCAATTGATTACAATGTAAATATTTTTTTATTATTTATTTTATGGCCCTAAAAATGGGCAACAAACTGACAATTGAACAATATGAATGTAAAAAATTTATAGAAATCTAATCAAATTCTATGCCAAAAAAGAGAAAAATTCAAAATACGGGAAAAACACCCCCCGCACATCTAGGTTGCACTCCGTTGTTTTCTATTCCTATACTTTTAATACTCAAGTATTTATTTTATCTTTATAAGCTAAATACAACCTCATTTCCTAAACCACATGAAGCTACTTACTAATCTGCTATGAACCTTTCAACCACCCGATCGTTGTCCTTAGCTTGGCAATATCAAATATGTCTTGTGACCATGACAGGTATTCACATTCTTAGCCTAGTCATCAAGAATTATACAGGATCAGACCTGGTTGTCTTACTGCTGCCAGTCTCTATCTTTTTTATGGCTTTATTTTTCTCGGTTTGGCCGGTTGTTGTCACCACGTTGGTTGGAGCGCTCATGTGGAATTTCTTTTTCATTCCGCCCTTCCATTCGTTTTACATTGAAAAGACTGAGGATAGGATTCTGTTCTTTTTCTATTACATCATTGCCATGGCGAGTATTGTGATCACACAAAAGATCCGGGAAGCGGAAGATATTTACCGAGAAAAGTTAGATAAAGAAAAAACCATTAATTTATACAACACGCTACTCAATTCCCTTTCGCATGAATTACGCACACCCATTGCAACAGTTTTAGGTGCAGTCGATATCCTCCGCGAAGAAGACTCCGACCTACCCGAAGAACAACGTGCCCTTCTACTTGAACAAATCGAAAAAGCAGGCCTACGATTGAACCGCCAAGTAGGCAACCTGCTGAATATGAGTCGACTCGAATCCGGAGGATTTTCCCTTCGAGCGGAATGGGTGGACATCGAGGATTTAATGCGGTCCATTATTCGTAAAGTCAATCAATCCCACCCAACCCGAACCATTGAATTAATCTTGGAACCTGGCCCCACGTATGCTCAATTGGACCATTCACTATTGGAGGAAATATTGTACAATTTGCTATCAAATGCCGCGATTTATACGCCTGACGAATCCAAAATTTCTTTGTTTATATCGTTTGAAGTCCCGTTTATACAATTTGTTGTCCTTGACGAAGGCCCAGGCATACCAGACAATCAATTAAATCGTATATTTGACAAGTTTTATCGGCTCCCCAAATCCAAGCCAGGTGGAACTGGACTTGGGCTTTCGATTGTTAAGGGCTTTGTGGAGGCCCATCACGGTAAAATTACGGCTACCAATAATCAACCTCATGGGTTGCTATTAACCGTACGTATTCCAACAACTTTCATGGATTGAAACCTTTCTGTTATGAATACCTCTGAAATTCTCGTCATTGACGACGAACCTCAAATCCAAAAACTTCTCCAAATCGCTTTGGAAAGTCAAGGCTATAAAGTAACCCAAGCTGAAACGGGAAGAGCGGGCATTGTGCAGGCAGCCAACCAACATCCCGATGTCATCCTGCTCGATATCGCCTTACCCGACATGAGTGGACAGGAGGTATTGAGGGAACTTAGATCCTGGTATCGGAAAAGTATTATCATGCTGTCCGTCAATAGTCAAGAAGCCGACATCGTCACGGCCTTGGATAACGGCGCTTCGGACTACTTAACGAAACCTTTTCGGACCGCTGAACTCATGGCCCGTATCCGGTCGGCTATTCGCCGTGACCTCCCAGCCAATCTTGATACAGTTTTACACTGCCGTGACCTTCAGATCGACCTTATCGCCCGAACAGTCCACCGCGATGGGGAATTTATTAAGCTAACCAATACCGAATTTAATCTATTGGCTTTATTTGCCCAAAATGAAGGAAGAGCACTAACTCATCAATACATCCTACGCGAAATTTGGGGCAATGATTTTCAACAAGAAAATCAATACCTCCGCGTTTTTGTGGGTACCTTACGCAAGAAAATAGAGAAAGACTCGCATCAACCACAACATATACTCACCGAAAATGGAGTGGGCTACCGATTCCAATAACCCGTCTGAATAAACCGTGCCAAAGGCAAAATTAGTGTGGTTGGAATAGGTAAATTAGGGTTCGAATAGGTTTGTACGTTCTGCACCCGATCCGCTGGAGACAACTTGAGAATATGATTCATACCCTCTACCGTAACCCGCTGAAGCGTTGGGTTGTATTGCATCAAACGATCAGCATCTGCGGTGCTTACCTGGATGTCATGTGATCCTTGAATGACTAATCCCGGAATAATTAACTGACTGATTAACCGTGCAGGATCGTGCTTGAACCAAGACATCATGTAAGGTTGAACCGAAGGCCGAAACAACGAAAACAATAACGGGGGAACTTGCGTCACGGAGTATCCACGTTTCAAACTATCCAAAATAGGCTCTGCTAAGGTCGCTAAACTTGGTGCCTGCTTGGTCAATTGTTGTCGGATGAGTTCATCAGCAGCAAAACCCGGACCGTTTAAGGAGACGTATTGATTGGCATACCCTGAAGCCAATAGCCCAACCAACGCGCCTTCACTATGCCCAATGACCGTCAGCTTACCCAATCGTGTATCTTTCTTTAAAAATTTCATCCAAGCTTCGGCATCCTGAACACCCAAGCTAAAATCCAAATCCTCTTCCCGCTGGTTCACTTGACGTGAGGCCCCAATACCGCGTTTATCGTATCGAAGTGATGCGATCCCACGCTTTGACAGGGAATCAGCCAGTATTTTCAGTGCGTTATTCATCATCATGGGATTGTTCCCATTTCGATCCGTTGGTCCCGACCCTGCAATCAAAAGC
>Ga0209812_10002775_pt1 | contig 10161 bp, 9 predicted proteins | sample JI71714BDNA_FD_187502 | JGI IMG/M metagenome (GOLD analysis project Ga0209812, IMG submission 187502) | Wastewater effluent complex algal communities from Wisconsin, to seasonally profile nutrient transformation and Carbon sequestration -... | ecosystem: Engineered > WWTP > Effluent > Algae...
CTCTTCATAATGATGATTTAATTTTAAAAGTTTAATTAATTGAAATTTTTTAATCAGCGCAAATTTATAAAAAAAAAATATTTACCAAAATTCGTTTCACATTTTATCTCAATTTATTTTGTCAGTCGATAAATTTGTTAGTATTCTACATGATTTAATGCTGTACAATGATTTTTTACAAGACTATTTTTTACTAAATATTTTTTAATGTGCTAAAATACTCCTACTTTTGGCGTGTACTTTAAAACTCCATTTTAACTTTGATGGAGTATCAAATACCTTATTAACTCAACACCAAACCAAATCAAAAGTGACTAAATTTTTTTATTTATTTTTCATCACGATCATCATCGTATCTTGTAGTAAAACCAAAGAGATGGCAGTTAAAGAAACTTCAAAGGGACTAAAGTATCCTGTTACCAAAGAAGGGAATGTCAAGGACACTTATTTTGGTACAGTAGTGGCGGATCCATATCGATGGCTCGAAGATGATAAATCTGCAGAAACAGATCAGTGGGTTGATGCACAGAATTCGGTGACTTTTGACTACTTAAGTCAAATACCTTTCAGGACTGCTTTTAAGTCACGACTTGAAAAATTATGGAATTATGAGAAGATATCCGCTCCTTTTAAAGAAGGCGATTATACCTATTTTTATAAAAATAACGGACTCCAAAACCAGTATGTACTTTGGAGACAGAAAGATGGTGGTACGCCTGAGATTTTTCTGGATCCCAATACTTTTTCAAAAGATGGTACTACTTCTCTGGCAGGTATCAATTTTTCCAGAGATGGATCTAAAGTAGCTTATCAAATTTCTGAAGGCGGCTCTGATTGGCGAAAAGTGATCATCATGGACGCCATCCGAAAAACAATTATCGAAGATACTTTGATGGATGTCAAGTTTAGTGGACTATCTTGGTTTAAAAATGATGGTTTTTACTATTCAAGCTATGATAAGCCCAAAGGGAGTGAATTATCAGCTAAAACAGATCAGCACAAACTCTATTATCATAAATTAGGTACAGCGCAGAAAGATGATAAAGTTATATTTGGAGCAGATATCAAAAGGCGATATGTTGGCGGTGGTGTCAGTGATGATGACCGCTATTTGTTTATCACAGCAGCCAATGCTACATCAGGAAATGAATTGTATATGGTTGACCTTTCATTGCCCAATTCGAATATGATAACGATCCAAAATCACTTCAATAATGATACAGATGTCATTGAAAATGATGGCACAACGCTATATATCCTTACCAATATGAATGCACCTAACAAGAAGGTGGTCACTGTCGATGCTTCTAATCCCGGTCCTGAAAACTGGAAAGATTTTATTCCAGAAACCGAAAATGTCTTAAGTATTTCTTCTGGTTGTGGATACTTTTTTGCTCATTATATGAAAGATGCCCTTTCACAAGTCAAACAGTATGACTACAAAGGAAGTTTAGTGCGTGATCTCACATTGCCAGGAGTAGGCACAGCATCAATGGGCGGAGCTAAAAAATATGATCAAGAAGTGTATTTTTCATTTACAAACTATACTACACCAGGTTCGGTATATAAATTTAACCCAGCTAAGGGTACATCAGAAATCTTTATTAAGCCCAAAATTGATTTTGATCCATCTATGTATGAATCCAAACAAGTTTTTTATACATCAAAAGACGGGACCAAAGTGCCCATGATCATCACCCATAAAAAAGGTATCAAATTGGATGGTAACAATCCTACGATACTATATGGTTATGGTGGTTTTAATGTGAGCCTTACTCCTTCGTTCAGTATATCTAATGCGGTATGGATGGAAAATGGTGGAATTTATGCAGTGGCCAATTTGAGAGGTGGCGGTGAATACGGAAAAAAATGGCACGTAGCAGGTACCCAAATGCAAAAACAAAATGTATTTGATGATTTCATAGCAGCTGCTGAATTTTTGATCACTTCTAAGTACGCTTCACCATCTACATTGGCCATTTCTGGAGGTTCCAATGGTGGTTTGTTAGTTGGTGCCTGTATGACTCAACGCCCTGAATTGTTTAAGGTAGCATTGCCAGCAGTTGGAGTTATGGATATGTTGAGATATCATACATTTACTGCGGGTGCAGGTTGGGCATTTGATTATGGTACTGCTGAGCAAAGCAAAGAAATGTTTGAATACATCAGAAATTACTCTCCTGTTCATCAAGTGAAACAAGGTGTTGCATATCCTGCGACATTGGTTACTACAGCAGATCATGATGATAGGGTAGTCCCGGCACATTCATATAAGTTTATCGCCGAGCTTCAGAAAAAACATAGAGGGACTAATCCCGTTTTGATTAGAATAGATAAAAGTGCTGGTCATGGTGCAGGCAAACCTACATCAAAAACTATAGAAGAAGCCACAGACAGATATTGCTTTGTACTTTATAATATGGGTAAATCATTCACAGTCAATAATAAATAATTTATGCAAAATATACAACATTATATTCAGGAAAATAAGGACCGATTTCTTGAAGAACTTTTGGAGATGCTAAGAATCCCTTCTATTAGTGCTGATCCAAAATACAAAGAAGATGTAGCCAGAACAGCTGATGTAGTTGCATCACGTCTGACTAAGGCAGGTTGTGCTAAGGTAGACATTTATCCTACCAAAGGCCATCCAATAGTGTATGGCGAACATATAATAAATCCTGCTTTACCCACAGTATTGGTATACGGACATTATGATGTACAACCACCGGATCCATTGGAACTTTGGGACAGTCCACCCTTTGAGCCTGTGATCAAAAAAACAGCTATCCATCCTGATGGTGCTATTTTTGCTAGGGGGTCTTGCGACGATAAGGGGCAAATGTATATGCATGTTAAAGCTTTTGAAGCTATGGTGCAGAATAATGAATTGCCTTGTAACGTCAAATTTATGATAGAAGGAGAAGAGGAAATCGGGTCATCTAATTTGGCCACATTTTGCAACGAATACCAAAGTATGTTAGCATGTGATGTAGTTTTGATTTCAGATACATCAGTCATCGCTAATGATATACCTTCGATTACGGTAGGTTTGCGGGGACTATCTTATGTAGAAGTGGAAGTGACCGGACCCAATAAAGATCTCCACTCTGGTGTTTATGGTGGTGCTGTGGCCAATCCAGCACAGGTACTTTGTGATATGATCGCTTCATTAAAAGATGAAAATAAGCATATCACTATTCCCGGATTTTATGATGATGTAGTCATTGTTTCAGATGAAGAACGTGCAGCCATGAATAAAGCCCCATTCAATAGAAATGAATACATGAAAGGTTTAGGTGTGGAAGATACAATGGGGGAAAAAGGTTATACAATATTAGAACAAACATCTATCAGACCGACCTTAGAAGTCAATGGAATTTGGGGAGGATATATCGGCGAGGGTGCCAAAACAGTATTGCCATCCAAAGCATATGCAAAAATAAGTATGAGGCTTGTGCCTAATCAAAAAAGTGATGTAATTACAGCGTTGTTTAAAAATCACTTCGAAAGTATCGCGCCTCCAGGGGTGAAGGTGGAAGTAAGGCCTCATCACGGTGGTGAAGCAGCGGTGACACCTTCTGATACACCTGAGTATAAAGCGGCGGCCTTGGCCATGAAAGATGCATATGGCAAAGATCCCATTCCAGTGCGTGGTGGAGGTAGTATTCCGATAGTTGCCTTATTTGAAAAAGTACTTCAGGTCAAAACCGTTTTAATGGGATTTGGACTGGATTCGGATGATATACATTCTCCAAATGAGCACTACGGTTTATTCAATTATTATAAAGGAATTGAAACCATTCCTCATTTTTATAAATATTACGCTGAATTAAAAAAGGCATAATTTAGTAAATAAAACCCATTGAAAATAGATATTATTTCTGTAGTTCCTGACCTGCTGCAAAGTCCTTTTGCACATTCTATAATGAAAAGAGCGGGAGAAAGGGGTTTACTACATGTCAACGTCATACCTTTAAGACCATATGGATTAGGCAGACACCACCAATTGGATGATATGCAATATGGTGGTGGGGCAGGTATGGTCATGATGTGTGAGCCATTGGATCGATGTATCACTGAGCTAAAAGAAAAAACAGTGTATGACCAAGTGATATATATGACACCGGATGGAAAAACGTTTGATCAGCGAATGGCAAATCGACTTTCATGTTTGGAAAATTTACTTATCATCTGCGGACACTACAAGGGTATAGATCAGCGAATCAGGGATATGCACGTAACCATGGAAATTTCAGTGGGTGATTTTGTATTGTCGGGAGGAGAGTTGGCCGCTGCAGTTGTAGTAGACGCAGTTGGAAGACTAATACCTGGAGTACTAAACGATGAAACCAGTGCATTGACAGATTCTTTTCAGGATGATATGTTGGCGCCGCCGGTTTATACCCGCCCAGCTGATTTTAAGGGACTCAAAGTTCCTGAAGTGTTACTTTCAGGCAATGACAAAAAGATAGATGAATGGCGCTACGAAATGGCTCTAAAAGTTACTATGGAAAAGCGACCTGATCTTATTGCAAAACAAGAAATATAGATTTTTATTAACCCAATAAATATAAATTTAAACATGGCCTTTCCTAATATCTTTAGTGCAGATGCGACGTCAGCAATGGTGGATAGAATCCAAAAACTTACTCCTGATACCCAACCACAATGGGGGAAGATGAATGTAAGTCAAATGCTTGCACATTGTTGTGTGACATACCAATATGTGTATGAGCCACAAAAATTTAAAAAACCAAATTTTCTAATGTCTTGGGTTTTGAAAAAATTTGTCAAAGAAAGTGTATGTAATGAAGTACCCTATAAGAAAAACACAGGTACAGCACCTGATTTTATTATAAAAGACGAAAGAGATTTTAATACAGAAAAACAAAGATTAATATCATTCATCACTAAAGCTCAACAAGATGGAGCTTCTTTCTTTGAAGGAAAAGAGTCTCATTCTTTCGGCAAATTGACTTTACAAGAATGGAATAATATGTTTTATAAACATTTGGATCATCATTTGTCGCAATTTGGTGTGTAAGGTTATCCTAAAAATAGAAACACCTTTTAATTTGTATTTTAATTAAAAGGTGTTTCTATTTTTATCTTGCCACTTTTTAGGTCAATGAACTCCTATTTGTTGGGCATCGGCCAGCATTCTTTTAGCTACGTTAAAGATAATATCGTCATCAAGATGTACAATACCGCCATCTGGACCTGGCTCTATATGGCAACCTACCACCTGTCCATTTTCATACTTCTTGGCCCCAAAATAGTTTCTCACTGTTTGCTCCTCAATATTGAGCTCAGAAGCGATTTTGCTAACACTTCCCGTAGGCAATGCATGTTTGATTCTTCTTAATTCATCAAATGTAATATTCATGTTGCTTATGATTAAATTGTGATTAAATAATATTGAATAGACCGCAAATTACAAAATTAATTTTAATTGAATGAAAATTATTAACAAAAAATTTACAAATATTTATTTTTATTATTTAACCCGCATTATGCGTTAGAACTTCGTAATGAAGGTCGAAATGCCAATAAAATAAGAATTTTCACGAGCGAATCATAGTCACCACTATGATGAGTGAGCGAAAATTAGCGGAGCGCCTTATTTTGCAGGAATTTCGGCATGTAATAGATTTTCTAATGCATAATGCGGATTTAAGAATAGGCTTCCATTTATAGGCTTCAAAACATTGTATTCTTCGTATTGTTAATTTAAAGAGTTATTGCTTCAAAATTTAATCTTCAACATAAATATCTTATTATGGAAGTTGCCACGAATAAAATCGTCTTTTTGGATGCTTATACCAATAATCCAGGCGACATTACTTTCGAACCCCTTTCCATTTTGGGTGATTTTGTTGCTTACGATAGGACATCCATGGAAGAATTACCAGATAGGGTGAAGCATGCTGATATCGTGATTGTCAACAAATTTAAGGTAGATGAAGTTTCATTAGCTTTGATGGAAAATGTAAAGTACATCGTCGTGGCAGCTACGGGGTATAACAATATAGATGTATCTGCTGTAAAAAAGAGAGGTATTCCCGTGAGCAATGTTTCTGGATATAGCATACATTCCGTAGCACAACATGTCTTTGCATCTATTTTTGCCTTACTCAATCGTCACGAATATTATGATGCTGAAGTTAAAGCTGGCAGATGGGCCAAAGCTCCTGACTTTTGTTTTTATGACCAACCTATTTTTGAACTGTATGGTAAAACTATGGGTGTCGTAGGCTACGGAGATATAGGCCGCAGGGTAGGGGATTTGGCATTAGCATTTGGTATGAAAGTCATCGTTCATACCCGAGACACTTCAAAATCCAAACCGGACCCCGTAGCGTTTGTAGATTTAGATACTTTATGGGCTGATTCAGATTTTGTAAGCTTGCATTGCCCACTTACCGAACAAACCAACCAATTGGTCAGAAAAGAAAATCTCCGAAAGATGAAACCAACAGCTATTCTGATCAATACAGGTAGAGGGGCTTTGGTTCATGAAATGGATTTGTTTTATGCTTTGGACCATGGTACCATACAGGCCGCTGCATTGGACGTGCTTACGCAAGAGCCACCCGCATTGCATAACCCACTACTAAACCATCCTAATTGCTTAGTGACACCGCACATTGCATGGGCGGGACAGGATGCACGCAAAAAATTGATACAAGGCATTGCTGAAAATATCACATCATATTTAAATGGGAATCCGAGAAATATAGTAGGTTAGAAATTGAACCCCAAATGGCTGACACATCGTTTGCCGGCATCAAAACTTGGTCGAGGGAAGAGAATAAGTGGATTTCTAGAAAAAGGTAAATTTAGAAATGAATGGCTATTTAGTAGTGGATGTATAAGTTACGAATGAATAGCATCGAAGTTACAAACTTCGACAATCGGGATTTTAACTCCATATTAATCTTAAACTACATAAAACCATTGCTTATGTTGTTCTCATTTTATCTTCACTATTTTCGTTTGCTTTCCTTCTTGTCTTACAACTCTATACTGATCACAATTAAAATATTTAACTAATACTTCTGCTAAGGTATCTGGAATGGGTACATTATATTTGTAATAATCTTCAATTTTTAATAGAATTTGGTTAATCTCTGGATTTGTAGGGTTGTAAATAACTGGAAATTTATTTTTGGAAAAATTAAATTGATTTCTTTGAGAAACTTTCTTACAAAATCTCACATTATAGAATACTGAAATAATTTTTTTATCTTTAAGTTGAAATGTATACTCTGGGGGTGACGCAGACCTTCCTGAACCACCTCCAAAATATGTAATTCTAGCATATGTGACACTATTGTTATCCAATAATGTCTCAAGCTTTCCATGTTTATTATAATTATTACTCATAATTATAATAAACATAAATAAAAATAGACCCATAAAAAAAATCTCTTTATTATGATTTCTCATCTGTTGTTTTTTGGGCTGTTGATGCGCTAATGTTTGATAAATAATGAGAAAAAAATTGACTCCCTATGCTGGTACAAGTTTGCAAATTGTGCCTTTACAAAGTTCAATAATTATAACAATAAGAACAAAAAAAAACCGACTCCAAAAAAGAAATCGGTTTTTTATCTTGTCTTAGTGCTTTAGCTTTTCTGAATATGTTTCATTGTAGACCTTATCATCAGGCTACACAAGATTTAATTCGCTACCTTAGCGTAATTTTCATTTACGATTTCTGCGATCTCTTCAGCTGCATTTTTCATGTTTCTCTCACTTAGGGTAGATACATTAAATGCTAGCATAAATAAGATGTTGTTGTTTGCTGTCCAGTAAAATCTACCTTGTTGGAAAGAATACGCGCCCGGTCTTCCATCAGCATCAAACTCACTATATTTAATGGGTGTATCTTGTCCCATCATCATTTCGCCATCTTTAAGTTTATTGCTTACAAAAGTAGCGATGTATTCAGGATATTCATCAAAAACTGGATTGGCCAAAACCTGAACCAAAATACCTGCATTAGGGGTATTGATATCATCCCATTTAAAAAAGCAAGATTTTGCTTTGTCATTATGTGGGTCTGGAGCTTCTTTTAAAGTTACGGGTGCTGATGTTCCTAATATTTTTTGCACTTCAGCTTCAGTGATCATCGAACATGCACTGGGTATTTTAATGGTGTTAGGATCTACGGGTGCTGCCCCAGGTACAGAATTGGGATCAATGTTAGTTGCGTTTTTACCTTTATCATCATTTTTACATGACAAGATTCCTAAAATAAGCAATGCAAAAATTAATTGTTTCATAAATTTAAAATTTTGAATGATTATATATTTGAAACCGCAAATATAATTATTTTTATAAATTAATAAATGCTTTAATATGTTATTTATAATCTAAAAGCTTTTTTAAATATGGGTTTGAACTTAAAGTGTATCTCAAATTAAAATAAAATAGCATGTTTAAAAATTTGATTATGTTAAAATTACCTAAGATTAGAATATAGTCTGTATATTTACACCCTGAAATTAGTGGTCATGACTTCTCAATAAGAAATGCCCGCGACTTTTGATTTTTTTATTCTAAAAATTAATACATTACATATGGCAAAAATCCTAATCGTTGATGATGATAAGAGCATCAGAAAAACCCTTAGGGACATACTCGAGTTTGAAAAGTATGTGATTGATGAAGCAGCAGATGGCTTGGAGTGTATCGTGAAAATCAAACAAAGTGCTTATGATGTGATCATTTTGGACGTGAAAATGCCCAAAATGGATGGTATGGAAGCTATTGAAAAGATTCAAAATATTTCGCCTGATACGCCTGTGGTCATGATCTCCGGACATGGTAATATAGATACTGCTGTAGAAGCGGTAAAAAAAGGGGCATTTGACTTTATCCAAAAACCACCTGATCTAAATCGTTTGCTCATCACACTTAGAAATGCTTTGGACAAATCAAACCTCATTACTGAGAAGAAAGTACTTCAGAAAAAAGTCACTGCATCTAAGGTACAAGAGATCATTGGTAATTCACCTGGCATTCAGCTTATCAAAGAAACCATCGAAAAAGTAGCCCCTACTGATGCTAGAGTCCTAGTTACAGGTCAAAATGGTACAGGTAAAGAATTGGTAGCTAGATGGATTCACCAATTGAGCAAACGTAAAGAATATCCTATAGTAGAGGTCAACTGTGCAGCTATTCCTTCAGAACTCATTGAAAGTGAATTGTTTGGTCATGAAAAAGGATCTTTTACTTCTGCCATAAAACAGCGATTGGGCAAATTTGAACAAGCTCACGGCGGTACACTTTTCCTCGATGAGATCGGAGATATGAGTATGTCAGCTCAGGCTAAAGTTTTGAGAGCATTACAAGAGCACAAAATCACGAGGGTAGGAGGCGAAAAGGATCTTACTGTAGACGTCCGTGTAGTAGCGGCTACCAACAAAGATTTAAGAGCAGAAATTGCCAAAGGAAATTTCAGAGAAGACTTATACCATCGTTTGGCGGTCATCATTGTCAAAGTACCTTCACTCAATGAGCGCTCAGATGATATTCCCGATTTAATAGAACATTTTGTGGGTTTGGTGTGTGATGAATACAATACACCACATAAAAAGGTCGAACCTGCTGCAGTCAAAATGTTACAATCTGTAAATTGGACAGGAAACATCCGCGAATTGAGAAACGTTGTAGAACGTCTCATCATTTTGTCGGGTAAAACCATAACCGCTAAAGATGTCGAGAATTATGTTCATAGTGCTGCGCATGCCAATACTGGCATTCAATCACTTTTCGAACAGTTTGACGATTTTAATAGTTTTGCCAAATACCTGAAGTCGGAGTATGAAAAATACAAAGGCGAATTGGTGATGTAGAAGCAAATAAACAAATATATCGAAACCTGCGTTAATCATCTTTATCGCAGGTTTTTTTTTTGCAATTAATTAAATAAATGAAAAATGAGTGAACACGAAATCCAACATATAAATGAACATGTAGACCGTCAACTTAAGAAATGGAGCGAACTCAAAGGTGAAAATTCTTGGACGATGTTCAAGGTCATCGCTGAGTTGGTTGATGGATTTGAAATACTGAATAAATTAGATCCTTGTGTTTCTATTTTTGGATCAGCACGGACTAAGTCTGACCATAAATATTATAAATTGGCCA
>Ga0209812_10002776_pt1 | contig 10161 bp, 12 predicted proteins | sample JI71714BDNA_FD_187502 | JGI IMG/M metagenome (GOLD analysis project Ga0209812, IMG submission 187502) | Wastewater effluent complex algal communities from Wisconsin, to seasonally profile nutrient transformation and Carbon sequestration -... | ecosystem: Engineered > WWTP > Effluent > Algae...
ATACCAGCATCGACATCCACGATTCCTCGCTTGAGGATATCTTCGTCGGCCTTCTGGGCGAGAAGGAGGCGGCGTGATGCATTTCAATGCCCGCAGCGCGCTCGCGATCTACCGCCGCGAAATGGCCCGTGCCTTCCGCACCGCGTTCCAGTCGATCCTTTCGCCGGTGCTGACCACATCGCTCTATTTCGTGGTGTTCGGATCGGTGATCGGCGCGCGGATGGAGCCGATTGGCGGGGTGCCTTACGGCGCCTTCATCATCCCCGGCCTGCTGATGCTCACCTTGCTGGGCGAGACGACCTCCAACGCAAGCTTCGGGATCTACATGCCGCGCTTCACCGGCACGATCTACGAACTGCTTTCCGCGCCCGTTGGCGTGGCCGAGACGCTCGCCGGATTCGTCGGCGCGGCGATGACCAAGGGGCTGATCCTTGCTGCGATCATCCTCGGCACGGCGACCTTCTTCGTCGATTACGAGATCAAGTACCCGCTGTTCGCCGCGCTTTACATCATGCTGGTTGCGGCGAGTTTTGCGCTGTTCGGCTTCATCCTCGGCATCTGGGCCGATTCCTTCGAAAAACTGGGCATCATCCCACTGCTGATCCTGACCCCGCTGACCTTTCTGGGGGGGACGTTCTATTCAATCCGCGAGCTTCCCGCGCCTTGGGATGCGATTGCGCTTGCCAATCCTATCGCCTTTCTGGTGAGCGGGCTGCGTTACAGTTTCTACGGAATCGCCGACGTTCCCATCGCGGTTTCGCTGGGCCTCACCATCGGCTTTCTGACGCTGTGTGTCGCCATCATCGCGGTCATCTTCCGCACAGGATGGCGCCTGCGCGAGTGATCATGTCGGGTCTGCAGAAGGTGTTTGTCGGACCATAAGCACCCTCTGGCGGACATTAACGACAACCTGATTGTTCATTCATTGCGGGGAAAGTTGCCCTTTCCTAGTTGTTCGGCCACCAGCCGCACCCCCTGCGGCAGGGTCGAACAAAGGATAACAGAATGAAAAAGATCGCATTCACCACGCTGGCTGCGATGGGCGCGATTGTCCTGCCGGCAGCGGCACAGGCGCAGTCGACCACGCAAGGTCCAGAGGTCTATGTTGGCGCCTCCGCCGGTATCCACGATCTGGGCAGCGGCATTCCCAATGACGACGGCGGCATCTACGGCATCGTGGCCGGCGTCGATGTTCCGGTCGGCGAAACCTTCTTTGTCGGCGCGGAAGGCAACTTCCACCTCGGTGACGGCGCTATCGATAACGAATACGGCATTGCCGCGCGCGCCGGTGTGCGCGTTGGCAGCAACGCCAAGGTGTTCGTGCGTGGCGGTTATCAGGAAGTCGATATCGACGTGCGCAACCTTGTTGGTGTGACTCCGCCGCCGGGCTTCGACACCACCGTCGGTGACTACCTCGTGGGTGCCGGCGTCGAATTCGGTCTTGGTGACGGCCCGGTGCGCTTCCGCGCCGGTCTCGATACCATCGCCTTCGATTCGACCCGTGCGACCGCAGGCGTGCTTTTCGCCTTCTAAGGCCGGACTGGCACAAGACATGGGGCAGGGGCCGCACTGCGCGGCTCCTGCCCTTTTTCGGCAGGCGTGACAGCGCGTCCCGCTGACGCTAGGGGCGCTGGCGCAATGACCGCTCCCCGCTTCTCCTTCACCCTCCACGCGACCGACGGCAAGGCCCGCACCGGCACCATCGCAATGCAGCGCGGCGAAATCCGCACGCCTGCCTTCATGCCGGTCGGCACGGCCGCCACCGTCAAGGCGATGAAGCCCGAGGCTGTGCGCCAGACCGGCGCCGACATCATCCTCGGCAACACATATCACCTGATGCTGCGTCCCGGTGCCGAAAGGGTAGCACGGCTTGGTGGCCTGCACCGCTTCATGAACTGGGATCGCCCGATCCTGACCGATAGCGGCGGCTATCAGGTCATGAGCCTCAGCGAGTTGCGCAAACTGACCGAAACCGGTGTCGAGTTTCGCAGCCACATCGATGGCTCCAAGCACATGATCACGCCGGAACGCTCGATGGAAATCCAGCGGTTGCTCGGCTCCGACATTGTCATGGCCTTCGACGAATGCCCCAGAGCTGACCGTCCGCGAGATGAAATTGCCAGCTCGATGGAGCTTTCGATGCGCTGGGCCAAGCGCAGCCGCGAAGGCTTTGACGTGGGCGAGGAGCACGCATCTCGCGCCGCATTGTTCGGCATCCAGCAAGGCGCGCTCCACGAAGACTTGCGCCGTATCAGTGCGGACAAGCTCACCGATATCGGCTTCGATGGTTATGCCGTCGGCGGGCTGGCCGTGGGCGAGGGGCAGGAGGCGATGTTCGGTGTGCTGGACTATGCGCCCGAAATGCTGCCGGTGGATCGCCCGCGTTACCTGATGGGCGTGGGCAAGCCCGATGATCTGGTCGGCGCGGTCGAACGCGGCATCGACATGTTCGATTGCGTGCTTCCCACCCGATCGGGCCGTAATGGACAGGCCTTTACCTGGAACGGCCCGCTTAACCTCAGGAACGCCCGCTTTGCCGAGGACACCGGCCCGCTGGATGATCGTTGCACCTGTCCGGTCTGCACCACCTATAGCCGCGCCTATATCCACCATCTGGTAAAGTCGGGCGAGATGCTCGGCGCGATGCTGGTGACGGAGCACAACCTGAGCTTCTATCAGGCCTTGATGCAGGGGATGCGCGATGCCATTGCGGAGCAGCGTTTCGCCGATTTTGCCGCCACGTTCCGGCGCGATTATCTTGGAAGTTCCGTTTGATGCCAGCCAAAGACCCGGAAAGCTGTGAAAGCATGATCGACGTGCGTGCCGGTGTCGACGCGCTCGACGCAGAACTGGTCGCATTGCTGGCCAAGCGGTTCGGCTACATGCGCGCTGCCGCACGGATCAAGCCGTCGCGGGACGCCGTGCGTGACGAAGCGCGCAAGGCCAGCGTGATTGCTGCTGCTGTTGCCGAGGCCGAGGCCCACGGCATCCCCGCAGACGTGGTGGCCGACATGTGGGAGCGCCTCGTTGAAGGCTCGATCGCGTATGAATTCGGCGAATGGGACCGTATCAGGGACTGACGCCGCGCCCGAGGAAGCGCGCCAACCGCGCCTGCTTCTTTTCCGGAGACTTGGGCCGCACAGACCGGGCCATCTGTTCCAGCTTGGCTTGCCATTTGGCGAGGCTTTTCTCCGCGCCGCCCTTGCGCACCGGCCCGCATGGCAGAACCCGCACCGGCGCGAAGCCCACAAAGCCGAGCACCTGACCTTTCCAGCGCCGGCTGATGGCATTGCCATAAGACAGCCACAGGAAAATCGGCGGCGTATCCATCGTGATGATCACATCCGCTGACCGCCCGGCCATCAGCCTGTCCCACCACGGATCGTCCTTGTGATAAGCGAACATGAAGCCGGGCAGGAACAGGCGGTCGATCAGGCCCTTGAGTTCGGCCGGTTCTGACCCCCACCACATCGGGAACGCGACCACCAGATGATCGCAGGCATCGATTAACTCGGCCAGACGCAACAGGTCAGGCTCCCAGTCGGTGCGCTTGGCGTAGCCATGCCGCAGGTTCGGCGTGAAGGCGAGATCGCGCACCGCGACGCGCTCGACCTCGGCGGATGGCGGCAGAGCGTCGGCGTAAAGATCGAGCAGGTGGGAGGAAAAGCGCCCCTCATCGGGATGGCCGTCCAGCACAACAATCTTCATCGCTTATCCCCCGCTAACGCGTTGCGGGGTGTCGCATCATGCCGCGCAAAAGAAAAGGGCGGCCCCGCAAGGCCGCCCTTTCGCATTTCCATCGCTGAAAACTGGATCAGCGCGAGTAGAATTCCACCACCAGGTTCGGCTCCATCGTGACCGGGTAGGGCACTTCGTCGAGCTTCGGCACGCGGGTGAAGGTGATCTTGTCGTTGCCATCGGGCTGGACGTAATCGGGAATGTCACGCTCGGCGAGGCCCTGGGCTTCGATAACGAGCGCCATTTCCTTGGCCTTGCTGCCGAGGCTGACGACGTCGCCAATGTTCACACGACGCGACGCGATGTTGCACTTCACGCCGTTCACATAGATGTGACCGTGGCTGACCATCTGGCGAGCCGAGAAGATCGTCGGTGCGAACTTGGCGCGGTAGACAACCATGTCGAGACGCTGTTCGAGCAGGCCGATCAGGTTCTGGCTGGTGTCGCCCTTCATGCGCGAAGCTTCGGCATAGGTGCGCTTGAACTGCTTTTCGGTGACGTCGCCGTAATAGCCCTTGAGCTTCTGCTTGGCGCGCAGCTGCAGGCCATAGTCGCTCATCTTGCCCTTGCGGCGCTGACCGTGCTGGCCGGGGCCGTAGGAACGCTTGTTCACCGGGGAATTCGGGCGACCCCAGATGTTTTCGCCCATCCGGCGGTCAAGCTTATACTTGGCGCTTTTGCGCTTCGACATACGTCTTCCTTCAAATTGCTCGGCCGCCCCCATTGGGCAGCCATCAAATCCGGTATCGCTCCATCCTGCCACGCGGGCTGGATGCGGCCACTGCTTCACCGGAGTGCAGGGCCCATTTGCGAAGGCGCGCGCATAGCAGGATGACCGCCAAGGTCAAGCTTTGCGCGCGCCGGAGTGTCGGTGCGGCCCGATCAGGTCGGGATGTTCAGGTCGCGCCATTCTTCCATGGTGCGGCAGACGCGGGTCTTGCGGCGGCTCGACGGGTCAGCGCGAACCGACTTGCAGACGACCTTGTCTTCCTCGGCGGTGTCTTCCCTGGCTGTATCGCTTTCCGGCTTGGGAGCGGGAGTTTCAGCTGCGGGCGGGGTTTCGCCGGTCTGGCCTTCGGACTGGGCGGCTGCGGCGAAGGGCAAAAGCAGCAGGCCACCGGTACAGGCCAGCAGGAAGCGGCGCACGGGAATCATCAGCAATCTCACTTGTTTGGGGGACGGGAGGGAGCGAAGACGTAACCGATGGCGACGCGCTGTCCAACGTCAATCGACGAACGACGTTACTCGATCCTGCCGCGTTCGATCGTGCTCAATACGCCGCGCAAGGTACGCACTTCCAGGTGGTTCCAGCCCGGTTTGGTCAGCACACCGCGAAGCGTGCGGCGCGATGCTTCGGCTCGGCCTTCGGGGCGGAAATAGCCACGCGGGGTGAGCAAGGCTTCGAAATGGGCGATCAGGCCTTCAAGTTCCTCCTGCGGCGCCGGTGGCAGGATTTCCTCGATGGTCGGCTGCACCAGCACAGGTTCGACACCCGCCATCTCGCGCCCGGCGCGTGACCATTCATAGGCCACAAGAATCACCGCCTGCGCCAGATTGAGCGAGCCGAATTCGGGATTGATCGGGATAGTCAGGATATTGCGGGCGAGTGCCACGTCCTCTGTCTCCAGCCCTGAACGTTCGGGGCCGAAGATAATTGCATGGCGCCCTGCCTCGGCATGGACAAGCCGTCCGGCCTCGTCCGCGCCGATCACCGGCTTGGTCACGCCGCGTTTGCGCACCGTTGTGGCGTGGACGTGCTGGCAATCGGCCACCGCCTCCGCCGTGGTGGCATAGACCTTGGCTTGTTCAAGCACGATGTCGGCACCCGAAGCGGCAGGGCCGGCGGAAGGATTGGGCCAGCCATCGCGGGGGCTGACGAGCCGCATCTCGGTCAGGCCGAAATTGAGCATGGCGCGCGCGGCCTTGCCGATATTCTCGCCAAGTTGCGGACGCACGAGCACGATCACCGGCTTGTTGAGGTCGGCCATGTTCTGATTATTCTTTCGCGGCTTGCTGGACAGTGCTGGCAAATTCCTCGAAGTCACGCGCCTCGGAGAAATCGCGATACACGCTCGCAAAGCGGATATAGGCCACTGAATCGATTTGCCGCAGCCCTTCCATCACCAGCTCGCCGATATGCGAGGACGCAACTTCCGGTTCACCCGATGTTTCGACCTGGCGCTGGATCCCGGAGATCAACTGGTCGAGCCGCTCCTGATCGATCCCGCGCTTGCGGCAGGCAAGCGAGACGGAATGTTCCAGCTTGGAGCGGTCGAAGGGCTCACGCCGCGCTGTCTCGCCATTGGCATCGGATTTCACCACCACAACCTCGCGCAATTGCACGCGTTCAAAGGTGGTGAAGCGCGCCCCGCACGACGAGCACTGGCGCCGCCGCCGGATCGAGGCATTATCCTCGGTCGGGCGGCTATCCTTTACCTGGGTATCATCATGAGCACAAAAGGGACAGCGCATTCAGAGGGTTATTTCTTGATTCTCTGATACAAAGCGAAGCCCGCACCGGCGAGCAGGCCCACCGGCCACGACACGACCGGCAGCACCAGACCCGCCACTGCGCCAATCGCCGCGCCCGTCAGCACCGGCGCAGTCGAAGGATGGTTGATCCCCCCCTTGGCCATGCCCGTGACTTCGGTCTTAACATCCTCAACCCAGTCTGGGCTTTGGCGGGGGTCCTGATCGTTCATCGGATACTCCTCACATGCCCGGATAGACGGGGAAGGCCGCGCACAGCGCGCTGACCCGCTGGCGGACGCTCTCTTCGATCTGCGCATCGCCTTCGGGGCCATTTTTGGAAAGGCCTTCAACGACTTCAGCGATGAGTTTGCCAATCGTGCGGAACTCCTCCGGGCCGAAACCACGAGTGGTGCCGGCGGGCGTGCCCAACCGGATGCCGCTGGTCACAAAGGGCGAGCGCGTGTCGTAAGGGATGCCGTTCTTGTTGCAGGTGAGGAAGGCACGGTCGAGGCCCTTTTCGGCGTCCTTGCCGGTCACGTCCTTCGCCGTGAGATCGACGAGCATCGAGTGGTTGTCGGTGCCACCGCTGACGATGCGCAGGCCGTTCTCTTCGAGGCTTGCTGCAAGAGCGCGGGCGTTTTCAACGATGCGATGGGCATAGGCGCTGAAGCTCGGGTCGAGCGCTTCCTTGAAGGCGACGGCCTTGGCCGCGACGATGTGCATCAGCGGGCCGCCTTGCAGGCCGGGGAACACCGCCATGTTCAGGGGCTTGGTGTACTTCTCGTCATTCCACAGGATGATGCCCGAGCGCGGGCCGCGCAGGCTCTTGTGGGTGGTCGAGGTGACGATGTCGCAATGCGGGAAGGGCGAGGGGTGCGCGCCGCCGGCAACAAGGCCGGAAATGTGGCTCATGTCGCACAGCAAGACCGCGCCCACTTCATCGGCGATGGCGCGGAAGGCAGGGAAATCCCATGTGCGCGAATAGGCCGTGCCGCCGCAGATAATGATCTTTGGCTTGGCTTCCCGCGCCTTGGCCGCGACGTCTTCCATGTCGATGGTCTCGGTCTCGCGGCTGACTCCATAGGAGACGACGTTGAACCACTTGCCGCTCATGTTGACCGGCGATCCGTGGGTAAGATGCCCGCCCGAATTGAGGTCAAGGCCCATGAAGGTGTCACCCGGGTTGAGCAGGGCGAGGAACACAGCCTGATTCATCTGCGAGCCGGAGTTGGGTTGCACATTGGCAAAATTGCACCCGAACAACTGCTTGGCGCGTTCGATTGCCAGCGTTTCGACCACATCGGCATTGTCGCAGCCGCCGTAGTAACGCTTGCCCGGGTAGCCCTCGGCATACTTGTTGGTGAACACGCTGCCGGCCGCTTCAAGCACAGCGCGGCTCGCGATGTTTTCCGAGGCGATCAGTTCGATTTTGTCGCGCTGGCGGGCAAGTTCCTTGCCGATGGCGGCGGCGATTTCCGGATCGGCGTGGGCAAGGTCGTCGTTCCAGAAGCCTTCCATGGGGTTCTGGGTGCGGGCGGCAAAATCAATCGGGGCAGTGCTCATTGATGGGTCTCGATATGATCGGGCTGGAACGGGGGCTTGCCGAGCTTGCCGACGCGGCGCTGGTGGCGCCCGGCGGGATCGCCGGCATCGGCGAATTCGGTATCAAGGAAAGTGGCGATGCAGGATTTGGCCATCTCGATACCTACGAGACGCGCACCCATTGCGATGCAATTGGCGTCATTATGTTCGCGGGCGAGGGCGGCTGACAGGGGTTCGGACACCAGAGCGCAACGCACCTGCGGGTGGCGGTTGACGCTGATCGAAATGCCGATGCCCGACCCGCACAGGGCAACGCCGAATTCGACTGTTCCTTCCGCGATAATCTCGGCCAGACGGTAGCCGTAATCGGGATAATCGACGCTCACGCCGGGCTCGGGGCCGAGGTCGGCGACGTCGTGGCCTTCCTCGATCAGCCATTCGGCGAGTTCGGCCTTAAGCTCGGTGGCGGCGTGGTCTGAGGCGATGGCGATGCGCATGGGTGCGACATAGTCGCATGGGCGGCGATTCTCCACCCCTAGGGCGAGGCTTTTCGACGGGCGGCGCGTGAAGCGCCAAAACGTGGTGCTGCTGGCATGAATAACCCCGCCGAAGCGGGGTTATTCGTGTCTTACTGATCCAGGAACGAGCGCATCTTGCGCGACCGGCTCGGGTGCTTGAGCTTGCGCAGCGCCTTGGCCTCAATCTGGCGGATACGTTCGCGCGTCACCGAGAACTGCTGGCCGACTTCTTCCAGCGTGTGATCGGTGTTCATCCCGATGCCGAAGCGCATCCGCAGCACGCGTTCTTCACGCGGGGTGAGGGATGCCAGCACGCGGGTGACGGTTTCCTTGAGGTTCGCCTGAATCGCGGCATCTACCGGGATGATCGCGTTTTTGTCCTCGATGAAATCGCCGAGGTGGCTGTCTTCCTCGTCCCCGATGGGGGTTTCGAGGGAGATCGGCTCCTTGGCGATCTTCATCACCTTGCGCACCTTCTCCAAAGGCATGGAGAGGCGCTGCGCCATTTCTTCCGGGGTCGGCTCGCGGCCTTCCTCGTGGAGGAACTGGCGGCTTGTGCGCACAAGCTTGTTGATCGTCTCGATCATGTGCACCGGAATACGGATGGTGCGCGCCTGATCGGCGATCGAGCGGGTGATCGCCTGCCGGATCCACCACGTCGCGTAAGTGCTGAACTTGTAGCCGCGGCGGTATTCGAACTTGTCGACCGCCTTCATCAGGCCGATATTGCCTTCCTGAATGAGATCAAGGAATTGCAGGCCACGGTTGGTATACTTCTTGGCAATCGAGATCACCAGACGCAGGTTCGCCTCGACCATTTCCTTCTTGGCAATACGCGCCTCGCGCTCGCCCTTCTGGACCATGTTCACGATGCGGCGGAACTCGGTGAGGCTCATGCCGGTCTGCGCGGCGATATCGGCGATTTCGCTGCGGATGCGCTCGATCGGGTCTTCCTCGCGCTCGGCAAAGGCGGCCCACTTCTTGTCCTTCTTGGCGCGTTCCTTGATCCAGGCGTCGTCCATCTCGTTGCCGACATAGGCACTGAGGAAGTCGACGCGCTTGACCTTGTGACGCTCGGCAAGGCGCAGCATCTGTCCGCCCAGCGTGGTCAGGCGGCGGTTGAAGGCGTAGAGGTTGTCGACCAGGAATTCGATTTTGGTCGCGTGGAACTGGACGCTTTCGACCTCGGCGGTGAGGTCTTCGCGCAGCTGTTCGTACTTGGCTTCCTTGGCAGGCGGGAAGGCATTGCCAACCGCCAGCGTGTCGACCCGTTCGCCCTGAAGCTTTTCAAAGGCGTTGAACAGCGCGGTGATGCGGGCGAAACGCTCCAGCGCTTCAGGCTTCAGCGCGGCTTCCATCTGGGCGAGGGAGAGGGTGTTGTCCTCCTCCTCTTCCTCTTCGCGCTTGGGGCGGCCTTCGCCGTCTTCGTCGTCTTCGCCGTCCGCATCCGGCTCGTCCGCGACTTCATCATCCTCTCGGATGGTCGGGCCGGCGGTGGCTTCGGAGATTTCGCCGTCGTCGTCGTCATCCTCGGCGCCTTCGGCCATCTTGTCGGCCGGCGGTTCCTTGGAAAGCATCGCGTCGAGATCGAGTATCTCGCGCAGCTGCATGTCGCCGTTGTTGAGCGCTTCGGACCACTGGATGATCGCGTGGAAGGTGATCGGGCTTTCGCACAGGCCCATGATCATCATGTCGCGGCCAGCCTCGATCCGCTTGGCGATAGCGATTTCGCCTTCGCGGCTGAGCAGTTCGACCGCGCCCATTTCACGCAGGTACATGCGCACCGGATCATCGGTGCGTTCTCCGGTGACGAGCTTGCGATTGCCGGCGCGGGCATCCTTGGACGGGCCCTTTTTCTCGCCGTCATCATCATCGTCATCATCGTCGTCAG
>Ga0209812_10002777_pt1 | contig 10160 bp, 4 predicted proteins | sample JI71714BDNA_FD_187502 | JGI IMG/M metagenome (GOLD analysis project Ga0209812, IMG submission 187502) | Wastewater effluent complex algal communities from Wisconsin, to seasonally profile nutrient transformation and Carbon sequestration -... | ecosystem: Engineered > WWTP > Effluent > Algae...
AAAATAAATAAAAAACAACAAGAATGGAAGAAATAATGAGATTTTATGAAATCGGAGAATCTAGTTATAAATTTTTAACTTATTAGACTATGTTATCATCAACGCGATTTTTAACTGTAGACTAACAGTCTTGACCATTGGACTATACTGAGTTCTTTGGATTTAGCTCCCTTTGATCACTCTAGAGGCGAAATTCCATTTCTTGCATCATTTGGTTCCAGAAATGTTTCTTTCACTTCAATATCCAGAAAATATTGAGTATGACAAGACTGACATTGCTGCTCATCAATTCCTACAGGCAAAAACCAATCAGATGCTGAAGAGAGGGCATTATGGTCAAGGTAATTTTAATAACAAAAGGAAAGTAAAGAGTTCCGCAAAGACTTGGGTAAAAGGAGTATACACAAGATAGGACACAGTGGTAAACAAGTCATTATAAACAGCATGGAATCGGGGTGCGACAGAGCCAGTGGTTGTAATTTGAATGAGGTCTATAGCCAGAAATTGACTGGTCCTGCTTTTCAAAGTCCGATATGCTTCCCATCTTTGAGCCTGGGATCTAATACCATAGGATAACCAAACAAGCGAACATGAAAGTTTGTACTTTGTGAATAGCTCTATAGGCGCCATAAGTGAAGCATGCTTTGGCATGTGATTCGAAAAATAAACAGCACAATCATTTGCAAACGGCCACAGTTATAAATCAGTGGCTTCAGGCCAATGCAAAAAAGAATGAAACAACATTTATCGAGCCCAGGTTGGAATAGTTTGAAAAACTGCTTATTCAGTTACAACATTTTGATGGTGTGATCCTGCATTAGAAATCAACGGTTTGATTGTGGAATACCGAGTGAAAATTAAATTTGTCAAAGGACTTTTAAGCTCTCACAGTGTCATCTGTACTAAGGGCACATGATTAGTAGAATGGATAAAAGAAGAAGCATGATCCACAAAATTTTCAACCGCACAAGGTTCTCTTGCTCTATTTTTTTCTCTTTTTGTGTACAAGCATTCCTGGAACTGTTGATATGTTTTCAATAGAAACTTTTTCACAAGATAGCAATTGATTTCGCCATAACTGCAAGGATTTACTGGCAATTGACATTAAATTGAAGTTCTTGGACATTGACAAGATTGATTTGCTAACAGACATGCATCACACAATGGAGCAAGGCTGAACGAGCCGGTGGCTGTTTTTGAGGCAAAAGTGTGTCTTCAGTTCTATTAGTGATTAGTCTTTGGATCCACTGTAAGTTTTCGTGCCCAAATCTCCAATGCCAATGCAAAAGCTCCTTCTGGGACAAACTCAAAATATTATTTGTTTTATCTGAATTAGTAAGCAAATTTGAAATAGAAGCTCTAGCTCTCAGTTCTTTTCAATCAGCAAAAGTGAGACCCATGGTTGAAGGGATTCTCAAATCATAAATGGTAAGTTTCTACTGGCATTGTACCGGAATTCTAAATCTCATCCATAACTCAACACCAGCTTAACATGGAAGTGACTACCATTAAAGAACCTGAAGAAGTTTCACTGAAATATTGGTGAGCACTGAAGAGACAAATTGAAGCTGCTGACACATAGTTGGCTGCAGTCTGACTCGTCCTGACAAGTCCAAACATGTCTCAAATAGTCCACTCCACTGTGCTTTTCCCAAAAATATGTTCTGTGTTGCTAAGCCCTTTTACTCTGAAACATCAGACATCACGAAGTTTGTATCCAATCTTTTGAAATTTGAAGTAATTGATAAGGAAGCTCCCGTGTCAATGACATCGGCAAGGTTTCACTTGTATTAGATAGGTAGACATACCTTACCAGTTGTATTCCACTGTCATGCTGCAAATGTGGAGATTGCATGACTTGATTGAGCTCCACTGGCGCACGAAAGCTACGAGTTTCAGTGCCACAATCAATCGATACCTGTTGAACCTGGAATGTTAAGTTTGAGACTTGAAAGCCAAAGGACTTTCATTAAATGCTTTGATTGACTGGAACTGCTATACGGGATCAACACTTTTTGAAGAGCAATCTTCTACTTAGGCAACACGGATTCGAAGCATATTGTATTACAGGGTGATTTTACACTTCTAAAATGACAATTATTGAAAAAGTTTCTGATCATTCTGCATTGACTTGAGTACCAGAAGGAACATTCGATAGGAAATAGACATTCAACCCAGGAAGAACCATTGATACAGAACCAGTAGAGCTAATTCACTTGCCACGAAACCAACTAAATATCCATAGAATAATAGAGGGATTTGGGCTAAACTCTAAAATGATCCCCCTTCGCAGTCAAGAAAAGGAAGTGGTTAATTTCTTCAGTGTCAAGTTCATCGTATGAGACGATGCTGATCAGAAGCTCTCTATCCTGCTGATACTCTTACTTTGCAGATTGATTCTATGTTTTATTCGATTTTGCAATCATACATTGTATGCCCCTTTATGCCACACTTCCTGCAGATTACTTCTGGTTTGTTGTATTCATTGTTATTGTTATTTGAGCAGAAATTAAGGTGCTTTACTTGTCTTCTTTCCAATGCTGGTCACAGATCAGTGGTGTAAAATTAAAGTAACTTCTCTGAGAATTGAGCAGTTCCATTCATCGATTCCTCTATCACTGCACATCGTTGAAGATGGGCAGATAGCTTGTTGATTTCAGGGGTTGGGTAATTCTGGATAAAGGGATGAGCTTCTTTGGAAGATCCTTACGGACCTTGTTAACTGCTTTTAATTGTTAAAATACAGCCAGAATATGGCTTACCATGTGACACACATTTTCAGCTTCATAATCTGTAATATAGATTCTCTCTATACTAACAGCTTCTTTATCATAATGACGAAAATTAACGGACAACCATGCTCTTCAGTTGGATAACTCTCATAAGTTTCCAATCATTTTTCCCACAACCTTTTTTGAAGTATGGTCAGTCATAAATTCCTTGATTAGTTTAAAGTTTTGGCAATAGGTTGTGGCATTAAGTCTTCTTCAAGAGAATTAGGATTTAGGACATAGCATTATTGTCTGCGATCTTTGAAAGATTTATACTTTCTCTTAGACGCAGAATTTTCCATCTTGGTTAATTCCAACTTGGCTGTACTGCAACACCCAACTCATTGCTGCGTGTTATGACTGACGCCATCATGTGGCACTTGTAGGTGATTCTTTTAAATAATTCTTGTAGGTGATTTAATGAGTATTGTATGGCAAGATGCTGCAATACTACAGTTTATAAATACCTCTTTCAGTATAAAAGCACCAAAAGTGGTTTTTCTTGTACATCTGGTGGTGCTTAAGTTTCCCTATTTACGGTAGAGAACGAGCCAGTGAAGTGCCACCATGTGCAAGTGCAAGAAAGATCCTGGTCATTTCGTAAGCAAAACAATCGACTCAGATGCGAACAAGAAGGTAAAGGCTTCCAAGACTCATGATAACAGAACCTGTTGAATGCGCAATTAATTTGGGTTAAAGCATGCCCAAATTTCGGTATTTTTCTCTAGGTTATTTCCTTTTTCTCTCTTATTTTCTATCTTTTATAGTTCTTATTCCCGTTATGTTTTTCTTTTTTACTTTCTCGTCATTGCCACACAAAATGTGAAAGTGATTGAGTATCCATCATTGAGATCCAAAGACAAGGAATTTCATCAAAATAAGATGAGAAAATATATGAAAGTAATCAGAACTAAGATAGCGCTGATCAATCTATTGATTACAAAATGTCAAGGGGATTCAAGAAGTGGGCTGAAGCCACGAACAGGCTTAGTGGAATGCTGTTTTATGGAATCCCTCTACATCTCAAGATTTTATTTGAAAGACTATCATCAAGCATATGCGCCACAGGATGGAAAACATCACCATGTCAAATTTTAAAGACCTATTGGCAAACTATGGACTGACCCTTTTGAAGACATAAGGACTCAGCAAAATCATGTTTGGCTATAGATTAAGATGGACCGTTGGAGGTTAACAAAGAGTCCCAACTATCTTCTCAGATGCTAGCATGTATTCAAGCATCATACCTGATGAGTGAGCTCTGAAAGTGGTAACTAGTGGTGAATTTTATGAGGTAAAAATTGAGATGGAGATTCCACAGATATCAACTATGGGCCACTGTACCACTGAATATAGATTTCATGAGTTACTATAGACTCAAGATCTACTGTATCTTTCATTCGCATTGGCTAGTAACTAGCTTTCGCATCTCTATCTATTTTATCATCAAGTCATTAGAATCAAATGAACAAAAATACACATAATTCGAATCAAAGATCTAAGAAATCAAAGACCTGTCATTAGAACAATACCAAAGAATAAAAAGAATATCAAGATATTACTTCCAATCCAATAATAGTATAGGAACAAGATGCATCAGACAAAATTCCAATAAATTCCCAATTCAAAAGAATGAAGAGATGTCATGAAACACAGTGGTCTATAAAGCTGCAGTTTCAAAAAACGCTAACAGCAGTACACATGTAATGGATACCTGTTCTATTGAGATCAACAGCTGCTGTTCAATCAGCATAGAAAAGATGAAGGAGGATTTTGTTAAGGGTACCTGGATATTGCAACTCGAGGATGAAAGAGGAAATTACAACAACGTGCTAATATGCAACACACTATATGCACAAGATGCACCATACTACTTCTATCACCTCAGCATTGGAGTCAAATTAGCTCAGACCGAGATTGAACATATTACATCATCAAACGTAACAAAATGATACTGAAATGGGATGCATGGTTATAAAATTGGACAAAACAACAATTTTGGTTTCATTAGAATGGCAAGATCATACCACAAATATGAAAATTCGCCACAGCGCTGAACACATCAATAGGACGTTAGAACAATTGGCACAGGATAACAAAGCCAGCAACAGTGTAAGACACTCATCAATAATATGAAGCAGTCTCGCCAATTTGACGAGATCCCAGAAGCATAGAAGAAAAACAAAACAATTGAAGATTAAACATTTACAATGGAATAGAATATCCGAAAAATATTGAATGCACACAATACGCCAATCCAGAAAGTATGCAAAATAAGAAAGTATAATAATATACAAAAGGGATAAAAATCTTTTTACAGACTAAAACAAAAATTACAAAATGAAAACATGTAAAATGGACTAGTTGCTAGTTTCTATTTTTCTCGAAACTGCGTTTTTCCATCATATATCTAGAACTACCCATGCCAGAACTGGTGTCTACCGGTAGAGGAAGAACAGACGTTGCTGTCCAAGATACTGTCACGCACCATGATCCGATGCCGCAACAGAAGAAAATGCGGGAGTTCTGCATCAATCAAACAAAGCCAGCGCTTACTTCAACTATATGTGAGAGCACTGAACAAAGTCATACTTTCAATTTGTGACTCAACTATAACAGTCAACTTCTCAAATGCTCCTGAGTACCAGGAAATAAACAACAATGTGGGCATGGTGAAGTTAACTAGGATCATAAAGCAATCAAATTACATCCAGAGATAACAAAGTTATACTAATATCTCACTGAATTACGATGCAAAAGTTATGAATAGATCAAACTACATTTCAGACCCTCAAGGGGTTGAGAATAAGGCACACTAAAAAAGGAACTAACAAGATGGAAAGTTGAAATAGGCGATGTATCAAGTAGGGGAAAATATCATGGTAAACTTATTCTACAAATAGCTGTTCCCTAAAGTATGGAAAAATCGGAGAACTCATTCCAAAAACAGCTTCTGACAAAAGATGAAGAAACCTTAATTGTAAGTTCAAAGAGCTATTTGAAGCAAAATATGGCGTTGCTTATACCACTGTGTCCGAACAGAAGAGAGGATTAATACAACTGACATGACATGTACTTGTGCGTGGACAGTTCTGCCCATTATGAATGAGCAATTTTGAATCAGCATCTGAGAAGTTTGAAGGCATAGTGTTCATAGACAAAAACAGGAATTCGGTCATAGAAAAAATTGAAGAAGCCTAACACGACAAAATAACCCCAACAATACAGCTCAGCAAGTCGCAAGAGAACAAAAATGTACAAGAAGCAACAGAATGTTCCACTAAGGCAGGAACAGCACATCGTGAGAAACTCCTTATTGAACCTTTCGACTATTGAGAATGCTTTAGAATAGCACTATAATAGAGGTCCATTTAGCTATCTTGAATAAAGGAGCAGTAGAATAACACTCTATTACAGTTTCTAAGAAAAAGCTTTAAAGAGCTTTTGAGTTTTAAAATTGTTAAATTATGATTTTTTAAGTAAGATTTTCACGTAAAATGATATCTCCAATGACATTTTATGCAAGATTGTATGTAGATTGAGAAATTGTGAGTCTCAAAGTATATCGAGACGCCCTCTTAAATTCTCAAACACCTGTAGCGAGAAAATTGCGACCGCAATCATTCGCATGTTAATCATCTGCATGAAATAAAATGATTGGGTAATTTGAGTGTCTCATAGAATTGTGTAGACATACTCAATTTTAAATTGGTTTGATCGTATAAATTCTCATTGACAAATACTCATAACAATCAAGGTAGCTCAATAATTTTCATTGACTCTTCACACTCCCTTTCAAGCATAGATTGTTCATCACCAGCCACAAAACTATTTTCTAACATGTTCAAATGGTGACTTCCTTAAACCTTAAATATGTCAGCCTATGTTCATATCAATCTTCAGTACTTGTATATTGTTTTCTTGAGTTGTGTGCGAAACGATAGGTATTTTAAAGCACAAAATTTTGAACTAGGAATGATGCGACCTGGCTCTATATTTGCATGCGTTAAAGCACCCATATTATCTTCGCACATAGTAGTCCTGAAGGATGTGAATTCCTCAGATAAAATGCCTACACTTGATGCAACTGACTCCACTTCATAGATATACTTAAGGCAATGTATTCTGCTTCCATAGTAGAAGTTGCAATTTCCGTCTGTAACGTGCTTATCCAAATCACTGGACAATCTGAAATGCAAATAAAAATCCAGTGCAGCTCATAACACAACTAGGGTCTTGTTTATCTTCATATTGACAAATTCCTGCAAAATCAGCATCAGCATAGCAGTCAATATCATGTCTGTTGTGAAAACTCCAACATTCCCACTACACTTGCATAACTATATGTCCGATCTGCTATTTCTCCCTCTTTTCCATGGGTAGGGCTGCAGGAGCAGCGGTTTTCTAAAGAGGAAGATGGACAATCTGCATATTGTCAAGAATACGTTTGGCGAGGCCTAGTTGCGTCACCTGGTATTTCTTTCTTTGTCATTACTTTCCATTTGAACTCCTAAGAAGTCAACCACGCTGTCCTCAACTTCCAACTCCATACTATTCTGTTGAAGATTTTTATTTACTTCTTGAATTAATTCTTTACATGAAGAAAAGAAAGTGTGTCATCCACATAAACGAAGCAAATTACTGACGTAGACATAAATAGAAAGGGGCCTAAAAAATCTGGGATGGATCTAAATCCAATAAGTTCAAGTTTTGCCTTTATATTTTGAAAGAAATTTTTGGGTGACTGTTTGATGCTATATAAAGAACTATTCAGTTAAAGGACTTTTCCTGGTTGGGTAAAACCTCTTGGTTTGGAAAAAACACGTCCTATCGTTCCATCTCCCCATCATTATAGGTATGCCAATGGGGATATTGGTCAATAAGTGTTTGAACAAATGCAACTGTATAATCAACTTGAACTGTGTGTATTACAAAGATTATTAATAAAATCAGCATTAAGCGTACAGTTGTCTAGTTAACAACTGGATCAAAGGTGTCAAGAAATCCACACCTTGAACTTGCTTGTCTCCTCTCACACAAAATCTGGCTTTACTTGTGTAAATAAAACCATCAGAGTGGCGCATACAATTAAATTCCCAAGTAGAAGGAAGGGCATTCATCCAAGGGCATCTTTCAACTACTTCCCATGCATCTTTAAATTGGAAAAATTCCTTTTCAAATGCTTTAAAATCCAGCTTTCTCAGGACACTTTGATCACCAAATTATCCCCGGTTGGGTATAATAACACTAACTCTGTGAGATTGTCTAATTGTTGTTTCCTCGTGATCACCTTGTGCTTATAAATCTGTTGCTATGCTTGATGACCTCAATACACGCCTCATTTTGCATCTCTCTAAATCGTAATTGTTGCTTCCTCATGATAACCTTCTGTTTCTAAATCTGTTACTATGCTCTGCTGATATCCATCTGAAGTGGGATGGAGATCTTGATTTAGGTCTCCATCTGGAACAGACAAATCCTAATCATGTTCTTGATCTCCCTCTGGAGTGAACAAAACTTCATGAGTTTCTGGATGTTGAACCATTGGTGTTGGCATAAGTGATAGCCATCATCAGTTTTATGTCTCATTTGATTTATATCATCGCTTTTCTGGCTCATTTCCTCCTTTGTAAGCCATTATTCATCACAGGAAAGTCTGGAATCACTTTCATTATCAAATATACTTCTTTCCAACCCAGACACAGCAAGTTGTTTCCAAACTGACAGAAAATGGTGACCTGTCAAAACTATCATCCACAGGGACCTTGGTGAAAAGATCATCATATACAACATCAAATTGTGGAGTCACTGCTCCTGTATCCAGATTCAGAATTTAACCTACCATGCTTGAATGTTGAGTTGAAAACCCAAGAAACTTCTTGATCTTGGGTCCATTTAGGGATTTTTTTTACCATCTTGCAACTTGGGATCATGTACATAGAAAGTGCTTCCCCAAACATGTGTTCTTTATTAAGCACTCTGCTAAGTGATTCTCTCTAGCGAAAAGCTCCATACGAAATAACAATGTGTCACTTTGACGCATTTGGTTCCAAAAATAACCTGCATGTTTCATGGCTAATGGCCATGAATCTAAATTTGTTTTCCCTGGCTAATGTAAGATGGCATGGAACATCATAGACCTATACCATTAAGTTATTGTGCGATTTGTGTACCAACTCCTAAATAGTCCTGTCCACATGCTGAGATATGTTCTTATTGTTCGGAAGTAAAGGGAAATTGTCAGCCCTGAAGCTTTTGAGACGGACACCACATGAACTTGCAAATTTCTCAAAATGAATTAACCTGCTCTCAAAGTCACTTGATTGAGCAAATAGATTAGACCACTTGCATGGTCCACAAATATTGTGCCACCCACATACTTGTCCTTTTTAGTTCTTTTTCAAGACGTCCAGCAATTGTTGACGTAATTTGATCTATAGAGACCTTATCACATGGTTGTAAATGGTTGGATTTCAAAAGATGCAAATTTTGTGCATGTTTTATTTCAATTGATGTTCCTGGTCTCTTTCTATGTTGCTTGCAAATTGACAAGCAGTATAGAGGAGCCTTACAAGAGGATACAAATGCTAATTTGGTGATAATGGCTTGTGGAAGATTTGTTTCATTTCTTGTGGCTAAAAGCCTCTGGATCCATGACAAATTTGCATGAACTAGACGCCAGTGCCATAGTAATATTTCTTTTTGTGAGCCCGTAAAACTTTGATTGTTTCATCAGCTACATTCAGATGGGATGATTCCAATTATGGATGAATGACCAAGGAAATCTTCATAATACACTCATAGACTACAACCATCTGAGGGTAACATTAGTGGGAGGTACTGAATGAAACAAATTCATCAACGGAAAAATTTCAACATTTCCAAATAACTCCAAATATCCATAGTATCCAAAATTGTTTGTATAGGGCTATACTATTGAGAGGGTTTCGAACAAGTCATTCACTAAACACATTAGTAAAGTTCCTCAATGCCAAGTTAATGCATGAGAAACATTACTCAAGGCTGCCTCTCTTGCTGATTTGCGTTGGTCATCATTATTATACTGCTGTTGTTGGACAACTAAAGTTGGAGCCACTGCCAATGCAGCTTCTTGAGTATGTTGATTTGGTGGAGCAAATGCCACTCCAGGATGCTTCTTATCATAAACCCATTTCTTAGTCTTGCAAAGCCAAAACATTGCTATTCCATCTCTTACTCTACGATTGTTTTCAGATTTTGCTGGAAGAGACAACTTTACTTGAGGTTGGTTTCTTTGATTATTGCCTTGATGAATTTGATGCTCTCATATGTGTGCAATATTATATTCCTTACGAAGAGAATTGATTGACTCAAGATGTCTTGTTTGGTGGCATCCAGTGAAAGTATTTC
>Ga0209812_10002781_pt1 | contig 10156 bp, 9 predicted proteins | sample JI71714BDNA_FD_187502 | JGI IMG/M metagenome (GOLD analysis project Ga0209812, IMG submission 187502) | Wastewater effluent complex algal communities from Wisconsin, to seasonally profile nutrient transformation and Carbon sequestration -... | ecosystem: Engineered > WWTP > Effluent > Algae...
TTTACCCGATAAATTCCTTAGTGTCAAATCTCTGTGGGAGAAACCGGGTTTCTTTTACCCGATAAATTCCTTAGTGTCAAATCTCTGTGGGAGAAACCGGGTTTCTTGCGATAAACCTGTTAGGAGTCAAGTCTCTGTGGAAGAAACCGGGTTTGGGAGCATTTCAAATTTGCCAAAAAAAACTGTAGTGGGAGCGTCTCGAATCGGCGGGATCTAATAGGGAGATCTCCGCTCCCACTACCAATTTACAATTAGGAGATGCTCCCCCGGGTTTCTTTTACCCGATAACCCTTAAGACATCTCCCAAAAATCAGATCAAAGGCAGGGTTAGCCTACCCTACGATAATTTTAGGAGATTTCTTTAGTATAAAATCTCTGTGGGAGAAACCCGGTTTCTCAAGATAGAGTATAATATAAGAAAAACCTAAAGGGGGTTTTATGGACAGATTTATTCAAGAAATTCCCAAGGCTGAATTGCATATCCACATCGAAGGTTCCCTGGAGCCTGAAATGATGTTTGAGTTAGCTCATCGTAATGGGATTTCTTTACCCTTTCCTTCTGTAGAAGCCACTCGTCAAGCTTATAAATTTGAGAATCTGCAATCTTTCTTAAATATTTATTACGCGGGGGCGAGTGTGCTGGTGACGGAACAAGATTTTTATGATTTGACTTGGGCTTATTTACAACGGGCAAAAACTGATAATATTCGACATACGGAGATATTTTTTGATCCGCAAACTCATTGCGATCGCGGTATTTCTTTTGAAACGGTAATTAAAGGTATCCATGACGCGTTAGAAGACGGGAAACAAAAATTAGGGATTTCTTCCCATTTAATTTTATGTTTCTTACGCCATAAAACTCCCCTGGATGCAATGGAGATATTACGAAAAGCAATTCCCTTTAAAGATTGGATCATCGGAGTGGGTTTAGACTCTTCGGAAGTTGGCAATCCTCCTAGTAAATTTGTCGAAGTCTTTAACGAAGCAAGAAAAGCGGGATTTGTCACCGTTGCCCATGCCGGAGAAGAGGGACCCACGGGCTATATTTGGGAAGCTTTAAATTTGTTAAAAGTTTCTCGGATTGATCACGGAGTTCGGTGTACGGAAGATCCTAAATTAGTAGTGGAATTAGGGAAAAAACAAGTACCTTTAACAGTTTGTCCTCTCTCTAATGTTAAATTAAAAGTATTTCCGACAATGGAAAAACATAAGTTGAAAAAAATGTTGAATTTGGGGTTATGTGTCACAGTCAATTCCGACGATCCGGCTTATTTTGGCGGTTATATCGCGGATAATTATCGGGCTGTTTCTTCGGCTTTATTGTTGAATCATCAAGAGGTTTATCAACTCGCCCAAAATTCCTTTAAGGCTTCATTTTTAAGTGATGAAGCCCAAGGAAAGTTATTACAAGAATTAACAGATTTTATGTCAATTTATGTTGATAAACTTCGGGATTGACACAATGGGGTAATTTTTGCTCTAATAGTCCGGCAATAAGGTTTTCTGCGGCCATTTTTGCCATTAATGCTCGTGTTTTATAACTAGCACTGCCAATGTGAGGAAGGATTAAACAATTGGGTAAACTTAATAATGGATTATCAAGGGGAATAGGTTCCGGATCGGTGACATCTAATGCCGCGGCCGCGATTTCCCCTTTTTTTAATGCTTGATATAACGCGTCCTGATTCACGATTGAACCCCGTGCCGTATTAATTAAAATTGCTGTTTTCTTCATTAGGCAAAAAGCGCGATCGGAAAATAAATGATGAGTTTCTGCTGATAAAGCCGTATGAATCGTAACAAAATCTGATTCCCGTAAAAGAGTTTCAAAGTCCACATATTCAAGCCCCAAAGATTGCTCTAATTGAGGACTTTTGCGTTGACGACTAGAGTAAATAATTCTCATATTAAAGCCCTTCGCACGACGGGCAACGGCTTCACCAATACGCCCCAAACCGACAATTCCTAATGTCGCGCTCGCGACATCAGCACCTAATAATAACATCGGTTCCCAAGTTGTCCACTTCCCTGCATGAACAAACTTTTCAGCTTCAACAATACGTCGAGCCGCTCCCATTAATAAAGCCCAAGTTAAATCCGCGGTAGCATCAGTTAAAACCCCCGGAGTATTACCGACGGGAATATTTTTACTGGTAGCGGCTTTGACATCAATGTTATCATAACCGACGGCCATTTGACTAATCACTTTTAAGGAAGTTCCGGCATTAATTAAGGTTTGATTAATGGGATCGGTTAATAAACAGAGTAAGCCATGAAGATGAGGGATTTTTTCCAGTAAAATATCCGAGGAAGGGGGTTGAGAATTTGGCCAAACTTCTACTTGGGCATGGGGGTATAAAAGTTCTAAACCGATCTCAGGAATTTGACGAGTAACCAAGACGCGAGGTAAAGTCATAACAGAAAATAAAATCTTTTACTCAAAACTAGCATAAACAATGCTAAAAGTCGAACAGGAAGTGTGTAGCCGAGGGTTAAATTTTCCGTTAACCTTCAACTTTAGTCGGCAATCAAATTCCCCAAGTCTAAGGAGAATGATCACGAGTCAATTTGCCAAAAATTTTGGTGAAGCGTTTAATGTCAATGGGAGAAAGTGTGACAAAACCAGCTTCATTTGAGGGAGCAAATTTGCGAGGACTACGGAGAGATGCTAAAGACTCTGTGATTTCTATTTCTTTCTCTTCTTTAGGAGGATAACTAATATCCACTCCATAACGAGAAAAGAGAGCCTGAACCCCATTATATTTATAGTGGGCGATATACTTAGTTAATGTGTGGAAAACTCCTTGACGATCTGAAGAATTCTTTAATTCCTTCATAAAATCAATCCAAGGCTTTAAGTAATTTTCTAGGCTTTTTTGGTCGATAACACCATATTGTATCATCGATTCAAAGCGTTGTAAACCCATCAAAAACATATCAAAGTTATCTCTAATTTTTGCATAAAGAGAATCTGGGTGAATTTCTGTTTTTTCCCCTTTTTTAGGAATAGATAAAGCTTTTATTAAAACTTCATCGTGGATCGGACCGCTCCAAGTGGAATTAAATTCTATTTTTCGCTCTACGGAATCTAACATCCGCCAGCTATTTTTGGTGAAAACTTGTGTTTCAAAATCTTGAAATTCCTTAGAGGTAAATTGATGTTTCTCCCATTTTTGTTTTTTATAATAACTAAACGCACCCCAGAATAAAGCGCCAGGGGCTCCTAATTCTTGGAAAATCTTTTTGAGATATTTTATATTGAGATCAAAACAATCTGGATTCATTGAATTTGTGATAGTACATTGGGAAGGTTGAGAAGATGATTCTGATTTAGATGTAGTTTGTGCATAACTAGGGGCGGTAAAGCTCAGAGAAGCTAAAATGGCGGTAGTCGCGGCTAAAGTTTTTAAAGTCATGATGTTTTCTCGCGTAAAAGTAAAGGTTGATTTGTAGTAGAAGGTAGAAGGTTTAATTTGTGTTTGCCCCTTGCCTTTCTGTTGTTATTGAATATAAAACCCTTGATCAAAGGATAGAAACAGGGGAGTGTCACTTTCTGGCAATGGTAAGAAATTCTTATTTATGTTTATGGTGCGCGGTGGGCTTAATGATGCTAAAACCTTTATTTATCAAGGGTTAGAGACGATCGCGGGGTTTCTCCTTTCATCTACTCTACTGTAGGCACTTACAGAATTGACACTGTTTTAGGGGTGGAAATGAGAAGAAACGGGGTTTCTCATGGAAGCCCAGTTTCTCCTCTCTTGAAGACAGATCGCAACCTGATATCTTCATCTCCCCGTGTTTAATATTATTCCAGTTAAAAATCTGTCACCCTTGCTACAAAACTAAATAAACATAAAAATATTCAGGGAGCCCGATCCTATAAATGTTAAATGCAGGAATAAATGTAGGAAATCTCCTATAAATGGCCAACCCATTGAAGAGTTCAGGGGTTGTTAGGTCTTAGATCCCACGCATGGGACGAACGTCCCATGCGTGTCAACTCCTCTATGCAGCGCATCAGTTGACAAAAAAATACAATTACTATATTACTATGGCTTTGCGCTTAAAACAGAGAAAGTTACAAAAATTTACAATTTCTGTAGGAGTCCACAGAAAGGGGTATTTTTCTGGGTGATGGGTGAGCCTGTGGGTTCGAGTTGATTGATGGGAAATGGGGGGGGGGGAATAATCGGGACAAGACTTCCGGGGGGGGAAAAATCCCACGCATGGGACGAACGTCCCACGCGTGTCAACTCCTCTATGCAGCGCATCAGTTGACAAAAAAATACAATTACTATATTACTATGGCTTTGCGCTTAAAACAGAGAAAGTTACAAAAATTTACAATTGGTGATGAACCCAGAGAAACTGGGTTTCTCATAGGATCAAGAGAGAGAGAGGGGTTGACGCAATTGGGCCGATCGCGCTAAAGCATCCGCGACTTCAAGAGCATAAACACTGTCAACAGGATTAACATATAAAGGAGTACCCTCGGTCAAATGCTCTAACACCATCTGAGTATCTTTAACAAATAAACCCCGTCGCGCGCCCACTTCCAGCGTTTGGGTAGTATCCCCTTGGATAATTAACCCCTTTTCGGGAGTAAAAATTAAAGTCCCCTCTTCCCCATAAACAGTAAAAGTATTTTCCGAGTGCCAAAACGTCTCCCCTTTCCCATAGACAGACTCGGCGAGATGGCCATTAGCAAACTCCAACTGGGCATTACATAAACAGGCACGAAAAAAATCCGGTTGTGCATCCCAAAATTGAGCTTGACAATGTACCCGCGTCACTTTGCCAAATAAATCGGTAAAGCGATGGAGACGAGACAGCGCCCCCATCAGGGGAAACCCAAACAAGGAATGTTGATAAGTCCACCTTTGGGGCGCGGGATGTTCGGGGTGAATGGTAACGTAACGACTAGAGAAAATTTTGCCAATGGCGGGTAAAGCCTGTTTCAGGGCTTGATGTAACCCCCCCAACAGTTCAATATGCTCTATATGTAAGAGTTTGCCCTTTTCGAGGGAGAGCGCCAGAAGGCCTTGAGCCTCCGATAAATCCAAAGATAAAGGATATTCAACCACAACGTGCTTATCATTTTCCAAAGCCGCGCCCGCGATCGTGCCATGATCCCGGTTAACGGTACAAATAATAATTAAATCCAGATCCGGCCGCTCTACCAACTTACGCCAAGAAACCTCCGGCTCGGCACCAAAGTCCTGACTAAAGGCCGAAGTCTTTTCCGGGGAATGGCCTGCAACCGTGATGAGACGGGATCTTGAGTCCCGTTGTAACGTCTCGGCGCGCAGCTTCGCGGTGAACCCAGTACCGACTAAACCCACCCTAATTGGGACACTAGACACCATACATATAAGTAATCAAGATGTAATTAGTAAATTTTATAACTAATCCCGTTCAAAATTTATCTCCGATCACTATTGCAATTTTTCTGGTTTCCCCTACTATCAGAAGGGAGGGAATAATACCCCGTGCCAACCGAGAGCTAATATAAGCTTCTGGTTTGCATAAGGAAAGTTTATATATTCTTCTGTCGAACTTTTGAGAGGATCATGGCATGGCAACTTACAAGGTAACACTGATTAACGAAGCTGAAGGACTCAATCAGACTCTTGAGGTGGAGGAAGATACTTACATTTTGGATGCGGCGGAAGAAGCCGGTCTGGATCTGCCCTATTCTTGCCGTGCAGGTGCTTGCTCTAGCTGTGCTGGTAAGCTGAAATCTGGCACTGTTGATCAGTCTGACCAATCTTTCTTAGATGATGATCAAATCAAGGCTGGTTACGTTCTCACCTGTGTAGCCTATCCTACCTCTGACTGTACGATCGAAACTCACAAAGAAGAAGATCTTTACTAAGCTGGCTCTCGGCGTTTAGTTAGGCTCGGCGATATCATTGATCGCCGAGCCATTCTTTTTCACCAAAATCCTTCCTAACCGCCGAGGTTGCGATATATCCCTGAAGTGTCCGATCTCGATTATACACGGGATCTAAATAAAATAGGGTACTAATGGGAGCATCAAACACCTTAGGAATTTCATCTTTATCTATTTTATCTATATTGATAACTGCGCGATCGGTTTCTATTTTCATATTTAAGACTCTTCGAGAACGCGATCGTTTCACAATATCCACTTTTTTGATCTGAGTAAAAGAATTAGCCAAAGGGCTTTGTTTTTTAGTCAAATAACTTGTTCAAAATTGCGTCATTTCCCCTCAAGCCGTGTCGTAAAGTCTCGCCAACGGAATACATTTTCGCTTTCTTCATTAAACCCTTGCTTTAAACTCATAAGCTAAACTTGCGAACCTTATCCTCATCAGCCCAACTATTTTGAGAGCAATTCCAGAGGTGATTGGGTGCATCAATAACCGCTTTTGAATAACGTCTGGGCGCGTACCTTCGCGGCGAACCCAGTACCGACTAAACCCACCCTAATTGGGACACTAGACACTATAGATATAAGTAATCAAGATGTAATTAGTAAATTTTATAACTAATCCCGTTCAAAATTTATCTTTGATCGCTATTGCAATTTTTCTGGTTTCCCCTACTATCAGAAGGGAGGGAATAATACTGCGTGCCAACCGAGAGCTAATATAAGCTTCTGGTTTGCATAAGGAAAGTTTATATATTCTTCTGTCGAACTTTTGAGAGGATCATGGCATGGCAACTTACAAGGTAACACTGATTAACGAAGCTGAAGGACTCAATCAGACTCTTGAGGTGGAGGAAGATACTTACATTTTGGATGCGGCGGAAGAAGCCGGTCTGGATCTGCCCTATTCTTGCCGTGCAGGTGCTTGCTCCACCTGTGCTGGTAAGCTGAAATCTGGCACTGTTGATCAGTCTGACCAATCCTTCTTAGATGATGATCAAATCGCGGCTGGTTATATTCTCACCTGTGTGGCCTATCCTACCTCTGACTGTACGATCGAAACTCACAAAGAAGAAGATCTTTACTAAGCTCGCCCTCGGCGTTTAGTTAGGCTCGGCGATATCCTTGATCGCCGAGCAATTTTTTCTCTTGATGGTTAGATGATTACTTTTTTGGGATTTGAGGTTCTCGCCAAAATACGATATTCTCGGTTAAGGGTTGTATTATTGCCCCCGGAAAATAAAACTGGAGAATCCGATCGCGCTCCCATCCCAGTTTAGCTAAATTATAAGACCCTCGTTGACTCATGCCGACTCCATGACCAAACCCACCCCCAATAAAGGTGTATCCCTGAAGTGTCCGATCTGGATTATATACGGGATCTAAATAAAATAGGGTACTAATAGGAGGATCAAACGCGTTACGAATTTCATCTTTATCTATATTGATCACTGCGCGATCGGTTTCAATTTTCATATTTAACACTCTTCCAGAACGCGATCGTTTCACAATATCCACTTTTTTGATCTGAGTAAAAGAATTAACCAACGGACTTTGTTTTTTAGTTAAATAACGCTTCAAAAATTGTGTCATTTCCCCTAAAGTCGTAAATTCTCGCCAACGAAATACCTTTTCTCCCTCTTCATTAAACCCTTGTTTTAAACTCATAAATTTGCGAAAATTTGTCTCATCAGCCAAACTATTTTGAGATAAATTCCAGAGATTATTAGGTGCGTCAATCACCGCGGTTAAATAGGGTCTTTCAGCTCCTTGCCAAACATCTTCAAAAGACGCGGTAACTCCACCACTAGCCGCCGAATATAAAGCATCAACTAATTCATTTTGGTAGGTTAAAACCATCCCTTTTGTCGATGAGATAGCGCGATCAGGTTCGGGATAGGTTTCTTTTATGCCCTTATAAACTTGACAATTAACATCCGCACACATTTCATAATTATCAATGGCAAATCGTCTTAAGTTTCTCAACGCGTAAGTCCGGGCTAAAATGGCTTGTGCTTCTTGAGACGCGTAGGGAGATGACGCGCCAATTTCAAAGGGAACCACACCCCGTAAATAGGTTTCTATCGGCACTTTATTAACGAGGGTATAAGTTCCATAGGCATTAGTTTGTAGTTGTAAACTTCCCCCATACATGGAACTTTCTTTATTATTTTTATTTTCTGTAATGACTTCAATCACTCGATTTTGGGCAGTGATTTCTAATTCATTGCGATTATAGCGAAAACCATTGGCTACAAAAAAAGCTTGGGTTTTTTGTTTAATGACTTTTGTATCTAAATAAGCATTATAACCTTGAGATTTGAGATTTTCTAACAGTAATCTCCGTAATAATGGAGTATTATAAACATCTCGACGCGCCCAAACTTGCCAGCGATCCGGTTGGGCGATTTCGACTTCTATTCCCTTGGCTTTCCATTGATTCGCGCTTTCTTCTGCACTTTCAAAGCTGCGATGGGAACTGAAGATTATTTTCTCATCTAATTGTGCTTCTGTTAAGGGTTGCATCCCTATTTCTAATTTGACACTGTTAACAGTAAGAGTGTCGTCACCTTTGGGGGTTTTGAATTTTAATGTCAGGCGATCGCCTTCCGTTGCTTTTAAGGTTAATTTATCGGTGGCAACACTGCCAAACCTTTGTACCACACCGACTTTTATTTCTGGATTTAATGGCGTTTGGGCACTTTTAACTTCTTTGGTTTCTGCGATGATCGATAACGCGACGAAAAGGATACTGGAAAGGGAACCGATACATTTACTGATAGGGGAAAACAACGCGATCGCCTCCTGATACAAAGATAACCTTATTCTACCTTTTCCCTTCACTTTATCCCCAATTACCCACAAACCCCCAGCGCGATCTCTTTCATGTCAGAGAATCTTGACATAAATCCCCTGACCACTTGCAAAGCGAAGTCATTACGACTATGCTTAAGAAAAGGTCGAGAAAAAGGAAAATGAAAGATGAGGATCGCGGAAATACCCATTAACAAAATCAGACGTCCCCTCCCGCGTAGCAACGATCAAGGGAAAGTCGCGACATTAATGGAATCCATTAGCAAAGAAGGATTAAGAGAGCCCATAGATATTTTAGAAGTCGATGGAGAATATTACGGTTTCTCCGGGTGTCATCGTTATGAAGCTTGTGCGCGTTTAGGAATGGAAACGATTCGATGTAAAATTCGTCGCGCCTCCCGTGCCATTTTACAAATGCACCTCGCGTAAGAAGCCTTTGAGATTAAGAAAGACTATTGATTACCCAAATCTGTCTTTTTGCCTATGATCATTAGTAAGAAAAGAGGAATTGTTACCATGAGTAAGGGGTAATAATGCATAGTAATGATATGATGAGTAAACTGTAGTAAAAATAGGGTTTGATCTGAGTCTCTTCTGTCCAAAATGTGGATAGTATTAAATGGCAAAACTTCTTAGGGTAAACAACGATATAAATGTCAAAACTGTCAACGACAGTTTGTCGAAAATCAACGACATCAATTTTTGATGCTCAAAAACAATTCCTTGATAAACTCTTATTAGAAAAAATCCCACTGGCCGGTATTTGTAGAGCCTCTGGAGTCTCAAAATGGTGGCTTCAATATTAGATCAATCAAAAATATTATCAAGGGTCAAAAAAGGCAAACATCTCTGAAAAAAAAAGAGGTCGATTGACTTTACAGTTAGATGAAATGTGGTCTTACGTTCAAACTAAGCGTCAAAAAGTATGGATTGGGATCGCGTGGTTATGTAGAAACCAGAGAAATTGTCGGTTTGGTTTTGGGGGATCGCCGCGAAAAAACTGCCCAAAATTTATGGGAAAGTTTGCCAAAATATTGGCAGTGTGCGGTGTGTTATACCGATTTTTGGTCAACGTATCAGGAAGTTTTGCCATCAAAAAGACATAAAGCTGTGAACAAGTCATCAGGGAAGACAAGTTATATTGAAAGATTTAACAACACTTTGAGACAAAGGGTTTCTCGATGGGTCAGAAAAACTTTATCTTTCTCTAAAAAAATTGAAAACCATCTCGGCTCTCTTTGGTATTTTATACATCACTATAATGCTTCATGGCTTTCTAATCTTCCATTATCATTATAGAACCCATTTGGGATCTATGCGATCGCAGCAATGGCTAATCTTTTAAGCATGAGTCTGACCAAACAAAGATTGAGCTTAGTTGTAGCATTTTCAAGACTTCTCTCAAAATTTTTCACTAAACTTTTACATCTTTCTACCCAAGAATTT
>Ga0209812_10002783_pt1 | contig 10154 bp, 9 predicted proteins | sample JI71714BDNA_FD_187502 | JGI IMG/M metagenome (GOLD analysis project Ga0209812, IMG submission 187502) | Wastewater effluent complex algal communities from Wisconsin, to seasonally profile nutrient transformation and Carbon sequestration -... | ecosystem: Engineered > WWTP > Effluent > Algae...
ACCTTAGCGATGGGATTGGAGAACCGCGATGCGTATCTGGCGATTGGCGAAAGCGATCGGATGACCTTGAAATTTGTGAAACCGCTGGAACAGGAGTAAGGCGACTGATTGTCTGTTTAGCGCTTTTATGGGATGATGGCGTTAGAGTAAAAGCTCAATATTAATAACTGCTATCCAAGGGTAATCCGGCAACTTGGTTAAATGCAGCTACAATAACTAGAAAAAGCCATGCTATGCGGTTTTAAAACATGCAAGTATGCGCGAAGTATAACAACTTTATTAAGGAGTAGACGGTGGACAGAGTCTGGTTAAATTCTTACCCCGAGGGCGTTCCGGCGCAAATTAATCCTGATCATTATTCTTCTTTATTAGATATTTTTAGTCAAAGTATTGAAAAGTTCGCGGATAAGATCGCTTTTATTAATATGGGTAAAAGCATCACTTATCGTGAGCTTGATCGGCAAAGCCAAGCCTTTGCTGCTTATTTACAACATGAGCTAGGATTAAAACCTGGCGATGCCGTGGCCATTATGATGCCTAATTTGCTGCAATACCCCGTTGCATTGATGGGCGTATTACGTGCTGGTTGTAGTGTTGTTAATGTTAACCCACTTTATACGCCACGCGAGTTACAACATCAGCTTACTGATTCTAAAGCTAAAGCTATTGTTATTGTGGAAAACTTTGCGCATACCCTGATGGCAGTTGAGAAAAACATGCGTTTAGAGCATGTTATTTTAACCAAAATGGGCGATATGCTGGGTACCGTGAAAGGGACTTTAGTGAACCTGGTGGTTAAGCATGTCAAAAAGCTGATCCCTGCTTATCAATTGCACCAATTTACGCCGTTTAATCAGGTATTAGCGCGTGGCGCTAGCCTTAAATGGCAAAAACCTACTGTAACAGGCGATGCTATTGCCTTTTTACAATACACGGGCGGCACAACGGGTGTCTCGAAAGGCGCTATGCTGACGCATCGCAATATGGTCGCTAACCTAGAACAAGCGAGTGGTTTTCTTGATCAATTTTTAGATGAAGGTACAGAAAATGTGGTAACAGCCTTACCGCTTTATCATATCTTTGCCTTAACGGCGAATTTCTTCGTGTTTTTTAAACATGGTGGGACTAATTTACTGATCACTAATCCGCGTGACATGCCCAATTTTGTTAAAGAGCTCGCCAAGTTTCCTTTTACCGCTATCACAGGTGTTAATACCTTATTTAACGGTTTACTGAACACCCCTGGTTTTGCAGAGCTGGATTTTAGTAAATTAAAATTATCGTTAGGTGGTGGCATGGCCGTTCAGCGTCCGGTCGCTGAGCGCTGGAAAAAGGTAACTAAAACCCGTTTGTTAGAAGGTTATGGTTTAACTGAATGCTGTCCTTTAGTGACGCTTAGCCCCTTTAACTTAGAAGATTTTAACGGCAGTATTGGTTTACCTGCACCATCAACCGATATTCGTTTAGTCGACGAAAATGATAATGATGTTGCGCCTGGCGAATCTGGTGAAATGATTGTTCAGGGTCCGCAAGTCATGCTGGGCTACTTAAACAGACCTGAAGAAACGGCTAAGACGATTAAAAATGGCTGGCTATATACAGGTGATATTGCCCGTATGGATGAACAAGGTTTCTTTTACATTGTCGATCGTAAAAAAGATATGATCTTAGTCTCTGGCTTTAATGTGTTTCCTAATGAAATTGAGGAAGTCGTTGCCATGAACGAGAAAGTATTAGAAGTCGCTGCAGTGGGAGTGCCTAGTGAGGCCACAGGTGAAGTGGTTAAGGTGTTTATCGTCAAAAAAGACGCCTCACTGACCGAGCAAGAAGTGATTGCACATTGTAAGCAACATTTAACGGGCTACAAAGTACCGAAACTGGTAGAATTCCGTAGTGAGTTACCCAAAACGAACGTAGGCAAAATTTTACGCCGCGAATTACGCGGTTAATCAAAAAAAGCCGGCCTTGGGCCGGCTTTTTTGTCAGCATTATTTGGCGCTATTTAGTGTTACCTTCTACGCCTATGGGCGCGCTGAAAAACTGACATTAATAATGTGTGCACGAAAGAGAGTTAACCATGTCACTGCTAATCGATAATCAACATTTAGCCCAGTTTTGTCAGCAAGCGATGCGACAACCTTTTTTGGCGGTGGACACTGAATTTATTCGTCAAAGTACTTTAGCCCCAAAATTAGGGTTAATTCAGTTATATGATGGCGAGCAGTTAGCGCTGGTCGATCCTTTGGCCATAACAGATTGGCAGCCATTACAAGAATTGTTCGCTGCGCCGCATATCACCAAAATTTTACACTCGTGCACCGAAGATTTAGAGGCGTTTGCCACCATAGGCATTACCCATATTTCGCCATTATTTGATACCCAATTAGCCGTAGAAATTATCGATTGGGGCAGCAGTATGGGGTATGGCCGTTTAGTCGAACAGCTTACGGGGGCAGTCTTAGATAAGAGTGAAGCACGAACCGATTGGTTAGCACGGCCCTTGGCAGATAAACAACTTACTTATGCTGCCAACGACGTGAAATTTTTGTTGCCCGTGTACCATAAACTCCTGGCGGAATTAACGGATCCCCTCAAGCTACGGTTATTACTGGCAGAAGGACAACAATTGTTGTTACGTCGACAACAACAGTTACCTGCTTCATTTAAATATCTTGAAGTAAAAAACAGTACACAGTTAACCAGCCGAGAATTAGCCGTACTGCGCGAGCTCGTCAGTTGGCGATATCACTATGCTGTAGAGCGTGATCTTGCACTCGGGCTTGTGGCAAAAGACGCCCAATTACTGGAGTTAGCTAAACGCCGTCCTGCTACAGCCGAAAGTTTGTTAAACATTCCCGGCATGGCCAGCCGCGATATGCGTAGGCATGCTAAGCATCTGGTGCACGTGATCGAACAAGCCAAAGCCATTCCTGCCGAGTGTTGTCCACAACGTTTCTATTATCTTGCGCATTTTGCGGGAGAGAAAGTGGTGTTAGCCGAACTTGGCCAAGCCATAAAAGAGGCTGCGCTAGCCACAGGTATCCCCGCGTCGTTTTTATCAACTCGTCGACAATTGCATGAATTTTTTAATTGGTGCTGGCGTGTTACTGAGCAAGAGCGCGCATTATTACCGTTACCAGAATACCTCTGTAGCTGGCGCGCTGAAATACTAATGCCATTTTTGCCGATGCCAACGCATCTAAAAAGTGCGTAATATGAAAATTAAATACTATTTATGCGTTTTTATTCAATAGATTAATCATGCTTCTTACAAGGTAGAGATACTTAATTTACTTTTTACTGTAGTAGGGCGGGCTGATTTTACGTTATAAAGTAACATCTGGATCAGTGCAAAATTTAGCTATTTATATGCTATTTTTTGCCTATTTTTTAACAGTTAAATGTTGATCCTCTGGAATTTATGCGGCGTAAATTTTTTCGCTTAAATCAACTTAAGGGTAACAACAATGAAAAAAATCATTCCACTTTCCTTAGCCGCGCTCACCATGGTGACACTTAGTGCCTGTAATAGCAGTGATGATCCGGTGTTTGTGCCGCCACCACCGCCACCACCACCCGTTAATGCTACTTTACGTGTTATTCACGCCGCTTCTGACGCACCAAATGTGAATGTCTTAGTGGGTGGTCAACCTGTAATTCAAGATTTGGCTTACGCCCAAAGCTCCGATAATTTTAGCTTGGCGCCGGCAACAATTAATGTTGCAGTGCAGGGCATTCTGCCAGGTAATACCACGGCGACAGTTATAGGACCTTTGGACCTTGCCTTAGCCGCCGCCACCAATTACAAAGTTTTTGCTGTTGGCTCAGTTGCGGGTGAGACCTTAGAGCCGCTGGTGGTTACTTCTGATGTAAAAGATTTAGCAGCAGGCAATGTACGCTTGCAAGTCGTGCATGCGGCGTCGGCAGCGCCTACGGTCGATATTCATGTAACGGCGCCAGATGCTGCATTGGGTACTGCCTTAGCTACCCTTGAATACAAAGGTTCAACCGCTGCACTTGACGTTCCAGCCGGTAATTACCGCGTTCGTATTACGTTGCCAGGCCAGCAAGCAGTCGTGTTCGATTCTGGATCGCTTACTCTTGCGGGAGGTACTGATTTAGTGGTTGCCGCTATCAATAGCCGTTTTTCTGGTGAGTCGCCGGTATCACTATTAGCGGTCGAGCCGGATGGTGCTTATTCTGAGATCACCGACGTCAATACGACTTCGTCAGTGCGCGTAGTCCATAATGTGTCTGACGCGCCAGCGGTTGATGTCATTGTTAACGACAGCATTAAACTGGTAGAGGCATTAACCTTCCCTAACTTTACGGATTACGTGGGTGTTGCACCTGATACGTACAACGTGAAAGTGGCGGCAGCTGCTGACAATAGCGTTGTGGTTATTGATGAAGATTTAACCTTAGAAAAAGGCGCCTTTTACAGTGTACTAGCGGTGGGTTCGCTAGGTCAAAATAGCATTGAGCCGTTGGTACTAAGTGATATGCCACGTCGCATCGCAACCGAAGCGCAAGTACGTATTGTGCATGGTTCAACCTTGGCTGGGCCAGTAGATATTTATGTTACGCCAACAAATGACATTAGCGCTGCAACGCCTGCTTTTGCTGCGGTAACCTTTAAACAAGAAACCGGTTATGTATCGTTAAATGCCGGTGAGTATGTTGTTACGGTAACGCCTGCTGGCAGTAAAACGGCTGCTATTGGCCCAGTGGCCTTAGATTTAGACGCGAATAAAATTTATACCGCTATTGCACGTGATGGTGTGGGTTTAACAGGCGATGTCGGATTAATCTTAATGGATGACTTCGTTATGGCTCAATAAGTGGTAGCTGTAACGTTAACCTAACGTTTTGATTCAGACCCCATTCGGTCATCTCTGAATGGGGTCTTTATTTTTGACGCGCGCTGCTTTGACACCCAGTTTAGGGATATAATCCTATCCTCATTACCGGAGTGATTATGTCTTTAACGCGAGAACAAAAGCTTGGAGGCATTTTTGCTGCCAGCGCTTATACCCTATGGGGTATTGCCCCGTTGTACTTTAAACAGATTGATTTTATACCCACCCCAGAGATCCTCGTTCACCGTATTGTTTGGGCATTTTTGTTATTACTGATAGTTATTATTGTCCTTAAACAAGGTCGTGCCACTTTAGCGCTCGTCGCGCGCCCCAAATTACTGGCTTGCTTACTCTTTTCAGCAGTATTGTTGGGTGGTAATTGGGGATTATTTATCTGGGCAGTGAATAACGCGCATATGTTGGATGCGAGTTTAGGGTATTACATTAATCCCTTACTAAATGTGTTGTTGGGTATGTGCTTCTTAGGCGAACGGTTACGTCCCATGCAATGGCTCGCCGTGGCATTGGCAACAGCGGGTGTAGTTTGGCAGGTGATCAGTTTTGGCGCCATCCCTTGGATAGCCCTAGTGTTAGCCAGTTCTTTTGCTGTTTATGGATTGATCCGGAAAAAACTCGCGGTTGACGCCATTAAAGGCCTCTTTTTTGAATCACTGTTACTTTTGCCAATAGCATTATGGTATTGGTGGGCGCTAGCGGCCAGTCCGGCAGCCAATTTAATGCAAAATAGTCTAGGATTAAATGCCTACTTAATGGCGGCAGGCCTGGTCACAACCATCCCCTTGTTGTGCTTTATTGCTGGGGCTCGACGCTTACAATTATCCACTATGGGCTTTTTTCAGTATATTGGCCCTACCTTTATGTTTGTATTTGGGGTGTGGTTATATCAGGAACCCTTTGCGGCAGAGCGGTTATTCACCTTTGGACTGATTTGGTTGGCATTATGTTGTTACAGCATTGATGCGTGGTGGGCGAGTAGGGCGAAACAGCCGCTGAGTCAGCAGTAAGATTAATCAGTACGTTAGAAACAATCTAGTACACTTAACCAATAAAAAAGCCAGCAGCAAGGTGTGCTGCTGGCTTGATACGCCATACTACACGTTTTATTCTGCCAGTTTCATATTGGTTTGAAAGACCATGCCATGCTGGTCTACACCAACGCTAAACCCCATTTGCATATTGGTGTTCATCATCGATTCAAACTCAGGCGGCATAGGTTGTCCAGACAGAGTGATCATGTCGGCCATGCTGGTAAAAAACTGTTTGTAATCCATACCCACTGATAAGATACCGTTTTTACTTAAGGGTTCTTTACCAATCGTCTCAGCCTGTGCTTTAGCGATATCACCAACATACAGCAATAAATGATTACCACTGGCTTTTAAGCGCACATCTAACCCTGAGGCAGCGATAGGCGGGAAAATGTCAGCTACTGCGATGTCTTCACCATCAGCGGGTAAGGTAATACCAGCTAAAGGAGGTAACATCGCTTTGGCGTTATTAACCAAGGTTTGTGGATTGTCAGCAGAGAGTGTAATTAAGCTATCTGCGCTTTTCGGCATGCCGGTAGCAACATCCATGCTGAAGCTATTAATGGTAATTGACATCCCTTGTAACCCATTTGCTGCCATACCCGCCATAGCAAGCATCATCATGGGGTTTTGTTCTTTCATTTGTGTTTGCGCGGCAACTAATGGCTCACAGCTCAAACTAAGATCGGTCATCCCGCTCCACATCTTGCTCATAGCCGGTGTCAGTTGACTGATTTCGGTTCCCAGTGCCATATAGAACATAGAGGCATGTAAGCCACCGTTAAGGCTGCTAGGAATAAAACCTTGCATACCTTGCAAGCCCTCTAACGCAATTTTACTCTCGGTGGGGAATAACATTTTGCTGCTTAAGGTCATACCCGTGTTATCTTGCTGCTTAATTTCAGCATCCATAACTAAACCAGGCCAAGTTTTCGTTAACATGGCAATGTCGGTTTGACACGCGGGTGTTTGCCAAACGTTTAGCGCCTCTGGCGCCACGGTGCTTAAGGCTAATTGCAGATCTTTTGCAAGTTGGTTGCCATCACGTGTGGTGAAAGCAACACCCAATTGCTCGGTGCTTAAAAACCCTAAGCCATCTTGTTTTAGCTGATATTTTTTGCTCATATCAGCAAGTTTGCTGTTATTGCCTAAATTGTCTGTAGGTTTTTGTTGTGCTAACGCTTGGGCACGATGCGTCTCAGACAATTTATTGCTGTGTAAGGATACGGTGCCCCAACCGCGGTCGACACTGACCAGTAACTCTAAGCCCTCAAGGATCTCATGCAGCGAATAGACTTGATAGCTGTGTGAATCAAGCTGTTTCGTTTCAACCGTTACGCCACTTTTCGCTGCAGCACGTTCGAAAAAGGCTTTAAAGGCAGCGGGATCCACGACTTCAAAGCGAACAACGGGTGCGGCACCGACTAAATAGCTTAACGAACGTGTTTTTGCTGCAATACCGGTGTTTTTAACAAAATCATCCGGTGTACTCAAAATGGTCATGTAATCTTGAAATAGCGCAATACCGAATTTCATTGCAGGCGAGGATTCCGCCGACAAGCTGTTCATCGCGTCTTGCATCTCATCATTGCTTAATTGCTCAGGAGACATGCCAAGACTTTTTAGATAGGCCACTAAATCTAAAGCCGTAAACTGACCAGAAAACAGTGCAGTATCAGCGGGTACATAATCTAACTCGCTTAAGGTCGCACCTGATGAAGATGATTGATTGATAGCATAATAGCCGATGGCGCCTGCAGCGATAACCGCCACGGCAATAAGAGTCTTGCGCATTGTCTGCTCCTTTGACAGAGATTAAAAGAAAAGCGCTACTTAGCGCTTATCATCAGGGAAAGTGACATTTAGCTCTAATACGGATAGCTCGTCACTGCGTTGTTCCAACGAAACCGCAATTTGGTCGGCAGGAATATCAACATATTTACGGATCACTTCTAAAATGTCACGCTCTAATTGTGGAAGATAATCCGGGCCAGAACGGCGTTTACGTTCATGCGCGACAATAATTTGCAGCCGCTCTTTTGCCGTGCTAGCAGTATTGGTTTTTTTTGAACGAAAATAGTCCAGTAACGACATCAGTTATCCTCCAAAAATCCTTTTGATAAAGCCTTTCTTTTCTACAGTGAGAAACCGGAAAGGCACTGTTTCGCCCAGCAGGCGTTGTACGGTATCAAGATACGCTTGACCAGCATCACTGTCTTTATCCATGATAACTGGCTGACCAGAGTTTGAGGCATTCAATACCGCTTGTGATTCCGGTATCACGCCAATCAGTTCAATAGCCAGTATCTCTTTTACATCTTCTACGCTTAGCATTTCACCTTTTTGAACGCGCTCAGGGTTATAACGGGTTAATAGCAAGTGCTCTTTTATACCTTCTAAACCTTGCTCGGCGCGGCGTGACTTGCTCGAAAGCATCCCTAAAATACGATCAGAATCGCGTACGGACGACACTTCTGGGTTGGTCACCACGACCGCTTCATCGGCAAAATACAAGGCCATCATTGCACCTGATTCAATGCCTGCAGGTGAATCACATAAAATGAAATCAAACTCTTTTGCCAGCTCAGTTAACACCCGCTCGACACCGTCTTTGGTCAGTGCATCTTTATCGCGGGTTTGTGAGGCGGGTAAGATAAAGAGATTATCAACACGCTTATCTTTAATCAGTGTTTGCTTTAAGTTGGCTTCGCCATTAATGACGTTAACAAAATCATAGACCACCCTGCGCTCGCAGCCCATGATTAAATCGAGATTACGTAAACCAATATCAAAATCTACAATAACGGTTTTGTGCCCAGCTAACGCTAAACCTGTGCCAATAGCGGCGCTGGAGGTGGTTTTACCGACACCGCCTTTGCCCGATGTAACCACAATAATTTTTGCCATAGTGACGTTCCTTACACTAATTCTGAAATGACTAGGGTGTCGTCTTGTAATTTAATACACGCCGGTTTACCCCAAAACTCACCTTGCAAGCTGTCACTTAACCAGTAGTTACCTGCAACGGAAATAAGTTCAGCCTGCATGTTAAAACAGTAAATACGTTTGCTGGTGTCACCGCTAGCGCCAGCTATGGCTTTGCCGCGTAGTGAGCCATAAATATGAATATTGCCATCGGCGATCACTTCCGCACCGGCACCTACAGCGCCTTTAATAATAAGATCGGCGCCTTTTGCGTAAATTTGCTGGCCCGAACGCACCGTTTGTTCAACAATTTTGCTATCCATTGTGCTTGGCGCAAGTTGTTGTGAGCTAATGGCAGTTTGCGGAACCTCGTTTGCTTTGGTCGAGGCAGTTTTGCCCGCTTGCAAGACAGCTAAGCCTGCGTCTTGTGCGGCAGCTTTAATCGTTGGTGAAGCACCAGTAACGCCAACCAAAACCAGTTTAAGCGCAACAAAAAGCTGTTTCAATGCCACAAAATCGGGTACCTGCTGGCAATCTTGTAAGTTTAAAACGATAGGTGCCTGATAGAAAAAACCCGGTGCTTGAGCCAGTTTCGCGGATAACAACGGTTCTAATGATGACACACTAACATCAGTACAATGTAACACGGACAAAGGGAATAAACTTCCCTTAAGTTCTAAGGAGTGTTCAGACATAAAAATTCAGCGCTTTTGCTATTATTATCACTGCTTCAGCAGCGTTATACATTCGCTTCATGTTATAGTCTTGCTATGTGTTAGGCAAGTTAGCGAAGTAGTTTTATTGTATGTTATGCGCTGTTTATCGTAGCCTGCGTAAAGAAGGCACTTATTTGTATATTGAAAAGCGGGACGACTTTAGTAAAGTGCCAGATTTGTTGTTGCAAAACTTTGGTTCGCCCCAGCTCGTCACCATCATTAATCTGGCAAAAAGGGAACATTTGGCGCAGATTGATATCAATAAGTTAAAAGCTGCCCTCGTCGAGCACGGTTTTTATTTGCAACTTCCACCACCACCAGAAAACTTGCTTGCTGCGCATAAAGCGGCCACCCACTTGGGTCAGTAGTCAAATAAAGGAGAGCATGATGAAGGGTTTATTTTTTCGTAATGTGTTAGCAGCAGGCGCCTTGTTGCTTTCGTCCAGTTGCAGCTTGGCACAAAATACCGCCACCGCAGCCAACACCAAACCAGATTTCACCGCATATACCGCAGCGTTAAAAGCTGAAGCGCAACAGCGGGGCTATGACGCCACTCTTTTAGATGCCGTGTTCAGTTCTTTAGAATTTCATGAACGTGTGATCAG
>Ga0209812_10002787_pt1 | contig 10145 bp, 8 predicted proteins | sample JI71714BDNA_FD_187502 | JGI IMG/M metagenome (GOLD analysis project Ga0209812, IMG submission 187502) | Wastewater effluent complex algal communities from Wisconsin, to seasonally profile nutrient transformation and Carbon sequestration -... | ecosystem: Engineered > WWTP > Effluent > Algae...
ACAAGTAAAATTTGAAGTTGTTGGTAAGTCAACTCAAGTCGATCGCGATATTTTAGAAAAATTAGAAGCACCGCTGACTCATATTTTGCGAAACGCTCTCGACCATGGGATAGAGCCTCCCGAAGCACGTTTGGCTGCGGGGAAATCTCCACAAGGTACTATTAGGCTGGAAGCTAGTCACCGTGGCGGGATGCTCTCTATTGTTGTCTCGGATGACGGTAAGGGAATCGAATTAGATAAACTGCGTGAAAAAATTGTTAGTAAAGAGATGGTCAGTGCAGAAATGGCTGCTAAACTGACAGAATCAGAATTGATGGATTTTCTGTTTTTGCCGGGATTTTCTACTGCTAGTCAAGTTACTGAAATTTCGGGCCGTGGTGTGGGGTTGGATATTGTGCAGAGTATGGTGCAGGAGGTTGGTGGTATTCTCCGGGCTATATCTCAACCGGAAAAAGGTATGAGTTTTTACTTGCAATTGCCGCTAACGCTGTCAGTAATTCGCACTTTGTTGGTAGAAATTTCTGGGGAACCTTATGCTTTTCCTCTGACGCGGATCGATCGCCTGGTTTTGGTTGAAACTTCTGAGATTGCGATCGCTGAAAATCGACAGTATTTTACTTTAGACGATGAAAATATTGGTTTGGTGAATGCTTATCAAGTGCTGGAGTTGGCGGCGCCTAATCGGAAACTAGATTTGCTACCGGTGATTATTGTCAGCGCTCGATCGAACAGTTATGGTTTAGCAGTAGATAAAATTCTGGGCGAACGGGATTTAGTTGTCAGACCTTTAGATCCCCGTTTGGGTAAAATACCAGATATCAGTGCTGCTGCTTTCATGGAAGATGGTTCGCCGGTGCTGATTATTGATGTTGAATACCTGGTGCGATCGACCGATCGACTCCTAGCTAGAACTAGCTTAAAGAAGGTAAGTGAAACTACCAAAACTGAGGACTCAAAAATTGCCAAGCGTCTTTTGATAGTAGAAGATTCGATTACAGTCCGAGAATTTGAGCGAAAAATTTTAGAAAATCAAGGATATAGAGTAGACATAGCCGTCAATGGTATAGATGGTTGGAATGCTCTGCGTAGCGCTCAGTACGACTTAGTAATCAGTGATGTGGATATGCCGGGAATGACTGGCATCGAGTTGGTAAGTCAGATTAAAAATCATGCTACTTTAAATTCAATTCCCGTAATTATTGTTTCTTATAAAGACCGTCAGGAAGATCGACTGCGAGGTTTATCTGTGGGAGCAGATTATTATTTAACTAAAAGCAGTTTTCACGATGATACGCTGTTAAATGCGGTTGTGGATTTAATCGGTGAACCTTAAGAATGACTGACTGAGGTAAACTATGGGCACTATCAAGATGAGAATAGCTATAGTTAATGATACGCTAATTGCCGCCGAAGCGCTGCGTCGAGTTTTGGTGACAGTACCGGAGTATGAGATTGCTTGGATAGCTGGAAATGGGGCACAGGCTGTAGAAAAATGTGCTGGGGATACTCCTGATTTGATTTTGATGGATTTGATTATGCCGGTGATGGATGGGGTGGAGGCGACGCGACAGATTATGCAGAAATCTCCCTGTGCAATTCTGGTGGTCACTTCTTCTGTGACAGCTAATGCTGGCAGGGTTTTTGAAGCGATGGGATATGGAGCTTTTGATGCTATTAATACGCCGATTTTGGGAGCGAGTGGCAATTCTCAAACAGGGGGGAGTGAGCTGTTAAGAACTATTTCTAAAGTTGCTAGATCGATCGCCAAAAATAACCATAATTCTCGCTCCCCAACTGCTGGCCCTAAATCTCGGAATTCCCCGTTGCTGGCGATCGGCTCTTCCACTGGTGGTCCCCAGGCTTTGGTAACTTTGCTATCGGCTTTGCCAGTAAATTTATCAGTACCTGTGGCGATCGTGCAACACATAGATGCTGAATTTGCTCCGGGCTTGGCCCAATGGCTGAGTCAAAAAACTCCGTTTTCGGTGAGTGTGGCGATCGCCGGTCGCCCCCTGGAACCCGGTAAAGTGGTAATTGCCGCCACTAACGACCATTTGGTATTACAATCGAATCTTACACTTAAGTATACGAAAGAACCCTCAGACTATCCCTACCGCCCTTCCGTGGACAGTTTTTTTTATAGTGTAGCCCAATACTGGCCGGGAAAAGGGGTAGCAGTGCTGTTAACAGGTATGGGTAAAGACGGTGCCAAAGGACTGAAAGTTTTGCGAGCAATGGGGTGGCACACCATCGCCCAGGATCGCCACAGCTCAGTAGTTTACGGGATGCCAAAAGCGGCGGCCGAGCTAGATGCGGCAGTACAGATTTTGTCCTTGGAGGCGATCGGCTCAGCCTGCCTCAATCATCTATTGTAGAACTTATTCCAGATGTTTGAGCCATATTGCTTAGAAGCTTGAGCACAATGACCGATGAAACATCGACTACCCTTAGAAGATCATGTCATTGTAGAATTCCGCTCGATTTAATGGTGCATTTTATACTGTTAAATACCGTAGATTCACTGCTGCATCTCTAAATTTCCCGGCCAAGGCAAATGCTAGAAAGCACCAAGCCCGTCGCTCCCAAACCTAGCACCCGTAACTTTGGCAAAATATCTCAAGCGCGCTAACATTTGTAAAGATTTCACAAAGATGAGCGGTCAAAGCTTGACACGTTTAGTATTATTACTGAGTAAACTTACTGCCAAATATCCGGGTCGCTATTGGTAATTATGAATTTATGAAGTAAAAGCTTTAACCCTCAGCAAACAATAGCCGTTGTCTGATGCAATTATGAAGTTAACCAACTCTGGAACTATTCAATTCGATCGCTCTCACGCAATCAATCCACTAGAAAACCCAGAATTCAATGGCAACTTGGTAACATTTAAGCTCAAAGATAGGGGAAATGGTCGCAATCCCCCACTTACACCAACAGATATCCCATATCCCAAGCAGAGCGAGTTCCAAAACAGCCACCACCGTCTTGACTTAAATTCACCCTTAAATTCAGAAAGCAAAAAGCCATCCAACGTGACAGAACATACACCATATCCTGTCACAGTCCTACTTATTGACGACCAGGAAATGATCGGCGAGGCGGTAAGCAGAATGCTCGCCGATGAAAAAGACATTATCTTTCATTACTGTAGCGATCCAGCTCAAGCAATTCATAAAGCCTTAGAGGTAAAGCCAACCGTAATTCTCCAAGATTTAGTAATGCCGGAAATAGATGGATTGCAATTGTTGCGTTTTTTCCGAGCCAATTCTTTGACAAGAGACATTCCTATGATCGTGCTTTCCAGCAAAGAAGAAGCCGAAATGAAAGCGCGAGCATTTTCCTTGGGAGCCAATGATTATTTGGTAAAATTGCCGCATCAAGTGGAGTTACTCGCTAGAATTAGATACCATTCCCAAGCTTATATTAATTTGGTAGAAAGGAATCTTGCTTATCAAACCATGCAGGATTATTTAGCAAAATTAGAAATAGAACAACAAAAATCCCAGAAGTTGCTGCTAAATATATTACCAGAAGTAATTGCCGAAAGATTAAAAAAACAAGAAGGTATCATTGCCGATGAATTCGCAGCAGTTACCGTCATGTTTGCGGATATTGTGGGCTTTACTCAACTTTCAGCTTCCATATCCCCAAAAGCATTAGTACATTTGCTAAACGACATATTTTCCAAATTCGATCGACTAGCCCACAATCACGGTTTAGAAAAAATTAAGACCATTGGTGACTCTTATATGGTAGTAGCAGGACTACCCTATCCTAGAGCCGATCATGCAGAAGCGATCGCAGAAATGGCCCTGGATATGCAAAAAGCCATCGCCAAATATAGAAAACAGATTGACTCTGAACTCAGCATTCGTATCGGCATTCATTCCGGGCCTGTTGTCGCCGGAATCATCGGCACAAAGAAGTTTATTTATGATTTGTGGGGAGATACAGTAAATACTGCGGCGCGCATGGAATCTCACGGTATAGCAGATGAAATTCAAATTACTGAAGCTACTTACTTATTATTAAAAAATCAGTATCAGTTTCAAGAACGTGGTTTAATCACCGTCAAAGGTAAAGGAAGGATGCCTGCTTATTTATTGAAAGAAAGATTTTGACACTCCCCAGCCTAAAGGCGTGGGGATTCTTCCCCCCCTCTATTTTGATAATCTCTATTTTGATAATATTTTTCGGCTTCCAACCAATTCAGTTTTAGCAAACCATCATCTCCCCATGTCAGCTTAGCAGTGGGTTTAATTACCTGAACGCCCAAAGCACGAATAATTTGGGCCGCCACAGCCTTGGCTAATAGGGGTGGTACAGAATTTCCGACTTGACGAAAACCGTGCCATTTGGTGACGTGAAATCTAAACCAGTCAGGATAAGAATGTAGTCGCGCTGCTTCCCTAACCGTAATACACCTCGGTGCGATGGGGTGAATCGGCCTCGGCGAAGTATAAGCCCCTCTAGCCCTGTCTGTTCCTGCTCTGAGAGTGTTGCAAACTCCGTCGGGGTGCAGCTTGTAAAAACGGCTGATCGGCTCTTTTTCGCCGTGTTTTGCCGCCCTAAACCTTTCGATACATTCCTGGGAATGTTTGGTGCGCCAACTAGAAGAGAGGATTTGTCTATCGTACTCGCGAGGGTAGGAATAATCATCATCTGAAGCATCAATGCCGCGCATGATACTCGCGTAGTCACTAGATTTTCCATACTCCGCCATTACCCAATCTCGGTACAGCAACTCGCTGTATAGTTCCACTTCTGGCAAATCTCCAATAGCCTCCATAACTGTTGGGACAAGAGGTAAATCAGGATTATTTTTACCTTTTCTTTTCCGCTGGCTAGGAGCGATTTTCTGATTTAATTTGGGCAGTAAAGTAATGGGTGGAGGATATTTTGGTAATTCACAACCAGCCTTAGAACCCAGGAGAAACAATCTTTTGCGAGCTTGGGGAACTCCGTAGTGAGCGCTATTGAGAACTTGATAATTTTCTTCTACTTGATAGCCTGATGCTATAAAAGAACTAATTAAAAGATGCAGAAGTTCCTTATGTTCTCCTGCCTTGATTCCCGGTACATTTTCCATGACAAAAAACTTGGGTTTTAGCTCCAAAACCAAGCGTTGAAAGTGAAAAATTAAAGAATTGCGCGGGTCATCTACATCGCGCTTACCCATCATCGAGAATCCTTGACAGGGCGAACCACTGATCACTACGTCTATTTGGCGCTTACCAATGGGAGAATTTTTCCGAATTTCCGCTCCGGTTAGTAGTGCTACATCTTTACACAAAATAGAACACTTAGGGAAATTAAACTGGTGGGTAGCACAATGAATAGGGTCAATTTCCACAGAGGCAAGTACATCAAAACCTGCTTGTTCAAAACCCAGTGTCATGCCACCGGCACCTGCAAATAAATCAACAGCGATCGGTCGCTTTTTCCGATTGCTTGGCATAACCTTTTAGAACCAAATTTATGTTAATTTGCTACGTTTAATTTCAGATATTTCATAATTTCCGCAGCAGCGCGATCGCACACCCCCACCTCTCCCAAATGTTCCCGCATTTCCCGATAACCGTCCAAAGTCTGTTGTCGTCGATCGCCATTTTGCAGCAATTCCAGCCCGTGAAAGACTATATTTTCCGCAGTCGCCTCGTCTTGCAGCAACTCAGGGACGATCGGCTTCATTTGCACCAAATTGGGCGGAGACATAAAAGGAATCGAAAATTTCAGCAAATACTGGGCAATAATCGCCGTAATTCGACTGACGCGATAGAGGACAACTTGGGGAACATCCAGCAAAGCCAACTCCAAATTAACAGTACCAGATTTAGCGATCGCCAGATCCGCAGCCGCCAAAATTTCCAGAGTTTGATTTTCTAGTAGAGTAGCGCGCAAACCAAAATCTGCAATAGCTGCTTCGATTTGGCTGCGAAAAGCAGATTGAGACAAAGGAATCCAGAAATGAACTGCCGGCAATTTAGCTTGAATAATTTGAGCAGCCTCAAATATGACAGGCATCAGGTACTTCAACTCTTGGCCTCTAGAGGCCGGAATTAGAGCCACTGGCACCTGTTCCGATGGAATTCCCAAAGTTTTGCGGGCAACTTCGCGACTGGGCGCAGCCTGCATTCTATCCACCAAAGGATGACCAACCCAACTGACTTGGGCGCCTTTTTTTTCAAAATAAGTAGCTTCTTCGGGAAAAATGGCTAATATGCGATCGCAAATATTGACAATCAAAGAAGTATTCCGAGGAGAAATAGACCAAACCCACTCTTGAGGAGCAATATACCAAAGTACCGGCAACGAAGGCAAACAGCGACGGATGTAGCTACCAATACCTAAATTTGGAGTTAAATAATCAATCAATACAACTACATCGGGCGGAGAATTTTTTAGGTATTGTTTAGCTTTTTTCTGAACTTGGATAGTTGGCCAAATATAGGGGACTGATTCGATAAGTCCCATGGAACCAATAGCCACAGTATCGGCTAAAATAGTAGCGCCAGCTTCCGCCATCCGCTGCCCGCCCAATCCGACAATTTCTAACTCTAAACCAGCGGTAGCTGCGTGACGTTTTATGGCACTAATTAACAAAGCCCCTTGCAAATCGCCCGAAACCTCACCAGTGCTAATAAAAATTTTCATATTCTGAATTTAAACAGGTGAGATGTTGGCCAATAACTCCGTAACAGCATCATATTGATCCGGCATATTAGCACAGCGTAGTAGTAATTCTAAGTCCAGATTGGGAAGGAATGTACTCCTGGCAATCTGCTCATAATTTTCACCTCTTAAATCGTAGAGAGATAACTGACTATTTTGCCAAAACCAGACTTCCCGAATCCCCAACCTTTTGTATAATTCTAGAGTATTTATACCGCCACTGGTAATTACCACTTCGATAGCAATATCTGGGACTGTTTTTTGGGTGCCTATGTCATAGGAATCATCCGGCTCTTTTCTACCGCCTAATTCTCTGTCACCCAGAGTTGGCCCGCCCTTACCATAAAATCTAATGCCCTTTGCTCTCATATATGCCTCTAGCAGCATACAGAGGGTTTTCTTGATTATTTCATGTTCGGGAGAGACTGTCATAATTTGCAGTATTCGATCGAGATAGAAAAATTTTACACGCCTCAGATCTTTAAAAGCTATCTCTATCGCTTCAAATTGCTCCCAGCTAACATCGTAGAACATAATGGAGCCATCTTGTTCTGTTTCATGGGATGTAGATTTTGCTAAAGTGTATACATTCATAGGAAAAGATTTACCTAGTTCATAGACTTATTCTACCTCATTCATTTTTTTCCTGGAATCAAACCGCGTCTGGGTTTGGTAACAGACTCTTGCACAAATTTCCGCAGATGCTGCAAGTGGTGATTTTCCGGTAATAAATCCAACTCTGCCAAAGCTTGATTCAGAGTATAGCCGGATCGGTATAAAATCCGAAACGTCTTCTTCAAAAGATCTAAATCTTCTGGTGTCAAACCAGCCCGTTGGAGACCAATTTTGTTAAGCGATCGCACTCTCGAAGGATTCCCCTCGATTAACATATAAGGAGGGACATCTCGATCGATTCTGCTCAATCCGCCCACCATAGACAGCCGGCCGATATGGACAAATTGGTGAACCCCCAAAACACCGCTCAATCGAGCCTGAGACTCTATTTTAACGTGTCCGGCCAAAGCCACGGCATTAGCTATAATTACTCGATCGGCGATCGAACAATTATGCCCAACGTGAACATAAGCCATCAATAGATTATGATTGCCGATGGTCGTGCTTTCTCCCGGTTGGGTAGCCCGATTAATAGTCACATATTCCCGAATTAAATTATCGTCGCCAATGTCCACCCTAGTTAGAGAACCCTCATATTTTAAATCTTGAGGTTCCAAACCAATAGCTGCGCCGGGAAAAATTTGATTACGAGCACCTATTTCTGTGAGCCCATCGATAATTGCATGAGCGCCAATCTTAGTTTGTGGTCCGATTTTCACTCTTTCCCCAATTACAGCATAAGCTCCCACTTCTACAGTAGAGTGAAGTTCAGCGCGGGGATGAATCACAGCAGTTGGGTGAATCAATGTCAGCATTTTTCAGTTTTTTATAGTAATTGGGAATGGGGAATTGGGAATCGGGAATTGGGAATGGGGGAATTGGGAATGGGGAATTGGGAATCTGTGAATTGGGAATCTGTGATTAGTGATTACTGATTACTGATTAGTTATTGCTGATTAAATCAACCACTCTTAGTAGTTAGCTATTACCAATGCCCTAGGCGCTAGGCCCCATTACCCATTCCCCATTCCCCAATTTAATCTACCATCGAAAACATCAATTCCCCTGCACAAGCTTTTTGTCCGTCCACTTCAGCCATCGCCTGCATTTTGGCGAATCGTCGGCGTTTTACCCACAACAATTCTACAGTCATCAGCAACCGATCGCCCGGTACAACCTGACGGCGGAACTTAACTTGATCGATGCCAGTAAACATCCACAATCCTTGCTCAACATCAGGCAATTGAGCCAGAACAATACCGCCCACTTGAGCCATCGCTTCCACAATTAATACCCCCGGCATCACCGGTCTTCCTGGAAAATGCCCTTGAAAATGCGGTTCGTTGAAAGTGACATTTTTAATCCCTACAGCCCGCACTCCCGGCACGTAATCAATAATCTTGTCTACCAGTGCAAAAGGATAGCGGTGAGGCAACAATTGCTGAATTTCTTCCACAGTAAAAGTGGATTTAACGATCGCAGAATCCTGACCATTCTCGGTGAGAACAGATGCAGAATTAGTATGATTGGGGGTGTTAATTTCGTTAATTTCAGTGAACGTAGACATTAAATCGCGTGTTAGATGGTGAGTGGTAACGGAGATCTTGAGCATGGATCAAGCTGGCAATCTCAGAGCTAAGCCAAGTTGGACGTGTAAATTGTGACTGGCTTTGTAAGCCAAGTAGTGAGCTGTTGGCCAAGTTCCCAGCAGACTGAGATCGCCTACTAAGTCTAGGATTTTATGGCGTACTGGTTCATTTGTAAATCTCAAGGGCGGGTTGAGCCAGCCGGAGCGATCGCAAACTAAGGCGTTGTCTAGGCTACCACCTTTAATCAAACCTGCTTGTCGCAATTGGTCAACTTGGCGAGCCAGTCCAAAAGTCCGAGCCGGGGCGATCGCACTAGCAAAACTTTCTGTCTCTGGCGACCAACTGTACCATTGATTGCCGATCGCAGGTTCCTCAAAATCAATCCCGTAGCTAAACCGAGTTTCCGCCGCAGGCAAAGCAGCCACAAAAGCATCCCCGTGACGCACCCAAACCGGATTCTCGACGGGTGAAAGTTGGGGGTTTTCTGGAGGATGCACCAATTCTTGGGCGACTAATCCGGCCGTGGCGATCGCCTCCACCCAAACCAGGGCAGAACCGTCAAGCAGAGGCACTTCCGGGCCATCAACCTCAATGCGAGCATTATCCACTCCCATGCCAGCCAAAGCCGCTAACAGATGCTCTACAGTGCGAATTTGAGCATCACCTGTACCTGTCAGTTCTGTGGAAAGAGCAGTCTGAGATACGGCTTCAACTTTTGCAGGAATAATTGGAGCACCGGGCAAGTCAGTTCTCACAAAATAGCGACCTTCACCGACTTCCGCGGGCAATATTCGGACGCGAGTCTGTTCGCCACTGTGCAAACCAACTCCCGACAGTTCAAATTCAGATTTTAGGGTGTGAATAGTCATTAGTTATTAGTCATTAGTCATTAGTTATTAGTTATTAGATTTCGTAGGTTGGGTTGAAGCTTTGCGAAACCCAACAAATTAATTTGAAAGAGTTGGGTTTTCCCAAAACCTCAACCCAACCTACACTACTTTTACGGTGTGAATAGTCATTTGGAAGAAGGAAGATGGAAAATGGAAGTCTACTCGTTACCAGGCTCTGCCTGGTAACGCAGATCCGGAGGCTCTGCCTCCATTTCCCCCTAGCCACGCGAGGCAGAGCCTCTAGACATCGGTTCCCAGGCAGAGCCAGGGAACCAGTTAGCCACATCCTAAGATGTGCTTAATGCCCTCGACTACAGCCACCACAGCCGCGATATCTAAAAATGACTGGAATGGCACTATTATCGAGGTGATGCTAGCT
>Ga0209812_10002789_pt1 | contig 10138 bp, 9 predicted proteins | sample JI71714BDNA_FD_187502 | JGI IMG/M metagenome (GOLD analysis project Ga0209812, IMG submission 187502) | Wastewater effluent complex algal communities from Wisconsin, to seasonally profile nutrient transformation and Carbon sequestration -... | ecosystem: Engineered > WWTP > Effluent > Algae...
CGTTAGGACCTATCAATGCAATGCACTCACCTTTTTTAAGTGTAAGATCAATCCCATTTAGCACAACAAGTTTTCCGAATTTCTTTTTTATATTTTCTACAGTAATCATAATCTTAAAGCACTCATGAGTGGTTTATTGTCAATAAAATTTTCAGGTGTTAAACTTGGAATCTTTTTTTCTGATTGATCTAAAAGCGACACAAAAAAGCTTCTGAACAAAATCATAGCAGTGGGGTTGCTCTCCACAATAACAGAGTACAGACTTAGTGGTCTATATGGAACATCTCCAATTTTGTCTTTATTTAAATCGTAGCCACTGTATTTATCCCAATAGTTTTGTGAAAAAATATTTAATAGCAATGTGCCATTGGTACTAACATCAAAAGTGTTTTTAATGAAATTGTTTTTTTGGATAATATTGTCCATGCAATTCGCTTGTATTTTCAATCCCCATCCATTATTACTAAAAACATTATTTTCTACAATCGTTCTATTGCTGCCATCCATGAAAATGGCGGCCGTATTTTTGTTAAAATGATTTCCCGATAAATGACAGTCAGATATTTCTTTGAATAATAATCCGTATGCCGCGTCTCCCCAATTTTCATTGAAAGTATTGTTCATCATGGTAATTTTTTTAGAGAACATAACGGCTACTCCAGCGCCATTTCTACTAAAAATATTGGTGAAGTAAGAATCATTATTTGAATTCATAAAATGTAATCCATAACGAATATTATCAGTAACAATATTTCTCCATATCACTGAATTATTTACAAATTCAAAATAGACCCCATCTCTACAACCATTGATATTGTTGCCTATAATTTGTAGGCTATCACTTTTCCAACAATGCACCCCATTCCCAATTGTTTGTTCTTCTTTGCCAAATGCAATGATGGAGTTGTTTTTAATGAGGCAATTGGTACTGAATTGAATGTATATGCCAAAAAAATTGTCGAATAATTCATTGTCGATAATAGTAACTTTCGTTGCTTCGTATACTTTTATCCCTCCTGGGTCGTCTAAGCTTGCATAACCAGAATGCTGAACCCTCAATCCTTTTATTGTAACATAGCTCGATTTGATTGATAATACTTCATATTTTTTGTCGCCATCTAATATTGGTCGATCAATACCTATGATTGTTATGGCTTTTTGAACAATTATATTTCCTTCCTTATATAGACCTTTATGGATATAAACAGTGTCACCTCCATTGGATACTGCCAAAGCAGATTTAATGGTTTTATATGGATGCTGCGCACCAACGTGGAATACTTTTCCTGAAGCTGATAATCCTTTAAATAAGAGTAGAACAATAAAAAACCACTTCATTTTATTGAATTATATTCTCCCAGGAAATAATTGAAACAGCAGCAGACTTTGCCAAATTCTCAGCTGCTACTTTTTGCGCAAATGCGGCTGTATTGCTACCCATAGGACTTTTAATGGTTTCATGCTTTACATACCATGCGTTGGTGGCATCAATCAAATGATTATCGGCAGTGTAGTCATTTACAAAATATTGTTTTAGGGCAATTTTCTGATTGGCTTTATTAAATGAAATCATGCAGTTTAAATCATCAAACTTGTAAATTCTTCCTTTATCGCTGATTGCTTCTGCACCAAATCTTGCATCTGCAACAGTCATCTTGCAAAACTCGCATTGGTCTTTATTTAAAACCAATTTTTCTGGTTGTGTATTTCCACATGCACTAAATAAAAACAGCAATATAACGGTGGTAACTACTTTGGGTTTTATTATTTTTTTTAACCACCCAGCCTCGATTGCTACAGCAAGTAAACATAAAAGTCCAGCACCTATAAATAGCCATCCGCCCATATCTGGTATAGAATATGCTCCAAAGTTGAGTAATTGTTTAAATCCAATGAGCGGTGGTTGGTAAGCCATGCCTGGAACAATAATGGCAGCATTCGGGTCTAAGTTATGCCCATAGTTATATTCCCATCTCCAAAAATCAACCATTGCAACAATGCCAAATACAACAAACGCAATAAAAGTGGTGTAAAGCATTTTTCTACCACCCTTAATTCCTGTGATCAACATTAAAATAGCATAGAAGCCAATAATATAGGGAAGAAGGGTGAATTCAATAAAGTTTTCTTCATGTAAAGTTTGCATTCCTATATAGTGATTCAAACCATTAATTATAGCAACATCACCTCCTAATTTGTAAGAAAATATTTGTAAGCCTAATCCCTCTGGATACTGCGGCGCATCTAGTTCAATTCTCCATATTGGTAACACAATTGATACAGCTAAGAAAATACCACTAATGATTAATAACCATTTTGATAATTTCGATATTTCTATTTTCATCTTTCTATTTTTTAAATAAAAAAGGAGCAGTTATGATTTACTGCTCCTTTTAGTATAAACTATTTACTTAGTTTCTGGAACAGGTTTTCCTAAACTAAAGCTAAGCGGAACATTGCTTCCAGCAGGAGAAACTCTGATATATCCTTGCATTTCTTGGTGTAATGCACTACAGAAGTCTGTACAATACATTGGGAACATACCAGGTTTTTTAGGTAACCACTTTAAAGTAGTCGTTTCACCCGGCATAATCAATAATTCTGCATTGTCAGCTCCTTTGATAGCAAAACCATGCGGAACATCCCAATCTTGTTCTAAGTTAGTTACGTGGAAATACACTTCATCTCCAACTTTGATTCCTTCAATATTATCAGGCGCAAAGTGTGAACGGATAGAGGTCATATAAACATGCACTTTATTTCCTTCTCTGGTTACTTTAGCGTTTGCTTCACCTTGTGTTACATAAGGGTGCTTGTTATCAGACAATTTATATAATTTCAATTGTCCATTATTTCTAATGATATCCGCTGGTGCAGACTGAGCATAGTGTGGTTCACCAATAGTAGGGTAGTCTAGAATCAGCTGCATTTTATCTCCACTAATATCATATAGTTGAGCACTTTGTGCTAATTCAGGACCAGTTGGTAAATAACGATCTTTAGTGATCTTATTGTACGCAACAAGGTATTTACCATTTGGCTTTTTAGTGTTACCACCAGGGATGCTTAAGTGACCAACAGAATAATAAGTTGGAACACGGTCAAGCACTTTTAAATCTTTAATATTCCATTTAACCACTTCAGAAGATACAAAGAAAGAAGTGTAGGCATTTCCTCTACCATCAAATTCGGTATGCAAAGGTCCTAAACCTGGTTTTTTTACTTCACCGTATAATGCAGACTCGTATTTAATTACAGGGATACCTTCGTAATCTCCATCATAAGATTTAGCAGCGATAGATTGTTGAATCTTATCAAAGCTAAATACAGGGATTAAGGCAGCTAGTTTACCAGAACCAACAATGTATTCGCCGGTTGGATCTACGTCACAACCATGTGGAGATTTAGGACAAGGAATAAAGTATACGATGTCTTTAAATTCTTTTACATCTAATACCAATACTTCTTCTTCCATTTTTGAAGTTGCAGTGTGGGTAGCTTCATTCCAAGTGTTATGGGCATATTTAGTTTTTACTTTTTTGCCTTTACCTGCTTTGATGTATTCCTCTGCTTTTTTCCAGTTTACTGCCATGATAAAGTCTTTATCTTTTTGAGAAGCATTCACTTCTAATAAAGTACTTGCTTGTTCAGTATTGTAGCAGCTAAAGAAAAACCAACCATGTGATTTGCCTTTGCCGGCTCTAGCCAAGTCAAAGTTTACGCCGGGTGTTTTTAATTGGAATGCAACTTTCATTTCCCCTGTTTCTTTTGCAACGCTTACAAAAGAAATATGGCCTTTAAAGTTTTTCTTGTAAGAATTGATAGGAACATCACCGTTGTCTTCATCAGAAGGAACGCTAAAACGTGTTCCGGCTACAATGTATTCAGAGTTTTCAGTTCCAAAAGGTGAACTATGGTTTCCAGCACTATTGGGAAGTTCTATTATCTCAGCAGTTTTGAAAGTTTTCAAATCAATTCTTGCTAAACGTGGCGTATTGTTACCATTTGCAAAAACCCATTTGCCATCGATTTCACCATTGGTCTGGCTCATTTCAATGTGGTGTAAATCGTCCCAAGGAACAAAACCATGAGAAGTATTTAGCATTGGTTTGGTTTCTTCGCTATAGCCCCATCCTTTTTCAGGATCAACAGAGAATACAGGAATTACCCTAAGCAAACGGCCACTAGGTAATCCGTATACACTCATTTGTCCGCTGAATCCACCTGATACGAAATTGTAGAATTCATCGTATTTGCCAGGTGCAACATAAGTTTTTGCAGCAGCGTCGCCACTAACTGCACTACCAGTACTCTTGGGTTTACAAGAATACAATGCAGATATAGCTATGATAGCTGCAATGGAAGTTGATTGTATTAGTTTCATATATTTTTGTTTATTTATTTAGCGCCATCATTTTTACGCATAAATTCAAGGATTTCTCTAGCCTCATTGTCTACCAAACCTTGATTAGGCATTCTAACCAAACACAATTCTAATTGTGCTTGTACTTTAGGATCTTTTTCAATCATTGGATCTGGGTTTGAAATAAAGTTCATAATCCAATAAGGAGTATTGCGGGTAGTTACACCTTTCCATCCTGGTCCTACTAATCGCTCTTCAGTAAGTTTATGACAAGAGGTACATTTTGTTGCTGAAATGGCTTCTCCTTTTGTTGCCATTGCATTATCTAAAGCGCCAAGTGTAACATTTGACTCATTGAATTTACCTTCACCTCTCTTAGGGTCATAATCAGAGGGAGTGGCAGTTGTAGTTGTTGCAGCTGCATCAGTCTCTGTTGCAGTTGCTTCGGCTTTAGGACCTCCACCACCGCAAGCAATTACAGCTAAGCAGAATGAAGTCATTAATAAGAATACGATAGGTTTTTTATTCATAACATAAATATTTAGCACAAATTTAGGTAGACCAAATATCCTATTTTATGATTATGGTCATATTTCAAAACTATAATATAGCTTGCACTCAATATTTTTTTTTTATGTCCGCAATTTTTATTATATTAAGTACTTCAGTTACTTGGTTAGATTCGCTTTTAAAAGCAGATCAGGAATTGTTTTTAAAAATCAATACTGTTTATATTCATCCATTACTTGATGCTGTTTATCCTTGGTTTAGAGAAGGAAATACTTGGATACCTTTGTATTTATTTATTATTGTTTTGGCATTAGTGAATTTCAAACAAAAAGCATTTGCCTTTATTTTGTTTGCTGTGTTAACAGTTGTCTTGACCGATCAAATAAGCAGCAGTTTCATCAAACCTTTTTTTGAAAGACCAAGACCATGCAGAGATCCAATTTTGATGAATCAAATAAGGATGTTGTTAAATGGATGTTCTGGAGGATATAGTTTTACTTCCTCACATGCTACTAATCATTTTGGTTTTGCCGTATATATCTATTTAACCTTAGGGAATATAATCGGTAAATGGAAATACGCATTTTTAGTATGGGCCGCGGTTATTGCTTATGGACAAGTATATGTTGGGGTGCATTATCCATTAGATATAATCTGCGGGGCTTTATTGGGGGTAACGATTGGTTTTATAATTGCTTATTTCCATAATAAAACTTCGGGTAAAATCATTATCGATGATATTCAAAATAAACTAACACATGGTATCCAATAAATTCTTTTATGCTGTTATTGGAAGTTGTATTGTTATTTATATAATTGGAATATTTGCAATTCCTCTAATGGATATTGATGCTTCTCAATATGCTTCAATAAGTAGAGAAATGCTAGAGCGGGATAGTTTCTTGCAAATTTTTGACCAAGGGCAAAATTATTTAGATAAACCACCTTTACTATTTTGGTTGTCTGCATTCAGCATGCAAATATTAGGCGTTTATGATTGGGCATATAGACTGCCTTCTTTATTTGTGCTGTTGGGGGGTATTTATGCCACTTATCAATTTGCAAAAATATATTATGGAGATGCGATTGGTAAACTGAGCGCAATGGTATTGGCTTCTTCTCAAGCAGTATTTTTAATTAGCCACGACGTAAGAACAGATACCATGCTGATGGGTTGGGTGATGCTTTCTATTTGGCAACTAGCAGTTTGGTTTAAACACCAGCGCTGGGCAAATTTTGTTTTGGCATTTATTTTTATAGGTTGTGGAATGATGACCAAAGGGCCTATTGCATTGATGGTTCCGGGTCTAGCTTTTGCTAGTCATTTTTTACTACAAAGAAATTGGAAACAGTTTTTTAGGTGGGAGTATTTAGTTGGAATTATAATAATTGGAATTATGCTTTTACCCATGTGTATGGGACTTTATCAGCAGTACGATCTTCAGCCGGGAAAACTAATCAACGGAAGACCGATTGAGTCTGGTCTTCGTTTTTATTTTTGGACACAAAGTTTCGGCAGGTATACGGGAGAAAATTTTTATCATGAAATGAGCCATTTTACATTCTTGTTAGAGAATATGTTTTGGAGTTTTCTACCTTGGATTTTTTTCTTTTTGCCTGCATTATTTTTGGCAGTTAAATTATTGGTTAAGCAAAAGTTCAGCATAACTCAACAACAAGAATTTATTACTACAGGCGGTTTTTTATTAACCTATTTAATACTAGCAAGGAGCCAGGCACAATTACCTCACTATATATTTGTGGTTTATCCTTTGGCTTCTGTAATCACTGCTAAATTTCTATATGACTTATTTTACTTAAAAAAATGGATGAAATGGGAAAAAGGGCTTTACTATTTTCATTTATTTATTTGGGGCCTACTATGGATTGCCATTATTGCTATCACTAGTTTAGTATTTGAAGAAGTCTCTAAAATAGTTCCCGTAATGGCAGTAGTTGGGCTGTGTATATTTATTTGGGTTGCTGTTAAAAAAACGGCTTTAATCCCAACGCAGTTGGTCATGGCTTTAATGACAAGTATTGGAGTAAATATTTTTTTGAGCACTACCTTTTATCCGAACTTACTCAAATTTCAAATGGGTAATGATGCTGCAAAAGTCATTAAGGAAAAGCGGTTAAATGTAGAAGAGATTAATTTATACGGGATCCACAATAGCAATGCACTTCATTTTTATTCAAAGCATATATTCCCCTATAAATCCAATAAATTATTGTTCAAACCCCAAGATAAAGTATTGACAAGTAAAGACAGTGTTGCAGTTTTTAAATATCTATTTCCTTCCACTACTGTAGTGCATGAAGGAAATCAATTTGCTGTTTCATTATTAACCATTCAATTTTTAAACCCAGCAACTAGAGGGACAGAGACACCCAAGTACGTCATTTTAGATTTAGATGGCAAGCCTTAGACTGCTTATTTTTGCTTATTTTTACCAAAATGATGGAATTTTTTCTGATACTTTTTTTAATAATTGTCAATGGACTTTTTTCCATGGCTGAAATTGCCTTGGTGTCTGCCAGAAAAGCACGCCTTGAAGCGCAAGCAGCAAAAGGAGATGAAGATGCGGCAAAAGCACTCAAATTGGCCAATCACCCAGATACTTTTTTGTCTACTGTTCAAATTGGTATTACTTTAATAGGAATTTTAACCGGTATTTTTTCGGGAGATAAGTTCAAGGAACCTTTAGCGGCTTGGTTGTCGGGTTTTAGCGGTTTGGCTGAGTACAGTACAACAATCTCTACTACTATTATTGTGATTATCGTTACTTATTTATCGTTGGTTTTAGGTGAATTAGTTCCTAAAAGGATTGGGTTAAGTAATCCTGAAGGTATTGCCAAATCGGTTGCGGGGCCCATGCGTGTTGCTGGTTGGATTACGTTTCCGTTTATTTGGTTATTGTCTAAGTCTTCGCATTTAATAGTCAAGATGCTTCGAATTAAAGCCAATGATAATCAAGTTACCGAGGAAGAAATTAAAGCAATTATAAGTGAAGGAACAGAACAGGGAACCATTGAAGAAGCAGAACAAGAAATTATTGAAAGGGTTTTTCATTTAAGTGATCGCAATATTACTTCTTTAATGACGCATAGAAGTGATATTGAATGGTTAGATGGAGAAAAGAAAGTAGGAGAAATAAGGGCTCAGTTGCAAGACATGATCCACTCTGTCTATCCAGTTTGCGAAGACGATATTGATCATATTAAAGGGGTGGTTTCAATAAAAGACTTGTTTACTGCAGATGAAAATGCAACCATTTTCTCCATCATGCGGTCAGCTATGTATGTGCCTGAAAACAACTCTGCATACCAGGTTTTAGAAAAATTTAAGCAGACCAAAATACACCAATGTTTTATTGTGGATGAATATGGTAGTGTTCAAGGATTAATGACTTTAAACGATATTTTAGAAGCTATAGTAGGAGATATACCTCAAGAAGAAGACGAGGATTATGAAATTATTGAACGCGCTGATGGCTCTTATTTAATTGATGCGCAGATACCTTTTTATGATTTCCTAAGCAAATTTGATAAAACAGAGTGGATGGAGAAGTGGGAGCAAGACTTTAATACGCTTGCTGGTTTTATTATCCACCACTTAGAAAGAATTCCTAAAACTGGGGAGACTTTAGAATGGGAATCTTTTATCTTCGAAATTATCGACATGGACAACCATCGTATTGACAAAGTGTTGGTTACAACAACAGAAGCTTTATCAAGCGAGGATTAAAAACTAAAACTGGTTGTTTTATTGGGGTAATCCAATTTATAGCTCTTTTGATTCCCTTTACTTTTCACATGAAATAAGTTGATCTGGCTGGTCTCGAAATCATGTAAAATGGAACAATTAATATCTACGGCATTCATTTCTTTTATATCGGTTACTTCAAAATAAGACCAAGTACTCTCCTTAATGATCTCGTAGCCTATATAATTGAATTTAACGGCTTTCCCATTAATCTTCAGTTGTAGCTTCTGACCGATATACTGACTAATTTTTTGGTCAATAAGGGCTTTGTTTGTTGGCTTAATGATATCAATGGTGCCGGTACTTTGTTTCTGTAGGGTTTTCTCCAAATCATCTGTGAATATTCTAACACTTATTTCTGCTGTTGCGTCTTTTGGATTATGCTCAATTTCGATTACAGAAACAAAAAAAGGGTGCAAGATTGCAATACTTGCACTGATTAACCATTGAGCGAATATTGTTGCCATTAAAACAATTTATTTACTGCAAATGTCGGTTTTAATTTAAATTGCTGCTATGAATGATTTTGGGCTTTTTTTTCAGATGGGCTATGAGCATATAGCAGACTTGAAGGGAATTGATCATATTATGTTTGTGGCAGCGCTTTGTATTCGTTATCAATTTGCAGATTGGAAGAAATTATTATGGTTAGTTACCGCTTTTACCATTGGCCATTCTATAACCCTAGCATTAAGTGTTTTCAATATTTTAAATTATTCTACCAGTTGGATTGAGTTTTTGATTCCGGTAACTATTGTTATAACAGCAATCAGTAATGTGTTTGTAAAGAAGTTTGTTTACAAAGCCAAATTTCCTTTAATCTATTTCTTTGCCCTTTTTTTTGGTCTTATACATGGATTAGGATTTAGCAATTACCTCAAAAGCTTATTGAGTAAGGGGGAAAATATTGTTCCTGAACTATTGGCATTTAATCTTGGTTTAGAAGCCGGTCAGCTCTTGATTGTACTATGCATTCTGTTTATTTCACTTATATTCGTAAACCTTTTTAAAGTTAATAGAAGAGAATATATCCTTTATATCTCAGGAGGTATTTTTGCAATTGCACTTCAAATGGCTTTGGAAAGAATTCCATTTTAATAAATCAACACTTTTATGAAGAAAATTACGGTGTTTTTATTTGCTTCTGTTCTTGCTTTAAGTAGTCAGGCGCAGAACATCATGAACAACCCCACTTCTAATCACGGTAACAAATTTGAGCAATTAGGTACTATTTTGCCTACGCCCAATGAATACCGAACTGCAAGTGGTGCTCCTGGTCCTAAGTATTGGCAACAAAGAGCCGACTATGTTATCAAAGCAGAGTTAGACGAAGCCAATCTTAAATTAAAGGGAACAGAAACAGTCACTTATTTTAACAATTCCCCTGATGTGTTAACCTATTTATGGTTACAGTTAGACGAGAATGAGCACAGCAGTAAGAATAATGCGAACTATCAAGATGCATCTTCTATGCCACGCCAATTAACAACTGCTGCTTT
>Ga0209812_10002790_pt1 | contig 10127 bp, 8 predicted proteins | sample JI71714BDNA_FD_187502 | JGI IMG/M metagenome (GOLD analysis project Ga0209812, IMG submission 187502) | Wastewater effluent complex algal communities from Wisconsin, to seasonally profile nutrient transformation and Carbon sequestration -... | ecosystem: Engineered > WWTP > Effluent > Algae...
CATTCCCCAGATAGTTTAGAATTAGTAGATGGAGTGAAAATTTTTAACTCCAGCGATGACAATTGGGTATTAGTTTTGCCCGATGCTAGCGAACCGACTGTCCATATTTTTGCTAACAGTGAAGACCGAGATTGGGTATCTGAAACTTTGAAGGAGTACCGCAGCCTAGTTCAGGATTTTGTTACCCAAACTGAGGCTGCTGTTCGCAAAGATAAATTTGGTAATGGGTAAAATGCCCAATTCCCAATTCCCAATTCCCAATTCCCAATTCCCAATTAAGTTATGAATAGCTGCATTTTGTTGGTAGAAATAATTCAAGAACCACAACTCCGTTTTACTGCTGAAAATCAACTTCAGATCGCTGAAATGCTAGTGCAGTTTCCTGGTCCAAAACCTGAAGATCCGCCAGAACATTTGAAGGTGATAGGATGGGGAAATTTGGCCGTGGAAATCCATGAAAAATATCATGAGGGCGATCGCGTGATTATTGAAGGCCGACTCAACATGAATACCATGGAAAGAGATGGTATCAAAGAAAAGCGAGCCGAACTGACAGCTCAAAAAATTTACAGTCTCGGTGCGAATGCTATGAACTCGGCTTCCGTCCCTAGAACCGCCCCGGAACCAGCTCAAATTCGTGACAGCGCGCCTCAGACCGTGCCTAGCAATGTGGTACCTTTAGGCTCGCGCAACCGCAGTTCTAGCAACACTCCCGCGCCTGCTAATCGCACTTCTAGCTCTGATTGGAACTCCCATCAGTCTCCAAATTCTGAGTCCGATCGCTCGTCAAGCTCCTCTAACGAAGCTGACAACCCCGATTACGATCCAATTCCGTTTTAACAAATAAAGTGCGTCACTCGATCGATCGAATGACGCATTTTAATTTAAGGGCGATCGGACTTCAGGTTAGAGGGAGCATCCCATTTTTGCAAATATATCCGTAGAGGGGAAGCATTGCCGCAGTAAGTCTCTGCTTATAAAAAAACATTCGGCAAGCGGAAAACTCTGAGTCTTTAGACCTGAGATGCAAGCGGCACGGGCGGTTTCAACCGCCTTGAATCTTTCTTAATTCGTAACATTTAAAAGCAGAGAAAGACGTTAAGATGTAAGCAAGGAGGTGAGGAAGATTGTTGACAAACTATGTTTATAAGTTGCGCCCCAATCGAACACAATCATCGAAAATGTCTGCTTGGATAGATCTGCTGCGAAGCCAGTATAATTGGTGCTTGGGTGACAGAATCTGTCAGTACAGCCAGCAGTTTATCCAAGGCGATTACTGTGACATTAGAACGAAAGGCGAAGCTTCACCATTGACCTGTTTCGTAAGTAAAAGTGGCGCAACTGGAAATCCTTGGAAAGACTCTAAGCTTGACAAAGAGGGCAAAGCTAGAAATCCGCGTCGAAGTGCTGGTGACATTCAGATTACAGCATTACCTGAGTTAAAAATGGCTAGACCTTGGTATAGTGGAATTGACTCAACAGTTTTACAACAGAATGTCAAACGCTTAGACATTGCCTACAAAAACTTCTTTGAAGGCAGGGGATTCCCGAAATTCAAAAACCGCAGCAATTTCACATCCTTTACTTTCGTAATGGGAGTAAAAATCAAGGGTAATAAAATTTACCTACCAAAACTGGGTTGGATGCGGTTTTACAACTCTCGCTCAATCCCAGATGGGTTTACCATCAAGGCTTGCGCGGTTAGAAAACGCCAGAATGGCTGGTATGTTTCTATTAGAATAGAGGATAAATCCGTACCCGAATACAGTGCTACTGCTGTTGGCGATAACCCCAAAGTAATAGGTGGCGATTTGGGAATCACTAAACTGGTTCATCTTTCTGATGGATCCCAAATTAAAAATCCCAAGCTTTCAACGAATAAAAAGGCTAAGCGGACTCTAAAAATCAGGCAAAGACGGGTTAGTCGGAAAACTAAGGGGAGTAAAAACCGCAAAAAAGCAGCTATTCAAGTTGGAAAGTTCCATCAAAAAATTAGCGATAAGCGTCAAGCATATCAATGGAAAGCTGCGAATTTAATAGTATCTCGTAACGTCGATGTGATTGCCATAGAAGATTTAAATATCTCTGGGATGATGCGTCGATGCAAGGTAAAAAGTGATGAGAAAACTGGAAGGTTTCTGAAGAACGGGCAATCCAGAAAAAAGGGATTGAATCGTGCTATCTCCGATGCAAGTTGGGGAGATTTGGGATTAAAGATTGAGTATCTAGCTGCAAAGCAAGGAAAAATCGTAATCAAAGTTAATCCCAAACATTCTAGTCAAGAATGCAGGAATTGCGGTCAGATCGACAAATCAAATAGAGATGGTGAAAAATTCATCTGTGTAGAATGTGGATATCACGAACACGCCGATATTGGCGCTGCAAAAACGATTGGATATCGAGCTTTGAAAATGGTACGCGGGGACTCCGCGAAACCTGGTGTTCAACACCTAAACGCCCAAAAGATATCACCACGCCGGACAGGCAAACGTGGTGAGTTTGGGAACCTGAGCAATCAGGATATTAAGAACGAAATTTCTTAAGAATCTCAGCGTCTTTAGACCTGAGAGTGTCAAAACCAATAAACTATCTGCCCTAATGCCAGAGCCCTCCAACATTGGGATGCACCTAGGTTAGAGTGCGGTAGCGAAATGGATATCCCTTAATCCAGACCTATAGGGTATACAGGTAGATATACAATTTTTACAGATGGATCGTCAGAACTTTTTTCTTGCTTTTTTCGTCGCGCAGCACCACTGTATTGTATGGTGATGTATCCGTCCCCAGCGGAATTGGCAGCTTAAAGGTGTGGCTGTTATGCTTAAGCTGACCTAAATCAATGCTTTTGGTTATATTGCCATCTGTTGCCAGATAAGCGGTAAGTTCGCCTTGATAATCTTCAATCAAAAAGTCTCTGAAGAAAACGACTTCCCCACCCTCGACATCGATAGCAAGTATGACAGTACCGCTAAACGTTGCGCCTTTTTGTTCTTCATCAACCGTCGCCATTTTAATTTCCGAGGGGTCTTGACCGGACATATCTGCCATAAATTTTTTCTCCTGAGCCGAGTGCGATTAACTAACAAGAATCCTACCTAATGCTAGCGGGGATCGCAAAACTCTTAGGACGTATTTCTACATCGGTCTTGCTTCTGTCTCAGGTTAGAGAAGCCTCCGATCCCCTATTAGATCGCTAATTCTATCATACCAATTTCATAAATATTTGCTACAGATGCCGTTCAAAGCCCCCCCTTAGTAAGGGGGGGTTGGGGGGGTAGTTATGTCGCGCTAGTTTATGAAATTGGTATCAGTTATATTGTTTCTGGTTGTATCGGAATGATTTAACCGCAGAGAACACAGAGGACACAGAGGGAGAAAATAGAGGTCTTAATAATTCAGATGCTACCGGACTTGATATCAAACCCTTGGCTTCAACTGCCAACTTTTACGCAGAATTGACCAAGACAGGATATTCGAGATTCATACCGCAGTCAATCACGTCTTTGGTTGATGTGGTTTCAATTGATTCGCCAGTACCTGCTTTAATACCTGCAACAGAATGCGAGGTTGAAATAGTGTGGTAGTAGATTTCAACATATGCAAAACTTGCAAAAAACTGAGTGTAGTTTGAGGATCGCGCACAGTTAAATGAATGACTTGGTTCATGTACCATCCCATCAACTTTTCCGGGACACTATGAGCTTTGGTCATACCTTGAATGGTAGGGTATTTAGCATCTTGAGTCGTAGCGGTAATCCAAGGTTCAGCATTAATTTTTGCCAGTTGTTTCTGAAATGTTTTTGCTAATCCAGTGAGGCTAGGTGAGGGCTGTCGGGCAATTTTTGCCAAGCACGCTTCTAAGGCCTTGACTCCCAATGCTGCTACAGTCATGCCTTGAGCATAAATGGGTGTGAACGAACAAACAGCATCTCCTAAAACCACAAACCTTTCCGGCTGTCGCTTCAGAGTTTCGTAGTGGCATAACCGATTGCCGGGAGAATTGTAAATTTCAATCGGTGTAGAAGGTTTTGCGTGCTTAATAGCGTTGTAAATGATCGGGCTGGGTAAGTGCTCGATCGCCTCCAAAAGGGCAGCTTCATCTTTTGAGGGGCGGTGGGGTAAAGTGCCACAGAACCCCAGAATCCAACAGTTATTTTCAATGGGGAACAGGACAGCCATCGAAGTGCGTTCGGGTGGAGAGGCTTGCAGATACACGGCTTTCCAATCAGATTGAAATCCTGCGGGAATCTCATATATACGACCGGTATATCCCATGCCCGCTGTAATCACTGTTTCCTTTGGCATCTCATAGCCCAATGCTTTCAACCATTTGGGGGCTTGCGAACTATAGCCACTGGCATCCACCACCAAATCAGCGAGCAAGGTTTGCTCTTGAGTCTCTCCGTTTTGCTGACTTTGGCGGAATCTCACTCCAGCAATGCTAGTTCCATCAGGAGTGGAAATCAGTTGAGTTACATAAGCTTCCTCCAGGAAATGAAGGTGACTTACTCGTGCTAATCTACGGTAAATTAACCAATCCAAAATGTGGCGGGTAAAAGAAAGCAATGTAAATCCAGAGGGGAAACGAGTATTCCAGCCAAAAGGGTTGAGCCATTTCACATCGCTTCCCATATCCACCGCTACGGCTCCTTGAGCGATTAATTCTGCTTCTATGCCTGGAAACAAATCTTCGATGATTTGACGACCTCGGCTCAGCAACATATGAAGTTGAGTGCCTTGAGGAATGCCCCTGCGAGGTTGTGGTTGAAGAGGGAAGCGGTCTCGTTCAATGATTGTCACCTGTTCAAAATAATCAGTCAAAACTCTAGCTGTCAAGAGTCCGGCTATGCTTCCGCCAATGACTACCGCATGATGACCCAAAGCTGAATTTGCCATGATTTCTATTTTTTCAAGTTGAGACTGACGAGGGTTTTTGATTTAAATATATTAGACATCTGGCATAAATTCCACCCCAAATACTTGTGCAAACTCCGCCACCACGATCGCCCGAACCCGATCGACCTCAATTCCAGGAATAAACTGCTCCAAACTCCCCACAGGCTTATCGGGAATCCCGCAAGGTACAATTTGCCCAAAACCAGCCAAATCCGGGCAAACATTTAAAGCAAAACCGTGCATAGTAATCCAGCGACTAACCTTAATCCCGATCGCAGCTACTTTGTACCCATCAACCCAAACCCCAGTCATCCCCGGCACCCGCTCACCCGAAAGCCCCAAAACAGCCAGCACCCTCAGCAGCACCTCCTCCAACTGTCGCAAATACCAGTGCAAATCCTGCTGGTGACGGCGCAAATTCAAAATCGGATAGCCCACCAACTGACCTGGACAATGGTAAGTCACCTCACCGCCTCGCTCGACTCGGTGCAATTCCGGCGCAGTTTCGCCGTCAAATTTCAGAAATTCCAGTTTCGCCCCCTGTCCCAAGGTGTACACAGGCGGATGTTCCAGCAAAATCAGCACATCGGGCAAATCTGGATTATCGCGGCGCTCTTGCACCAGTTGTTGCTGAGCTTCCCAAGCTTGGGAGTAGGGTACTTGTCCCCAGTCAAGGAGCAAGCAGGATGGAGAATGTAGATCTTGAGGAAAAGAAGGGAAAATCATGAAAAAAATCAAGAGTGTTTTTACTGAAAATATACCTAGTTAAAATTAAGAATTGTCAACAGATTAAAAAGATTTTCAAGATGAGTGTTTTGTAGAATACAAAGTGCTATTGTATAAACTATACCCACGTTAGAGAAGGGAGGGAGCTCTATGAAGCTTGTTATCCAGGGTAAAAATATAGAAATCACCGATGCGATTCGCGAGTACGTCAATCAAAAAGTGGAAAAGGCGGTTAGCCATTTTCAAAGTTTGACTACAGAAGTGGACATACATCTATCGGTGGCTCGTAACCCCAGGATTAATCCTAAGCAGACTGCTGAGGTGACAATTTATGCTAATGGCAGCGTAATTCGGGCTGAAGAAAGTACGGAAAGCCTCTATGCCAGTATAGATTTAGTTGCCGACAAAATAGCTCGCCAACTGAGGAAATTTAAGGAAAAACGTCAGGACAACAAAACCACTACCAATGCTAAAACCGTAGCTGTGGTCGATGAACTTCCTGTGGTTGTGGATTTGATAGGCGATCGCACTCCCGAACTTCCAGCCGAGGTGGTACGGACTAAGTATTTTGCCATGCCTCCGATGACTGTGCAAGAAGCTTTAGAACAATTGCAGATTATCGACCACGATTTTTATATGTTCCGCAATGCCGAAACTAACGAAATCAACGTGCTCTACGAACGCAAAAGTCACGGTGGCTATGGAGTAATTCAACCTCGGAATGCCAACGGTCATACTAATGGTAAAAATGGCAAAACTGCCCACAACGCTGCACCTGAAAAATCAGTTGCCGCGAAAGGTTAGATAATTGCTAATAGCAAAGAGAGGACTCAACTCCTCTCTTTGTCTTACTCTACCTCTTCTCTTCCTCTGTGTTCTCTGCGCTCTCTGCGGTTAAATCATTCCGATCCAATCATATCTAACTTTTAATACCTTCCAAAGTTTTGAGAGACTCTGCAACGTGGGCTTTAAAATCCAACATCGAGTCAAAAATATGCTTGACAACACCTTGTTTATCAATCACATAAGTTACTCGACCGGGCATAATCCACAGTGTAGCAGGAACGCCATATAATTGCCTAACTTTATTACCAGTATCGCTCAATAATGTAAAAGGTAACTGATATTTAGTGGCGAATTTCTGGTGAGACTGCTGGGAATCATCGCTAATCCCAATTACTTCTGCACCGGCGTCTTGAAAAACTTGATAACTATCACGAAAAGCGCAAGCTTCTGCGGTACATCCGGGTGTGTCGTCTTTGGGATAGAAGTAAACGATAACATTTTTTTGACCCCGAAAATCTTTGAGGCTGACCGATGAGCCAGTTTGCGAGGTTAAGGTGAAATCCGGCGCGATATCTCCTACTTTGACTGTCATATTTTTTGGTTAAAAAACTAAATCCAACAGGTATGTTTTGCGAACATCTCTCTATTCTATGCCTCTGCATCCTCTTTGTAAAAGATATAATTAGCCAAAAATACTAGCTTCTATGAAAATATCGGTAGGGATGACTTGAAAGCAAAAATTTTTGGATGGAAATCAACAATTTATCATTGCTGTACTCCTGCAATGCCTTCTTGAATTCGAGTCAAAACTACCTTAGCCAAATCCTGATTCTCTCTGCCCAATAGAGTCTTAATTTTATCTTCAGAAGCCTGATGCCATGCTTCTTTTGTTGGGTAAAGGTCAGCTAAATCTTGCCAGAATTTCGCTTCGATGTAAGGAAAACGAGAAACGTCTTTGAGGAATTTAGGAGAAATATATCGCTCGCGGCCTTTCTTCTCCAGAAGGGACTTAATTCTTTGGTCGGCGCGGAGTTGGGTATCTAAATAATCTGCTAGCTCTTGACTTGCCTTGTCTGCATAATTAACATAAATGCGCCCGTGCAGGTCGGCAGGAAGTTCTTGTTGGCTGTTTTTTCGCATTAAGACAATGGGGCGTTCTCGCAGGTCGAAGCGGGCGGCACCGAGTTCAAACATCACGTTGGGATTGGCATCGGTGACTTCGGCGATAAAGGCATGGGCTTGATCCATGTGAGAACGCACGTTGTCGATTACAGTGTCTTTATATTGTCTGTCATTCGCAACGAAAAGTTGGCAACCAAAACGGTTTTCAATCACGTCACGAACGGTTTCGATGAAAGCTTGATAGGCTTCAGCAAGGGGAGTCATTAAAAAGAAAATGAGATGCTTGGGTTCTTCACCTTTTTGGTCGCGTTTGCGGATAGCTTCCCGTTCTTTCTCTAGGGTTTCAGTTTGGCTTTTCAAATCCTCTTGCTGCATGATGTAATCGAGACTGCGGCTCGTCAATTCTTGATACTGCTCATAAAAAATCCGAGCATTTTGTGGGGTCATCAATTCTTGGTTATAAAGGATGGCACTGTTGTAAATACCTCGAATAATATTCAGGACATCAGGGTTCTCAAAATTCTGCTGTGCTAGCAGGCGTATCATTGGATTACTAGCATTAAGCACTAAACGCATCGAGGAGTTGTGAGACATCCGTAACATTTCTTGTGCCATCTCTCGCAAATCTGAAGATGAATTTGGATCGTTGATGATTTCACGAGCTTTCATCTCTCCAGAACTTGCCTCTGTAGATCGAATTAAGGCAGTCAAGTCTTGAGGCTCGAAGTATCGGACATCTGCACGAACTCTACCGGTACCACCCGGCCGAATCACCTGAGACATATACTCAGCTAGCAGTTTCAGTTTAATGTCAGATTGCTCTTGTAATTCTTGGAAGACATTAGGATCGTCTTCGCGATCGACTGCCACCAGCTTAATTTTGCCATCCGCCCGTTTAGCGTAAGCTTTAATTAACTCTTCCTCAAACGGATAGCCAGCATCAACCACTAAAGTTTTTGCCGCATCAGCCATTTGGAAATACTGGTTGGCTGCACTATGGCTGCTGACATACGGCAATGACTGAGGTTTATTCTCTGGGTTGGGCAATAATTTTAGAATCTCTGGCAACGTGCGCCATTCAGGCTTGAAGTCTCCAGCATAGGTAGTGGGAACTCCTTTGTTAGTGCGCCATTCCAGCAAGTCAGCAAATTTATCAAAAAACTCATCGTAATAATGGCAAGCGGCTTTAATACTCCAGTCGTGATAGCGCAGAATCTCTGAAAAACGCTGGGGCTTATCTTTAGCCAGCTTTTCCATGTGGCGAACGATTAAATCTCCCAACTCTACTTGTAGCTTTTTGAGGTTTTCATCTCGAATAAAGTTATCGCGAGCAGCGGTTAGGGTCAGTAAACCATCTTGGACACAAATTACGCCATTTACAAACTGCGCCCATTCGGGAACTAATTCGGCTTCTTTTTCGCAAATAAACATCCGGTTCACAAGCAAGCGCATAGCGCGAGGAATGGAGCGCTGAATGGTGCGAGTACGGGTGATGTAGAGAACTCCAGAAACCTTGATTTCAGGTAACTGAACTGGAATGACCTCTAGCACACTATCTCGCATGGTTCTTTCGAGATAAACTCGAGTGTCTAGTTCAAAGTCATCTTGACTAATGCCAGCTCGTTCCCAGGGCATTCGCATGATGTTGACTGGTTCGCTGCTACCGTTGAGGTGAATGGGAACCCGCAGGAAATCGGCGTAGCGGCGAATCACTTTTTCCACTTCTTCTTTGTGGATTACACCTTTTTCTTCTTCCCCTTTGAGGAAGACGGTGACGGTGGTTCCGGGTTGCTCTATTTCACAGGGATCGATCGTGTAATCCTTATTACCAGAATTTTGCCAAATCCAGCCTTTGGCTTCTCTCAGGTGGCGAGTTTTGACTTCCACGCGACTGGCAACCACAAAGGCAGACAGAAAACCAATGCCAAATAGCCCGATCAAGCCCTCGGTTTGCTGTTCTTGACGGGCGACGCGGGTTGCGCCCTTGCCCACGGTTGAGAGGTATTCAATCAAGTCTTCTTGGCTCATGCCAATGCCCGTGTCGCGGACGATGAATTTCAAATCGTCAGGGCGGGCTTCGATGCTGATTTTGCCACTGTAGGTGTCGCCATCAATGGCGCGGCGGCGAACAATTGCATCGTGGGAGTTTTGGATCAGTTCGCGGATGAAGACGTGCTTCTGGCTGTAGAGGTTCTTGGCGAGGAGTTGAATTAACCCGTCAAAGTCAAACTTCATTTCGAGCATGGGGAACCTCCGAGTAGTGATTGGGTAGCGTTGACGATTTCATCCAAACGGGTTTGCCGTTGTTGGACTTCAGCCTGTCGCCAGTGACACTGGAAACAACCGTCTAGATAGACAGCTCGTTTGAGAGCGCGGCGGATGGCACGACGGGCAAGCTGTATCCGTCGCTGGAAATCAGATAATTGAAAATCAGCGGGTAAGTGGGTGGGGAGTTGCTGGGGTTGCTGATACCAATCGTCATCGACGGGGGGAACGCCCAGGCAGTAGCGGACGCAGGCGAGGCGATAGTCGGCTACCAACAAAGCGCGATTATAAATCTCAAACACATCGGGTTTGCCCCGGAAGGGTTGGCGCAG
>Ga0209812_10002791_pt1 | contig 10125 bp, 10 predicted proteins | sample JI71714BDNA_FD_187502 | JGI IMG/M metagenome (GOLD analysis project Ga0209812, IMG submission 187502) | Wastewater effluent complex algal communities from Wisconsin, to seasonally profile nutrient transformation and Carbon sequestration -... | ecosystem: Engineered > WWTP > Effluent > Algae...
TGAGCTCGGGCCAATCGATAACGACAAAGCCGAGGCGCTCGAGCGCGGTCTTGCAATCCCCGCCGCCCGGAAGCCAGTCACTGCCGCGCCTCGCCAAGGCGTCGCGCACGATCGCCTTGCTGGGGTAGCGCTTGCCGTCAAGAACGAGCCAATATCTGGTCGGCTGCCCCAGTTCGAGAGCCGCAACGTACTGGGCGACATCGCCTACGGCGTCACATGCAGCCACGGCTTCAATAACCGCCTCGCGGTCGAGTTCGCCGAACCTTCCTTGGGGACGCGCTTCAGAATTACGGAACCGGAAATAGGCCCGGGCCGCCGCGCGGCAATCCGCGAGGTTGGAATACAGCGGCCCCGAATAGTCGAGCCTGCTGGGGTTGGGAGCGCCGGCAGCTTCGTCCGCTCTGGAATAGGTCAGTTCGGCCAGCATCGAAGCCCCACCGTCAAGATCGAACTGCCGATCCAGATCATAGGCGTTATCGACCTTGCGCGCATCCGAACGCCATGTGGAAATGGATGAGGTGGCATACCCTTGCGCGGCCAGCCATGCTCTGAATTCAGCCTCTCTCACTCGTTTGCCCCTGTTGATCTGCACATGACCCAATGTCGCATAGCGATACGACAGATTCGGTCATTGAAATGATAATGCTCGAAAAACCAAGCCATTCACGCGGGAAATTGCCACACAGCTATCGCTTCACCCCAAATGCCATCCCATGCCATGGCAATCATTGTCTCCGCGGCCTCAGCTGCCAGCCAAGGCCCGCGCCACGGCGACCATCGCCCAGGTGTCGCGCGCGCAGTAAGCCTTGAGCGCCTCTTCCAGCGCCTCGCGTCGTCCCGGATCGCAGGCGGGATCGGCGGCTTCTAACCAGGCGGCCTGCGCATCGCCGCCATCCTTCACTTCGAGCGCGCCGTAATCGAGCTCGGCGGCGATGGTGGGCAGCACCGCCTTGATCGACCAGCTGCCGCGCTGGTCGCGGTGATACCAGTGGTTGCGGGCGACAGGCAGGAGATCGACTGTGGACTCGGCCATAGCTTCGAGGCGGGGGGCGAGGTCTGGGAAAGCCTTGGCCAGATCACGCAGCACGCTGCGCTCGAAGGCGGCGTTGTAGGCGATGATGGTGGCACCCTCGGGGATGTGCTCGACCAGCGCCTCAGCACAGGCACGGCGCGGGTCGGTTCCATCGCAGCGCAGAAATTCGTGATGCGTCATGCGCCCGCCCCGTCGTTCGAGGTGGAGCGAAAACTGGAACGGGATCTGCTGGTAGGGCCGGGTGCCCACCCAGAGCGGGACGGCGGGGGCGACGGTCTCGAAATCGAGCCATGCGCGCGGCCAGCCCCACCCCGCCATCGCCTTTCGTGCCCCTGCAGCGTCGTGGAACGGGATGCCGTCGCGGGTGGCGGCAAGAACCCGGGCGTGGCGTTCGTTCAGGTCGGACTCGGCGAGATCGAGTAAGTCCTCGACCCCCCGCTCCAGCCAGCGCTTGCCTCCGCCGTAGGGGAGCACGGTCACCGGCCATTCGGGCCCGGGCGGTAGATCGCGGCTGCAATAGGCGGCGAACTCGCAGGCGAAGGGCGCGCTGCAATGATCGCCCATCTCACGTTCGGGCTCGTCGCCGGATAGCGCAGCGCGCGCCTCAGCAACCAGCGCCGGGCGAGTGGCAATGGTCCCTTCCAGCTCGCCGAGCAGGTCCGCATCGGTGAACAGCCCAGCATAGTCGCCTTCGCGGGACAGCACGAAACTGGTGTCGATATGACGGATGGTAGCGCGCTTCAGCTCGATCCCAGCCTCACGCATAACCCAGACCTGTGTTGCGAGGTCGCCGCGGTGGTAGTCCTTGACCTTACCCGAGCTCTTGACCTCTGCCGCCGCCCAGCCCCCGCCTTCGAGCTTCTCCAGCACATCAACCCGCACCAGCACGCCGTCATGTTCGAAGGTCGCCTCGAAGATCGGCCCCGGATGCCCGCCTGAAATAAGCGAGGACGTCTTGGCCAGAGCTTCGGAGAGCGACGGCGGATCGACCATCACGCCGCCCGGATGGAGCGCGCAGGCGATCTCGCCCACGGCATTGCCGGTAGCAAACCGCGCCTCGGCGCCCTCGTCCTGCTCGGCCAATTCCGGCCGATGCGTCGCGAGCCACAGCTTCTTGGGGCACTGCTCGAAGGCGGTGATCTTGGATTTGGAGAGGCCGAAACGGCGAGTAGCGGTGCGAGTCTGCGTCATACTCCGTTTCCTACAGCGATGGTGCGACAGAAACGGTCATTTGTTCCTCGATGCCGGAATTGAGTCGCATGGCTCGGCTTGGAGCGATAGTGTTCGAGAAACACAGCCCCGACAAGATTTATCTCTTGTTACCAGATGCTTCTTTACAGCACATGGAGCGGTGTCCGACATCGGCAGCAAAGGGATGCATGTGATGAGAGTGGTCCTCGGGATCGACGCGGCATGGACGGACAAGAACCCCTCGGGCGTTGCGGTCGCGACTGAGGAAGCAGAAGGCTGGATGCTCAAGGGCGCCTTCCCATCGGTCGAGCACTTTCTGGCCGAGGCGCACCAGACGCCAGCGCCTGAGAAACCCTCCGGCGGGGTCGGCCAGGCGCGCGACCTTCTGGAAGCGACGCGCGCAATGGCTGGCCACCTGCCGGATCTGGTCGCGATCGACATGCCAATGGCGCTAGAGCCGATCACGACCCGGCGCGCATCCGATGATGCGCTGTCGCGGGCGTACGGCGCCAAATGGTGCGCCGCTCACAGCCCCAATGCACAGCGGCCCGGCCCCATCAGCGATCACTTGCGGGCAGGCTTCGGCGAGGCGGGATACCCCCTGTGCATCAACGAGATTGCGACGTCAGGCTTGATCGAAGTCTACCCGCACCCCGCCTTGGTCGAGCTTTGCAACGAGCCCAAACGCCTGCCTTACAAAGTCGGCAAGCTACGATCCTATTGGCCAGACGCCAAGCCAGAGCACCGCCGCCTTTTGCTATCTGGCGAATGGAGTTCGATCGGCACGGTACTTGAGCCCTATCTCCAGGGCGCCGGAGCCTTCTGCAACACCTTCGAACTGACGCCGAAGCAGCTCAAGGCCCAGGAGGACATGATCGACGCGATCATTTGCTGCATCTGTGCGATCCGGGCGCTGGATGGCGGGGCAAAGCCGCTGGCCGGCGACGACAGGTCGGCTATCTGGGTTCCGATGGCCGATCCGGTCATCCAGTCGCGGACCCTTCTGCCAAGCAGCCCCTACTCCGATCGCGCCGAACTGCGCCGAGAGGTCTGGCACGACAATCTGGAAGATGATCCGGAGCTGGCGAAGTACCTGTAAGGCAGTAATCCCATGGGGGGATCAGCCAGACTGCTTTGCCTTCGGTGAGCCTGGCTGCTTCGGCCGAATGTAGACCTTGAGATTCTCACGTCTGACCTCAAACGCGTCCGACTTCTCGATAAGCGTCAGTAGCTTCGGGCATCCATACGTTCGAGGGTCGAAGTCGGGCATCAGCGCCGCAAGCCGCGTGCCCACCGCCCCGAGAAAGTGCCATCCGTCAACATCGTCGAGTTGGCTGAGCGCAGTGCGGATGTGCGGTACCGCCGCGGTCGGAGGCCTTTTGGATGATGCGCCGGTCGCCCCGCTCCCTCCAGCCTCGGCCTCGGCAGTCAGCGATCCGTCGCCCGGAGGAAGAAGGTTCTCGGTGTAGATGAACCGTTTGCATGCCCGGCGGAAACTCTCCGGTGTTTTCTGCTCGCCGAAGCCGTAGACATCGAGGCCTTGTTCGCGGATGCGCGCGGCGAGCCGCGTGAAGTCGCTGTCGGACGAGACCAGGCAGAACCCGTCAAATCTGCCGCTGTGAAGCAAGTCCATCGCGTCGATGACCAGCGCGATATCCGAGGCATTCTTCCCGACCGTGTTGGCAAAATTCTGCTGGGGGATGATAGCGTAGGTGGCCAGCACCTCGGACCATCCCTTGAGGCGCGTGCCCGAGAAGTCGCCATAAATGCGCCGGGCGCTGGCCTCGCCGATGATCGCGATCTCCTCAAAGACCGCCGCTGCAGTCCGGGGCGATGCATTGTCCGCGTCGATCAGGATTGCAAGGCGCTGTGGGCGCTCAAATTCGGTAGCCATGCCACCTCGTAGCTGATTTGTCCTAACGTGTTGTTTCGATGGGTGAGAGGATGAGGGGGCGGCTTGTTGGCCTCCCGCCGGCCGGTTGGATCGTTACACTACAATCGCGCGGTGGGCGCTGCAAAACGGACTTACTCTGCTGGGATTTTGCGCTAGACTAGTGAAGATGACGCTTGCAGCCTTTCCTGATGAAAACAATGTGCTTGAGGCCTGCGGAAGGTTAATCGACTTCAACGTATGGGAGCAGACTAAGATCGATCCCGAAGGCTGGCTGTCCAACTTTTCTGTCTCGGAACGCCCGTTCGCATTAGTCATGCTCAGCCGGTTCACCTTCTTAGCGGATCACCTTGTCGACCAGCTATTCCGATCGGCGTTTCAGAACCTGTCAAACGTCTTATTCGGTGAAGATTGGCCCGAGTTTGGGATGGTGTCTGAGAGGTGGCGCAACTTCTGCAGTGGTGCGCTCATTACAATCGTCCAAGGTGAAACCCCTAACCCATCTGACAGTGGGTGGCTCTTTGCGCGGAAGGCGCGGCAGGCGCTGGGAATTGATGAATGCCAGCTCATGGAGCCACGCGAAGTTGTCGCAGCTCTTGCTAGTGGCTTCTCTGACCCAGTCGTGTTTGTTGATGATTTCGTAGGTTCAGGCGAGCAATTCATTAAAACTTGGCAGCGCCTGTATGACCTGCCTGGGGGCGGGGAAGCTTCGTTTGAAGCGCTTGCCCATCGGTCGAAGGCGAACTTCTACTACTGTAATGCCATGACCACTGAATATGGCCTGGCGCGGATACACCGCGATGCTTCTGCTGTAACGGTCTCGGCCGGCAACATCATTCCAAGCCGTTATTCCCTTGCCGATCCCGCTTCACTGCTGTGGCCGAAGGACATCCGAAGCGACGGCATTGCGCTGGTCGAAAGGATAGGTCGCCGACTTGGATACGACGCGGATGATGGCAGTGAGCAGGACTGGAGGGGCTTTCATAAGCTCGGGCTTGCACTCGCGTTCCCGCATTCGGTTCCCGATGCAAATCTGCCCATCTTCTTTACCAACCGAAATGGGTGGATGCCGCTGGTGCAGCGCCTATGACGAACGAACCAGTCATCGATGACGACGCAATCACTGACCCGTTTGGAATCTACCGAGCGGAATGGCTGAAAGACGCATTGTTCAAGGTGTTTACCAAACCGGCGTATTATCCCGAGCTTGAGACACCGCGCCCATGTGTGCTTGTGGGCGGTCGAGGGACCGGCAAGACGACAGTGCTTCGCTGCCTGTCGTATGACGGCAAGTTTGAGCTCGAGAAGCACGACAGCTCGACGATCTCCACATGGCCGTATTATGGGTTCTACTATCGCGTCAACACCAACCGAGTGACAGCATTTCGAGGGGAGGAACTGAGCGACCGCCAGTGGCAGCGCGTGTTCGCCCACTATCTGAACCTCGTGTTCTGCGGTCAGGTGGTGGAGTTTCTCAATTGGCATGCGGAGCACGCACCGGTCCCTGCGGACCTCCCGGCAACCGTTTGTAGAGACACGGCTGATGCGCTCTACCTCGACCCTGCGTCGGATCAGTTCGAACTGCTCGTGAGCATCAATAAAGGACGCCGGCGGTTCGAAGCTTTCCTCAACAATCTGGATCCAGCTGCCCTTCCACCCCTTTCGCTGCAGGGTCAGGTAATTGATGACTTATGCCAAGCCGTTCTTGAACTACCCCAATTCACAGGAAAAAACCTGTTCTTCATCGTCGATGAGTTTGAAAACCTGCTCGATTACCAGCAAGTGATCCTCAACACCCTGATCAAGCACTGTGGCTCCTTTTATACCTTTAAGGTCGGCGTGCGCGATCTGGGCTGGCGCAAGCGCAGCACGCTTAACGACAATGAGCAACTTGTCAGTCCCGCAGACTATGAACGTATCGACATCGAGCAGCGACTTGAGGGTGAGCAGTTCGTCACGTTCGCCACCGAGGTTTGCAACCTTCGCGCCCAGGCAACAAAGGGTTTCCCGTCGGGATTGGACTTCCCGCGCATTCTCCCTGGGCTGACCGCGGACGAGGAAGCAGAGCTTCTTGGCGTGCAGGATCACGCCGGGCGGATTCTGAAGACCGTCGCCGACGAATGCCCTGGTTGGCTGACCGAGGCGAAGGAGATGGCGCCCCTTGACCTTTCGGTGGTCGACTTTTGGGCTCGATCTCAGCAAATCCCAATCGCGGACGTATTCGAGGACCGCGCGCGCGAGCCGAGGTCGTGGGACGACCGGCTCGGCAACTACAGGTTCGCAGTCCTCTTCACACTTCGACGCCGCAGGCCCGGCATAAGGAAGTATTACGCCGGTTGGCGCACTTACACGCTTATGGCGGGAGGCAACATCCGCTATCTGCTTGAGTTGGTCGGTCAGGCCCTTCTCCTGCAGCGGCGAAATGAAGGCAGCTCAATCGGTGAGCCCATACGCCCAGAACTGCAGACGCTGGCCGCTACTCAAGTCGGGCGCAAAAACCTCTCCGAGCTCGAGGGGCTTTCGGTACACGGGGCGCAGCTAACGAAACTCCTGCTAGGGCTCGGCCGGGTCTTCGAAGTGCTTGCCAGCGAACCAGAAGGCCATACCCCCGAGGTCACGCAGTTCTCGTTGCCAGATGATGCCCCGCTCGGCGATGCCGAGCAGCTTCTCACGGCAGCGGTGATGCATCTTGCGCTCGTTCGTAGCGTGGCCAACAAGCGGATGGATCTCGACCTCAAGGGATACGACTATTCCGTCCACCCAATTTATTCGGCCTTTTTCGTCTTCAGCTATCGCCGTAAGCGCAAGCTAAAACTGACGCCCAATCAGCTGATGGCGCTAGTGCGTGAGCCAAAGACCGGCATCAGGCAGATTCTTCGTCAAAACAACCGCGGCGAGGGCGACTATCCCTTGCCAGACCAGCTCCGGCTCTTTGAAGGTTTCTATGACGCCGATCGGTGAGCGCCCCCTCTTCACACGCGACTATGACGATCCTGCTCGCTTCGAACCAGCGCCTGGGTCGAGCTACATATACGGCGTCACGTCAGAACCCCGCAGCGAGTTTGCACTGTCGCTTCCACGCCGCTTCGAAAGCGTGAACTTTGTCGAGATCCGTGAAGGAGAGACCGGGAACTTCGAGACCAACGTCGACGGTCACGAACGCGTCCCGACGAGGCGCCGCGCGCCACTCGAAGAATTCCTCAACGCACTAGGCAACGGCGTGGTCTATCTTGACATCACAGGGCTAGGACATGCGACTTGGGCGCCTATCGTCCGAATTTGCATTGAGACCAAGCGACCGCTCCGCGTCATCTACCTAGAACCTGACACATACAACGAAACGCCAGCGCCTGACGCTGGCCATATCTTTGACCTTAGCGAAAGGATCGAAGGTATCGCGCCGATCCCGCTCTTCGCCTCACTCGATGACCGGGTTGAGGACGATTTTTGCTTTGTGCCGCTCCTCGGATTTGAAGGTGTCCGCTTCTCGCACATGCTCAATGAAGTGCAGCCTCTGGCGAAGAAAGTGTATCCGGTGATCGGGGTACCTGGCTTTCGTCCACACTACCCGCTGGACGCATATTTGGGGAACGCAACGCCCCTTGAGAAATACAAGGCGGCGCGAAATTTGCGGTTCGCCCGCTCGAACTGTCCATTCAGCTTGTTCTATGCCCTTGAGGACATCCGCAATCGTTATCCCGGCCAGCAGATAAAGGTCGGGCTGATCGGGACAAAGCCACACGCGCTCGGCGCCATCCTATTTGCCTTAGCGCATCACGAAGAGGTGGAGATTGTCTACGACAACGTGAAGCGGAAGGTGGGGCGCACAACCGGAACCGCCCGCTGCCTCGTTTACGGTGTATCGGACTTCCTTCAACCCGTCAGTAAAGCAGCTGCCTGATGGACGCGATCTACACTCCGCCGGACTTGGCCGAGTTCCTGACGGCTGCAGCAACCATAGGTGCACCGGGTTCGATCGCCGACTTCGCTGCCGGTGATGGTGCTCTTCTGCGCGCAGCGTCTATCCGCTGGCCTGACGCAAGCCTGTTTGGATCTGATATAGATGACGAAGCAGTGGAAGCCATCACATCGTTGGTTCCTGGTTGCATCAGCGCCCGGCACGACTTTCTAGGAGATGCAGGCGACGGGGCGCTTACCGGTCGGTTGTTCGACTTAATCTTGCTTAACCCACCATTCTCCAGCCGAGGAAACACCCGCCATCCCGTCGATCTTGATGGGGTGATCCATTATGCAAGCAAGGCTTTAGCATTTGCCGCGCGAGCTCTACGCTTCCTTGCCCCTGGTGGCGAGATTGTGGCAATTCTTCCCGCGTCTGTGATGGTGAGCGAACGGGACTCCGCGCTCCTAGCTGCGTTGGAAAACTTGGGATCTGTTGAGCAGATCGGAGAGGTCAAAAGGGCTGCGTTCAAGTCTTACGCCGTTGCGGTCGTGGTATTGCGCATATCGCGCAAACGCACTGCGAAGCGCTCTAAGGTAAAGCAAACGCTCGTTTCCCTTCGCCCCTATTCAGTCGAGATTTCGCGTGGCTCAGTGTCAATGCACGAGTACGTCCCTGTAGCGACTGGTCCGCGGTTTATTCACACTACCGACATGCGAGATGGTATCCTCTTGTCGTTCGAAAAACGAGCAGCGAACGAGCTCAGACGCGTGCAAGGTCCAGCGGTTCTTGTCTCACGGGTAGGACGTCCGTCAAAGGGTAAAATCGTACTCCTACAGGACGAAGAGGTAGTTCTTTCCGACTGCGTCATCGCGATGCGCACTTGTCCTAGAGGGAGGGAATCTGAACTGCTTGAGTTGCTCACGACTAACTGGGAGACCGTAAAATCCGCATACGGCGGCAGTTGCGCGCCATATACGACGCTGAAACGCCTCGCAGCGGCGCTGCTACGGCTCGGAATCTCAACCAGCATCGTGACAGCCGGAAACACTCATGTTTCCAACGAAAAAGATAAGTCGCATCGGTCGGCGGGCGCCGCTGATGTTAAAAGCGTGCGGATAGGTGCCATGCGTTAGGCCGTTGGTAGGCGCCAAGACCAATTGAGGCACTGCTCGTAAATCCGCTCGAAATGACTGGTGGGGGCAGGCGTCGGGATCTGCTTGAGCCAGTCCGGCTGCGCAAACCTACCGGACACACGGGTGTGGTAAAGCTGACCGTTCTGGCTAACAGACAAGCGGTAGAAATTCAGGCAGTCAGGCAGACACATGAGCGCATGGTGCTGCAGGTGATGGACCTGACTGCCATCGGCCTTTGATACGCGGGTGTATCCAATCATAGAGACGTTTTCGGCCGTTGAGCCCTCCTTCCTGAGGCAATTCTGCTCTCTGGTGCCAATGGGGCGCACGAATGTGCCGGGATAGCAGGCCTCACGGTCACCGCCACCCTCCCGCGAGCGCCCGACTGAACGAGTCAGCCGGAAAGCCTTTGTGCGCGAATGACAACCCTTGAGTCTCTGCGCCGCCTTTCCTAAACTGATCGCGATCTTGGTTCGGCGTCAAAGTCGGTTTCCAAGTTCCTGGTAGCCGTCACGGTGTGGATCGCGTCGCTGCTGAGCATCACTCTGTTTCAAGTCGACCTCGGCTTCGGCCTTCAACTTACGATGGAGATCAGCATGGACAAACGCTTCGACCTTACGGGCGTGGTGAAGCATACGGTGTTGTGGTGCCTTGGTGGCGCGCCGATCCATGCAGTGACAGTCTAGGAATAGCGGAAGGCGATCAGCCGTTTTCACCGTAGGGGAGGTTCGAATCCTCCCCACCACACGGTCTTCGAGACGAAGTGCCTTCTAACCGACAGTATTTCTTCCCAGAACCAGATTGAGCGCCTCTGGTTGTCGCACGATCGCCGGTGAAGACATTTTTTCGCGTCTCAGAACCCTCGACTTGCACGCTACGACGGACGATCGGCAAGTTGGCAAAATCGCCTGAATTCAATGGTTCAAAGACCGTTGGTACCCAGTGATACGGTCTTGACACTGGGTCTATTGCAATG
>Ga0209812_10002795_pt1 | contig 10117 bp, 8 predicted proteins | sample JI71714BDNA_FD_187502 | JGI IMG/M metagenome (GOLD analysis project Ga0209812, IMG submission 187502) | Wastewater effluent complex algal communities from Wisconsin, to seasonally profile nutrient transformation and Carbon sequestration -... | ecosystem: Engineered > WWTP > Effluent > Algae...
TTATAGGAAGGTGTTCCTTTTTCTTTTGGAGTAGTTTCGTCAAAAACAAAAGTATTTTTCATACCTAATGGTTCAAAAATGATTTTCTTCATCGCCTGACTGTATTTCATTCCTGTAACCTTTTCAATAATTAATGCCAAAAGTGCATAATTGGTGTTGTTATAACTAAAATGTGTATCAGTTTTAGTTTCTAACGGAATATTTTTATTGATAATTACTTCAAGTAAATCTTTGTTTGTGAGTGTTTTGTTTCTTCCCCAATTGGCTTTGTCATCACAAAAATAATTGTACTTTTTCATACCACTTCTGTGATTTAATAAAGTTTTTATAGTCACATCTGGATAAGGGAATTTGTCAAAAAGTGTAGTCAATTTTTGATCCAAGCTAATTTTCTTAGTATCAATCAATTTTAAAATTGCTGAAGCTGTTAGTACTTTTGAAACTGATGCTATGTGTAAAGGCGTTTCAGGTGAGTTTAAAATATTATTTTCTTTATCTGCAAACCCATCATATTTCTCATAAATAATTTGACCATTTTTTGCCACAAGAAAACTCATATTCTCAAAATCATTGGCAAAATTATTAGTAAAGAAATTTTCAATTTCTCTCTTTTTAGTGTTTTTGTATGAATCTGAAAGTTTTGGTAAAGAATCTTCTAGCGGAAGCATTGCATATTCTAAACCAGATTTATTCTTTTTAAATGGATTCTTAATTTTTCCTGATTTATCGCAACTTATAAGTAATAAAAAAGTTAAAGAAAACAATAGATATGTTACTTTGTTATTGGTCATTTTGGGTTGGGTTGAAAAACAAATATAATAAACAAAATGACAAACAAATTTCATGAAATGTTATATTAATTATAAAATTATCAACAAAATATTCCAATTAATTGAAATTCAATAAATAACTTCGATTTTATTTTATGTAAAAAGTTTTGAAAACGTTTTCGTTACTATTACTTTTGATGTCTCAAAAAAATACTGTTAAAATGAAGTTCGGAATTATTAAAGAAAGAAAAAATCCACCAGATAGAAGAGTTGTTTTTACACCAGAAGAATTAGTTAGATTAAAAACAGAACATCCAGAAGCTCAAGTAAAAGTTGAAAGTTCTGATATTAGAGTATTTTCTGATGAGCAATACAGCAGTTTAGGTATCGAAGTTACTACAGATATGAGCGATTGTGATGTTTTATTTGGTGTAAAAGAAGTTCCAGTTGATTCCTTAATTCCCAATAAAAAGTACTTTTTCTTTTCGCATACTATTAAATTTCAACCTTACAATAGAAAGTTACTTCAAGCAATTTTAGAGAAAAATATCGAATTATTCGACCACGAAACTATTGTTGATGCTAAAAACCGTCGCTTAATCGGTTTTGGAAGATATGCTGGAATTGTTGGTGCTTACAACGGATTTAGAGCTTTCGGAATTAAATATGATTTATTCAATTTAGCAAAAGCAGAAACTTTAAAAAGCAAAGAAGATTTAATAGTACGATTAAGAAGACCAATACTTCCAAATATTAAAATAGTACTTACGGGTCACGGAAAAGTAGGAATGGGAGCGAAAGAAATCCTTGATGGAATGAAAATTAAGGAAGTTTCAGCAGATGATTTTTTAAACAAAGTCTACACACAACCGGTTTACACACAAATTGATGTACTAGATTATAACAAAAGAATTGATGGAAAGGTTTTAGATAATCAAGATTTTTATAAAAATCCACAAGATTATGTTTCTGATTTTGAACGATTTTCACAAGTTGCCGATATTTATATGGCAGGACATTTTCACGGAAATGGTGCACCCGATATTTTAACAAGAGAAATGCTTAACGCTCCAAAGAACAAGATTCAAGTTGTTGCCGATATTTCGTGCGATGTTGATGGACCAATTGCTTGTACTGTGAAAGCATCAACCATTGCAGAGCCATTTTTTGGTTATTTACCTAATGAGCACAAAGAGGTTCCATACACGCATCCTGGTTCAATTATGGTGATGTCGGTTGATAATTTACCTTGTGAATTACCAAAAGATGCGAGTGAAGGATTCGGTGAGATGTTTATGGAACACGTTATTCCAGCTTTCTTCAATGGTGATAAAGACGGAATTTTACAAAGAGCTAAAATGACAGAAAATGGTAAGTTAACCGAGCGTTTCCAGTATTTACAAGATTATGTTGATGGGAAATAAAATTTAAATCTATTTATTTTCAAATTCAAAACAGATTAATAAGAAATCGATTTCGTTAATAACTAATTATTACGAAATCGATTTATTTTTAGGATAAAATGTATTTTTATAAAAAAATTTAATCAAAAATGAGAAAATTACATTTATTGGTATTCTTGATTTCAATTTTATCAGTTGAAGCTCAGAATGTTTCCTCACCATCTAAAACTATTTCGTTAAATTTTAAATTGTCTTCAGATGGAAAACCTACTTATTCGGTAAGTTACAAAACCAAACCTATTGTAAAGGAAAGTACACTCGGAATTGCAATAAAAGAATCAAAAAGTTTAGAGACCAATTTCAAAATTGACAGCATTGGTCAAAAAAGTTTTAATGAGACTTGGCAGCCAGTTTTGGGTGAACAATCCAATATAAAAAACAGCTACAACGAAATGACTGTAGCACTTTCGCAACCATCAACTGATAGAAGGATCAATATAATTTTTAGAGTTTTTGATGAAGGTATTGCTTTTCGTTATGAATTTCCTAAGCAGAAAAATCTGAATTATTTTATAATTTCTGAAGAAAAATCGCAATTTAATTTAGTAGGAAACCACAAAGCATTTTGGATTCCAGGAGATTATGACAGTCAAGAATATGCCTATAATGAAACAAAATTATCTGAAATCGATAATTCTAAATTAGATTTGAATAATGGAATCGGAGTAAAGACAATTGCAAGTTCTTTCAGAGTACAATCACCATTAATGATGAAATCGGCGGACGGAATTTACATCAATGTTTTTGAAGCTGCTGTTGTTAATTATCCTATTATGCATTTAGATGTTGATACCAAAAACTTTGGATTAACTTCTAATTTAGTACCCAATGCAATTGGAGATAAAGCCTATCTTCAAGCACCTTGTGTTTCGCCTTGGAGAACGATTATGATGAGTGATGACGCTCGTGAAATTGTAAGTTCAAAAATGATTTTAAACCTAAATGAACCATCAAAAATTGAAGATACTTCTTGGATAAAACCAATGAAATATGTTGGAGTTTGGTGGGAAATGCACGTTGGAAAATCAACTTGGGATTATGCAGGAAGTCAAAATGCTCAAAATGCAGCCGATGGAACTTTGAAACCATCAGGAAAACACGGTGCAACAACTGAAAACACTAAAAGATACATTGATTTTGCCGCTAAAAATGGTTTTGATGGCGTTTTGGTAGAAGGTTGGAATGTAGGTTGGGAAGATTGGTTTGGAAATTGGAAAGAAGAAGTATTCGATTTTACAACGCCATATCCAGATTATAATTTGAAAGAAATTAACGATTATGCCAAATCGAAAGGTGTAAAAATGATAATGCATCACGAAACTTCGGGTTCTGTGGCAAATTATGAAAGACATTTGGATAGAGCATTAAATCTTATGAAAGACTATGGTTATCCTGCGGCTAAATCAGGTTATGTGGGAAGAATTATTCCTCGAGGTGAGTTTCACGATGGACAAACTATGGTGAATCATTTTAACTTCGTTGCAAGAAGATTTGCCGATTATAAATTAATGGTCAATTCGCACGAAAGTTCTCGTCCAACTGGATATTCAAGAACTTATCCAAACTATATTGCAGCCGAAGCAGCTCGTGGAAATGAATTTAACGCTTGGTCAGTTGGAAATCCGCCAATGCACGAAACCATTTTGCCATTCACAAGATTATTAGGAGGACCAATGGATTACACTCCAGGAATTTTTGAAATCAAAATGAGTTATTACGATAAAACCAAAACCGAACAAGTTCACACAACATTGGCTAAACAATTAGCGCTTTATGTAACGATGTATTCACCATTACAAATGGCAGCCGATTTACCTGAAAATTATGAAAGATATGCCGATGCTTTTCAATTCATAAAAGATGTTGCTGTAGATTGGCAAGATTCTAAATATCTTGAAGCTGAACCAGGAGATTATTTGACTGTGGTTAGAAAAGAAAAAAATGGAGAACGTTGGTTTTTAGGAGCAATTACCGATGAAAACGCTCGTAAAACAGAAATTAAACTAGATTTCTTAACGCCAAATAAAAAGTACCAAGCCATTATCTATCAAGATGGTACTGATGCAGATTGGAAAAACAATCCAAAATCTTATGCTATAAAAACCATCGAAGTTACTTCTAAGTCAAAAATTAAATTAAATTTGGCTAACGGTGGTGGAACTGCTATAAGTTTCAAACCAATAAACTAAAACCAAACCAAACAAACTAAAATTTATGAGTTCAGAACAAATTAAAACAAACTATCCTGCATTATATACGCTTATTGGTGTATTCTTTTTTTGGGGATTTATCGGAGCTTCAAATGGAGTTTTCATTCCATTTTGTAAAGCCAAATTTGAATTATCACAATTTCAAAGTCAATTAATTGACTCAGCTTTCTATTTTGCCTATTATATTGGAGCTTTTTTATTATTCTTATTTTCTGTAATTGGAAAAAAAGATTTTTTAAATTCTTGGGGATTAAAAAATGGAATTGTATATGGTTTGATACTTTCAGTAGTTGGTGCATTTGTTATGTTTCCGGCATTAAGTTCAAATAATTTTGCTTTTATTTTAGGAGCATTATTTATAATTGCATTAGGTTTTTCATTGCAACAGACAGCAGCACAACCATTTGCGATTTCTCTAGGAGATGAATCGACAGGTGCTCATAGATTAAATTTAGCAGGTGGAATTAATTCGTTCGGAACCACAATTGGTCCAATAATATTTGCATTAGCACTTTTAGGTACAACAAAATTAGACGAAAGTCTTATTCCAGGATTAAGTTTAAGTATAGTTCAATGGTTATATGTAATTATTGGTGTTGCATTTTTAATTGCGGCTTTATTATTTAAATTTTCTAAAAAATTGCCAGATGGAAAAAATGATTCAACAATTGAAAATGAAACTAAAGCAACCCTATTGTTAAGCGTAATTACAATAGTATTAGTAGCTGTTTTGTCCATAATATTTATTCAATACACAAAAAAAGATGTAGATCATGAAAGTAATTTGAGTTTATATTTAATTATTGTTGGAATTTTGGCGTTGGTAATAGGATTGACTTTTGCTATGAAATCTTCCAAATCCAATCCATCAGGTTGGGGTGCATTAAAATATCCACAATTAGTTTTAGGAATGCTAGGCATTTTTGCCTATGTTGGAGTAGAAGTTGCGATTCAAAGTAATTTAGGTGAATATTTAAAAGTTTTAGATTCAAAAACAGGAAATTCAAACAAATATTGGGAAAACATAACACCAATGCTGATTTCATTATATTGGGGAAGTTTAATGATTGGAAGATGGACAGGTGCTATTTCAGTTTTTAATTTAAAATCTTCTGCAAAACAAATTGCATTTATAGTTGTTCCTTATATTGCATTTTTAGTGATTTTAATTTCAAATATGATTGGTAATATGGGTGAAAATGGATTAAATTTTTCAACAGTTATTCCAATTTTGCCTTATGCTGCAGTTATTATAATTCAAATTTTTGGTTTTAAATTAGGACAAGAAAAACCTGCTAAAACACTTCTTATTTTTGGTTTGATGGGAATTGTTGCAATGCTTGTAGGGATTTATTCTACTGGATCAATAGGTGTTTTTGCTTTAGTTAGTGGTGGATTATTTTGTTCAGTTATGTGGCCTTGTATTTTCTCTTTAGCAACGCAAGGTTTGGGTAAATATACTTCTCAAGGTTCTGCATTTTTAATAATGATGATTTTAGGAGGTGCTTTCATACCACCTTTGCAAGGAAAATTAGCAGATATGTTTAGTATCGAAATTTCTTATTGGGTTTGCGTCATTTGTTTTGCATATCTTACTTTTTTTGCTTATTTAGTAACTAAAATATTAAAAAATCAAGGATTAAACCCAAATGCAGAAATTAGTGCTGGACATTAAGAATAGTAATCAGTGATTATATGAAACACAAATACTCCGAAGGAAAGTAAATTTCTTTCGGAATTTTTTTATATTTTGGTGCTATGGAAACACGTTTTATTATTCTTATTTCAATTGTTTTAATAGTATTTGTCATTAATCGATTGTATGTTCGAGCTGATGAGAAAAGAAAAATTGCTCTTAAAGACAAGAAAACCCTCTCTGATAAAGAGATTATATCAATGTTTGAAGATCCTTTGACTGGCGAAAAAGCAAAAGTTAGTGAAACTCAAACTAACTACGAATATTCAGATGAAATTTCAGATGAAGTTGTTTTTTATAATGAACAAAGAAAAACTTCAGAAGAAGTAATAGATAAGTATTATACAGAAGGTGAATTAGAAAGAGAATTTATTTTAATTAAAAACTTTCTACTAGACAATGGATATAAGTTTAAATTTTTTTCAGATTCTGAATTTAATTTTCTTGAAAAAACAATAACTTTTTCAAGTTTTGAAGATTGGAATAGTACTGATTCTTATCATAAAAATCAGTTGTCAATTTTTATTGCCAATACAACAGCTAAGGTATACAATAGTAAATATAGCTCAAGAACAGAAAATTATAGTATTGTTTTTTGGATTAAAGATTTTAATTTTTTTGGTCATTATTGTTTTTTTAAGAAACCCATTGTTCAAAATATTATTGATGTTTTCATTGATGAAGAAAAGGAAATAATAAAAGGATATCAAACAGAAATTATTAAAAAGTCACACCAAGAAAATACAATTAAAGATTTTTTTAAAACTATTAATTTTGAGAATGATTTAGAAATTGAAATTATCGATTCAAATATTATTATAAGAATTACCAATTTTGCTTCTCTTGAAAATTTAATCAAACTTTTTGATAGTATTAAAAACTCCGAAGGAAAGTAAAATTTCTTTCGGAGTTTTGTTTTTATTCAAATGGTTGGCTGTTTAGCCCTGATTGCAGTGGAAATACTTTTTTGTTGCCTTCGAGAGCCTCAGGCAACAAAAAAGGATTGGAACGGAAAGCAGGAATAAGGTATCCAAGAGTTCGCAAACCATTCGCTCCTAATCCTTATTTATTCCATTCAATTTTTCTTGAGAAATACATTACTGAGGCAAGTATTAAGAATAATCCGATGCTTCCTACTAATAGTGCGTAATCTTCGAGTTGGATGATGACGTAAATAAATGTGTAAAGAACCGAAAGTGATATTGCAATGAAAGTTGGGAATTTTTTGTCTTTTAAAATGGATATGGAATACAGCGAAATTAAAGCCACTACTGAGATTCCGGCAACTGCATAAGCAAAGCTGAAGGAACTATGTTCTGTAATGGAAATTAGCAAAGTGTAAAACATAATTAATGCAATTCCAATCATACAATATTGGAAAATATGGATGCTAATTTTGCTGATTGATTGAATTAGGAAAAAGATTAAAAAGGTTAAACCAATTACGAGAAAACCGTATTTAGAAGCACGTTCGTTTTGTTGGTATTCGTCTACTGGAGTTATGAAATCTACTGCAAAGGCGTATTTGCTTAACTCTGGTAAAAACTCAAAATTTTCTTGTGAGAATGGTCTGTTGAAGTGAAGAATTTTCCAAGTAGCATCGAAACCTTTGTTGGTGATTTTCTTGTCATTCGGAATAAAACTTCCGTTAAAATTAGGTGATGCCCAATTGGAAGTCATTTTGGCTGAAGTAGTTTTTCCAATTGGAACAATGCTGATTCTTTTACTTCCGTTGTAAGTGATGCTCATATTGAAATTGGTATTTTTCAAATCATTGTATTTGAAGTAACCAGTTTCAAGTGATTCTATGGAATCGTTGTTTTGGTTGTTGTGAACTGGTTCAAAGGTAAAACTGCTGCTTCCGATATTGATTTTTACTTCATCGTTTACACTTTTTAAATTAGTGGTTCGAATGATAATTGTGGCTCTATCCCAAAATACATTTTCGTTTGGTATGCTTTTTTTGTAGAATTTGGGTTGTACATAGCTTCCTTTAAATTGCATTTTTGTGGTAAATACATTCGATTTGTAAATACTTCTTTGCAATGGCGTTTTGATTTCGGTATTCGATATATTTGAAAGTTCTTCTGGAAAGAAAAATGCATTTTCAATTTTATTAGTGATTGGATTTTGATAGGGAATTTTTAGAATTGGTCCATAAAAATAGACACTTTCACCCCATTTGGAAGTGGTTTCGGCAACAACTTCTTTTTGGCGTTGACTGCGTTCAGAGATTAGGTCTTGAACAAAGAACAACGGAATTAATAATACTAGTGTTAACAAACCTACCATTATCATTTTGGCAGTTGTAGATTGAAAGAAACCTTGTTTAGGTTGATTTTGATAATTTTCCATGATTGAAATTGAATTTTATATTGATATTGATATTTGAATTTGTTATTGATTACTTCCAAGTTTCTCCAACGATTCGTAAATACACAAAAGCAATGGGAATGTTGGCTAAAAGAATTAGTATTTTGATGGTAAAATAGTCTTGATGATTTTTTTGCGTGAAAGCTAAATAGGTAAGCCGGAATAGCATAATTAAGTTAATTACAAAAGCTATAATTAAATAGTATACACCAACACCAAATAAAGCTCCAGTTGGATTAATTAGATGTAAAATCAATAGAATAGTCCCTATGATGAATGAGCCAATGGCTAATTGAGTGGAGAAAATGCCTGTTGCGTTTTCGTATTGTTTTTTGGTCATGATTTTAGATATTAGATTTTGATTTAATATATATTAGGTTTACTATCGTAATTAGTGTTCCTAGTCCAAGAGTGAATGTCCAGGTTTCATTTTCGAAAAGGCAATTGAATGTAGATTCAGCCAAAAAAAGAGGATAACTAATAATATCCCAACTATTAAAGCGAAGAAAGCGTCCTATATAAATACCAAAAGCACATAAATAGCTTATTGAAATTGTAAATAAATAGGATGTATTTGAAGTATAGAAAAATTGAATTTGTTGCTGAATGGAGAAAATGGAAAGTATCCCAAAATAGAATCCTGCAATTGTAAAGCTTAAAAGCAAAATGAAGTCGAAGCAAAATTGTATCAGATTGTTGTGATTTAAATGAACAAAATCAGTAATAAGATAAAAGGTGTTTGGAAGAAAAAGCAACCATGTCACAATGAAAAATAGATTTTTGAAATTATATTTCTTTAGAGAAAAATCAATTTTTATGAAATTGGAAATAATATAGGGAATAACCGCTAGAATTAAATTCCAAATAAGAAATAGTAAATAAAATGAATGAGTGATTTTTACACGTATTAAGAGTAAAGCAACAGCAGTTATCGAACTGAAAATTAAAAAATTGTTTTGTTTTTTATTTAAAACATAAAGTGAAAATAAATTATTCATTGTTACTTAATATTAAATGTTGATTGAATCGTTTTAACTGGAATGGTTAGCATTTTATAAAAATCTAAATCATGAAATTGATGTGCTTTTTTACCACGCTTGTAAGTGTGAATAAAATGTTTGATTTGAGTAGGATAGAAGAGCGTTCCAATGCAGATTACCATAAATAAGTAGGCACTTTTTTTGCCATTTCCCAATAAAAAATATTGCATTGCAATTTCATCAACTACAGAAACTCCTGTGTTTGTTAGCACATGAATTACATCGTGATCTTCCAATTTTGGTTGCATTTCGAAATTGTATTTTAGTAGAAAACATCCTAAATGAAATCCCAAACTATCTTTTTTGTAATTGATTAATTCTTTTGGAGTAACGTTCCACGCGATCCCTTTTTTGAAGAATTTTTGGTAAGGTTTCTTCGTGATTTCATACATTTTTTCAATTAGTAAATCTCTCATTAGTGCAATAATTGATGGTTTATAGTGTTTCGTATTTTCCGATGTTTGTAATAGATTCTTTGTGTTTTTTTGGAAGTAGAATCGCTTTTACTAGATAATCTACTTTTAGTATTTTGCTGATTTTATATAGCTTTAAAAGTGTTTTTGTT
>Ga0209812_10002796_pt1 | contig 10116 bp, 2 predicted proteins | sample JI71714BDNA_FD_187502 | JGI IMG/M metagenome (GOLD analysis project Ga0209812, IMG submission 187502) | Wastewater effluent complex algal communities from Wisconsin, to seasonally profile nutrient transformation and Carbon sequestration -... | ecosystem: Engineered > WWTP > Effluent > Algae...
CATGCGGAATAGATCACTTTAAATTAAAAACTGGTTTACACGACAATCAAACCGCGTGATATTAACCTCCTTGTTAGACGATCCGTGGCATCAGGTGCCCGGAAGAACAGTAGGTCAAGATCATCGCTTCAACATTTTTAATTTAAAGTCAAGCAAGAAATGAACAAACCGCCGGCAAATGACGAGACGGAGAAGGGAGTACCCAAGGGCTCGCCAAACCGGGGATCAGGACCAGAGAGAGTGACCGAAGGCTCCAGAAGGAACCACTTCAGCCACTACAGGCCCAAGCAAAACAAGTTTGAAGGGCGAATTGAAGCCCTCAAGGGGCACATTTACGACTGCACTGACAGCCGCCAGGCAGATCTTTACATGAACACGACCAGAGAAATTGCCGGATATGTGGCGACCAACCTGAAGAATGGCAATGACGTTAGGTCAGCCATTGAAAACCTTAAGGTACCAGATATGGTTCTCCCAAGTGATCTTCCTGCCAATTCATCGGCAGCACAAAAAAGGTACTGGGAAAAGAAGATCGACGAGATCAGCAAGAAAGAATCAATACTTGAAGAAAATATGAAGACGCTCTACTCGATCATATGGGGCCAAGTTTCCGATGTGTTGAAACATCGGATTCAAGCTCTTGAAAATTTCAAAAAAATGCATAGTGCGGCGGACTCACTGGCACTATTAGCAGCACTACGAAATGAAGCCTTTAACTTCCAGTCCCAGAAGGATCAAGCACAAGCACTACACGAAGCCATAAGACGCTTCTATCTTATCAGCCAAGGAAGAACAGAATCATGCCAGGCATACATGGACAGATATGACAACGGAATGAGGGTAATAAAACACATTGGGGGGAAGCTGCCAGTATATCCTGCCCTAGTTGACACAGACCTCAAGGAGAAAGGTTTAGATCGTGACCAAGCGACTGAAGCTGAAGTCACCGCATCTGAAGAACGTGCGACAGAACGCCAACTTGCGATGGGACTCATTCTAGGAGCAGATCGACAAAGGTTCGGAAAACTCATCGAAGATTTGGAGAATCAGCATACTCAAGGCATGAAGTCTTTCCCGCAAACAGTGTCAGAGGCCTTCATACTCCTCAACAACTGGAAGAACAGCCCAAGAGTTATGCAGCGACATGGTACAAATGAAGGCGTGGCGTTTGCCACCACAAAAAATGATAAATCAGGCAGAGGGGGCAAGAAAAAAAATAAAGATCATATTACTTGTTATAAGTGCAGCGAAATTGGCCATTATGCAAATGAATGTACAAAGGACAATGAGCAGAGCAAGCAATTCCTAAACAATGGGCAATACAATAGTCAAGAGGATAATGGCTATGGCGATGAGGAGGAGGACGAATGTGGTGAATGCACATTCTACAACATCCTATGTAAGCAGTCACCAAGTGTCGTATCAACAAATTGGATTCTCCTTGACAACCAATCCACCGTTGATGTATTTCAGAACAGGAAATTTCTAACAAACATTAGGGACTCAGGGAGGACTATGAAGATTCACTGCAACGCAGGGACGGCAATCACCAGGTTAGTCGGGAATCTGCCTGGATATGGTGAAGTATGGTTTCACCCCGAGGGGATAGCAAACATATTATCTCTGTCTAGGGTAAAAGATAAATACCGGGTCACTTTCGACAGCAAAAACGGCAACAAATTCGTGGTGCACAAGGATGATGGGACAACTAGGATATTCTCCCAGTCAAAACAGGGGCTTTATTATTATGCAGTCGGCGACAATATAAAGAAAACAGACACTAAAACTAAATATACAAAAATTGAAACTGCTTTCAACACTGTCGAAGAGAACAAAAAGAATTACTCAAAACGTGATGTGTCAAGAGCAACTTTAGCTCGAAAACTGCAAAGAGCGATAGGAAGACCAAGTCTACAAAAGTATATAGACATTGTTGAAAGGAATCTACTACCGAATTGTCCAGTTACGAGACAGGACATAATCACAGCAGAGAACATTTTCGGGCCAGATCTGGGAATACTCAAGGGCAAGACGGTTAGGAAGAAAACAGAGCAAGTGAGGATTAAACACACAGGCTCTGTACCTGAAATATACCGGAAAGTCATACTGGCCATCGATATCATGTACATCAATGACATCCCATTTCTGATCACAATTTCAAGGAACATACAATTTGGGTCAGCACAGGCACTCCCAAATGAGACATACAAGTCAATATACAACGCTCTACAGAAGATAATCAAGGTGTACTCACATTATGGTTTCACCATCACTCACATTCTCGGTGATGGACAATTTGAGAATATGGACACTAGCAAGATATGGCCGGGTGTCACACTCAACATTGTTACAAACAGTGAACATGTTCCTGAGGTAGAACGATACATCAGGACCATTAAGGAAAGAACTCGATCGGTGTACAACTCCCTACCTTTCAAGAAGTTTCCAAACAGGCTCCTAATAGAAATTGTGTATGCTCAAATATTCTGGCTAAATGCCTTCCCATCAGACAATGGAATATCCAAAACAAGCAGCCCGCGCAGCATTGTGACTGGATTAGGTGTTGACTACAATTTGCACTGCAAGTTGGAATGCGGATCCTATGTACAAACTCACGAGAGTCACAGCAACAATATGGAGCCCCGTACAATAGGCGCACTGGCTCTCCGCCCGACAGGCAATGTTCAGGGTGGTTTCTATTTCTACAACCTGGCTACAGGATGCGTGATAAGCAGAAGACAATGGACCTGCCTCCCTATGCCCACAGAAGTGATAGACATAGTACACACACTAGCTGAAAAGGACAAGGCAAAGGAAGGTATTGACTACAATGAAAACATCCCAGCATTCATCACGGAGATGGATGCTGATGATACAGGAGTGCAACACGAAGAAATACAACACAACAATGAAGAAAATCTACACAACAACGAAGAAGAAAATCTACACAACAACGAAGAAAATCTCCAACATGATGAAATCTTTGATGACAATGACAATGCAAATTTTGATGGCAATATGGAGACCTCAGATGATGAAGCCGACGGAAGATTTGAACACTATGAAAACCATGATGATGATCTACTCAATAGTGAAAATTTGGATCATGACATCACAGCTGAAATCACAGGAGTGAATGAAAACGGAAATGGGGCAGAAATCACAGGAGTGAGTGAAAATGGAAATGGGGCACGCGAAATCACAGGCGTGTTTGATCCTGATATCCCTCCCGGAACCTCAGGAGTGGAGAATGGTTACCAAGATAGTGGTTATGCCACTGGTGAGACCACTGGCGACAGCATCACCGAACATGCAGACACAGGTACAGCTGAGGACATAGTTATGGATACTGGTGTTGATTGGGATGCCGAGACTACGAATGGATATGACACATCACCTACAGGCGATGGCGGAAATCACTACGACGGAGAAGTTACTGGTGACCAGCAGCTAATACCCCCAACAGCTGAAACTGCATCTGAAGTCGAAGCCAGCATGGATGAAAGGTATGGTCCCAGGAGCGGTCGTTATAATCTGAGGCCACGGCGAGAAAGGAATGCCAATGGGTGGAATGCTCTACTGTTCAACACCATGCCAATACAGTGTGGGGGCTACATTCAGGGTGTCTCATTAACACAATACAACGTGAAACAAGGCCTAAAGATATTTGGGAAAGCAGGAGAACTAGCGGTGTCTACAGAACTTGAACAGCTACACTCAAGGAAGGTAATCGAACCAAAACACCCACATGAACTAAGCAGCAAGGATAGGGCGGATGCACTGAGGTACCTCATGTTCTTGAAGCAGAAGCACACAGGACAAATCAAGGGAAGAGGCTGTGCTGATGGACGGAAACAGCGGATGTACATGCAGAAAGAGGAAACTAGTTCTCCAACGGTAGCAGTTGAGGCGTTACTCATTTCTGCCACAATGGATGCATATGAGAGGCGTGATGTAGCAACAGTTGACATCCCCGGTGCTTTCATGCAGGCAGACATGGTAGGGAACGTCCATGTTAAATTAGAGGGAAGGCTCGCAGAGTTACTAGCCAAGATTGACCCAAAGACGTATAACAAATACCTGTATGTCAATAATGGCAACTCCTCAATGTATGTGAGACTCAGGAAGGCACTATATGGCACTCTCCAGGCTGCCATGTTGTTCTGGAAGGACCTGACCAAGTCCTTAACAGACTGGGGGTTCATAATAAACCCATATGACAGATGTGTCGCGAACAAGATAATTGATGGGAAGCAGTGTACCGTCCTCTGGCACGTAGATGACATAAAAATATCACATGTAAGTGAAAATGTGGTCACCAGCGTGATTGAGTACTTATCAGAGAAGTATGGTAAAGAAGCACCGCTCACAGTCACAAGGGGAAAAGCTCATCGCTACCTGGGAATGACTCTTGACTATAACATCAATGGGAAAGTACAGATAAAAATGATTGATTACATAGATGGTATGCTTACTTCATTACCCGAAAATATGGATGGGGAATCGGCAACACCTGCAGGAAATAATTTGTTCATGGTGAATCCAGATGCGTTACCGCTATCTGCATCTGAGTCAGAGATTTTTCACCACTATGTGGCCAAGCTATTATTTTTATGTAAACGGGCCAGGCCAGACATACTAACAGCTGTTGCTTATTTAAGTACAAGAGTCAAGGCACCTGATGTGGATGACCAAAAAAAATTGGGAAGAGTCATGAGATACCTGCGGGCAACACGGGACCTGCCTCTAACTTTGGAGGCCGATGCAAACAGTCAAGCAGGATGGTGGATCGATGCATCATTTGGTATCCACCATGACATGAAGAGTCATACGGGTGGACTGATGACCCTGGGAAGAGGTGCTGTATACGCCACTTCAAGAAGACAAAGGATTAACACCAGGAGCTCCACAGAGGCGGAGCTGGTTGGAATTAATGACGTGTTGTCTCAGGTTCTATGGACAAGATATTTTATGCAATCACAAGGTTACGCTGTACATCCCACTAAACTTTATCAAGATAATATGAGTACAATATTACTGAGCAAAAACGGTAAAGCATCAAGTAGCAAGCGCACTCGACACATCGACATACGATACTTTTTCATCACAGACAGAGTTGCCAGCAAGGAAATTGAGATCATCTACTGCCCAAGTGGTGACATGCATGCTGACCTCCTAACGAAGCCACTACAGGGCAGTCTTTTCAAGAAATTCAGAGATAGTATCATGAATGTACAAAATGATGCATCAGTGGCACCTGCGGTGACAATGATGCACAGGAGTGTGTTGAGAAAACGTACGGTGGACACAAAAATTCGTGCGCACACAAGTAATATACCAAGAGTACATTGGAAAGAGCCTATCAGTACTATTAGGCTATTACAGCCAACCATTCATCGTAAGCGTAAAAAATATAGGATAGCAGCAGTAGCAGCAGCAGCAGCAGAAGGGAAATCCTTCCGCATGCGGAATAGATCACTTTAAATTAAAAACTGGTTTACGCGACAATCAAACCGCGTGATATTAACCTCCTTGTTAGACGATCCGTGGCATCAGGTGCCCGGAAGAACAGTAGGTCAAGATCATCGCTTCAACATCTGCGATAGGGTCCACCATTTCCTGGACTTGTGTATGCTCTGCTAACACGGTTTCTAAAATTGGCAAAAATGTTTCAGTTGTTTCTTGAGGCATGGCAACTAATGAGAGGTAATTTAGCACATGGCTTAGTTGCTCCCTGCCTTCCGTATAAATTGGGCTTTCCCAATGGTTATCCTCAACAATTTGCTCGACCTCTTTAACAATCCGAGCCTCCTTAAACTGGTACACCTCCTCACTGTTGGCAACCTGCTTGATCTGCTCAATCCGCTTAATCTCCTCAGATTGCCCTACTGTCTCAGTTGGGTTATCTGAATTAGTATCGTTCGAATTCATAGTAGTTTCTCTGTGAAACAAGTAATTTTAATTTTTGTGATACCGTTCATCAAGTATATTATCGTATTATTTTCCTCACACAGAACCGTCAAAGGATTTTTTTATTTAGTGTGTATTACCAGAGTGTGAAATGATTGTATGCATCGAGAAAAATACAAAATACGTGTGATGAAGTTTCTTTACATACTAGTTTCTGGGGAAATACATTGTACAGCCCCTACTTTCGATCTATACTTTACAGCGTGATGCTTTCCCATCTCGTTATTGTGCCAAGCGAGAGTTTGAGTGAAATTTTTCTTAAGAAAATATTTAACATCATCACACAATCTTCTCAAACTGTCCAAACATGAGATACTATGTTTCTTTATGTGACCAGTGACGCTAAATTCGTAAGTGTTCGGGCATCAGAATTCATTGCAAGCCGATCATGCGATACACATAAGAAGTGTTCTGATCACAACATCACAACCCATGACGATTCACTACAGAGTGACGGGCGAGATTAAAAGTAAAAAACACGGACATGTAGAATATACGTAGTTTAATTGTGAGAACTGGCACAGCAAGTTATTTTGACGTGTCTGGAGATGCATCTCGTGGAGGATACTGTAATTCTGTAATTTGTGCAATACAACTTTCTAGATTTGACCAAGTTCTTATAGACCGCACCATACACACTGTTCGAATTTCTCCGAGCACCACGAGTTTTGTCATTTTAGTGACGTTCTTTCTACACTGTAACTGTTTGCGCTAAAATCTTTTTGTGCTTGATTGTTGAGGCACATTTTTTCGAGAACTCTTTCTCATGTATGATACCTTCGATGGAATCATTTTTAGTATGTTGTATTTTACTTCGTATCGTCAAGTGTTGGCAGATTTTCGTCCATTTTGCATTCTCGACCTTCCGGGGCTTACTTGGAAATGATGAATTTACATATCCAAAACCCAAAATGAAATGATGAAAACAAAATTTGTGGGCACTGTAACATGCTTTTACATTGCCTTGTTCAACCAGGCCGCAGAGCCGGAGATTCATGCGTTAAACGGGAAATTGCATCAATTAACCAGCTTTAATATTGTAATGCATGAGCAAAGTTTCATGTGATATAATTTTTATCATTTTCCAGTCTTGGAAAATTCAACACAAGTAACATAGGGTGTTTTTGGAATGTTTTTCGTCCATTTTATCCTGATTTTAAGAAGGGACATTACATAATTACATAATTTCTGATTTCTCCTGATTACATAGCAAAATAGGCTATTCACTCGCATCCTAAAGGGTTGATGTACAAGGTTCGCAACCAAATTTGAATCATGGCACATTCGAACAAATCAAAACAATACAGCCACGAAAACTACTGGTAGATCACAATGTTTCGGTAAATCATCTGTCTTCTGAAATATTTTTCATGTACTACTAAAGGCCGTGTTCACCGTGATGTTTGCTTTTGAACCAAAAGATTATCCAAGAGATCATAAGAAATATTATAAGTTGTATTCAATCTGATGATTCTCCTGTCGAACAAAATGTCGAAAAAAGTGCTCGTTTATTGGAAAATCTTTGGATACAGGGTCTAATCAAACCTTAGACGATCTACACTTTAATTTGAATATACTCACTTGCATTTCTGTTAAATAGCTTGAAAATGGCTAAGAAAGTTCACAAATCGAAAAGGGATTTAAAATTGAAATTTGTGTAGACGTAATATATCTCACAATTTCAATGCATGGACCTAACTAACCCTTCAGGACATTAACTATTTCCTCTCTTTAAAAATTAAGAACAAAATTTAAATGAGTTAATTTTGTTTTCAAATAACAGATACCATCTTTTAAAATCATAGGAGTGTTTCATCGTATTCGAGTTGAACTTGTTATACAATCTATACTACGTGGGACAAGACCACTCATTACAAACGATACACAGCGAGACTCTTTATCTCAGTGTTTAAGTGAACAACGACAACTTGACATCATTAGTAAGTCAAGGATACTAATTTCTTCCGGTGTCAATCACTTGCTTGTGATTTGACAATAAGGCTGTAAGGAATAATGGGACATAGCGCTGAAACTGAACAATTTTCCTTGCTAATGTCTGTTGAAAAAAGAGCAGCAACTTTTCGTCCATCAATTGGACATTTTTCAGAAGTTAAGGACAAACTCTATACTTTGATTGAAAAAATGCGATTCACGCCGATAATCTTGTTCCCAAATGCTGGCTTGCAAGATAAATCCAGGTGATGGATTATCTTGAGCCATTTCGTCATTGAGCCTGTCACCGTCATAGTATTTCTATGCATCCATACTAAATCCTCACACAGTCCAATGAATCAGCTTCACTGTTGCAGCAACACTATTCATCAAGTACTAGAGTTCGCCACCAGTATATTCTTACAGCCTTGAACTATGGAAATGATCTTCATAGTTTTCATCAAAAAAAGATCTTTGGCTTTTCACAGAATACCTCCTGCCATGTAAAGAGCCTACTTGGACAACAAGTTTGCATCAATCTTTTTGGGCAATGTTTTTATGAAGGATCTGCATAAGATAAACAGTTGAGTTCACATGTCCCAAAAGATACAAGCCTTCGTAGAAGCTTTCAACATTATGCAAACATTTTCAAACATCAATGCCACTGGAGATGCAACTCATTGGTGTGCCTTCAGTCAAGTACAAATTCAATTTCATGATCATAATAAGCCAAGTAGGACATATTCGTGATATTTGAGACTTTTTTGTTCCTAACTCTTGAATTCTCCTGATGACATTCGTGTTCATGGAAAGCTAATTAGACAATTTCAGTAGCTCATCTCACTTTATCAAAATAGGATATCTGATTGTAAGTTTTCAAGTTCAGTTTTATAAAATAAGCTAAAATCCAGTCGGGAATGACATTAAACACAACTAGGGAGTGTGCTTTTCAATGTGTTTTCGGCTTTGGACTTAGTCAATAACAAGGGTCTGAATGTTGGCTTATTATAGTCTTGTCCAATCAGCGAAGAGGAAATTTTGTAAATTTTGAAACCTCCCTTTAATCGTTTTAGGAACCGCAAAGTTTTAGAAAAGATTTATCAAAGAGTCGCGAAGGTTTTATCAAGTTTTGTTTACGTTTAAAGAAATTGCGAGTTTCTTCAAAAACATATTTCAATAGTTTGCCCTTGATTTTCATCAGCGAACATGAAGCAACAATCCTAAATGCAACAACTCCTAAAGAGTTTGAGGAGTGTAGTTGAATAAATAATGTAGCAGATGAGTCAGGTTTAAGCTTCGCCTTGATGACACGGAAGAAGACTTGTTTAATGATTTTTGTTATCTAAACTCAGGGAAATGGAGTCCTTTTCTACGGCTTATGACAATAGAGTTTAGACAAAATCAAAGAATTTTAGCATAATTACTTTTCACAAAATGAATACTTGCTTGGAGATTCTGCTTTCAAGCCCTCGGATACAATGGTGCGTTGTTTCAAATAACCAGCAGGCAGCAGGCTAGGAAATTATGAGGTGAGGTATATTTTCATATGAAGCTAGCTAAGATTTGCATCTATTCCGAGCTTTTTATTGGTCTGCTAAAGGCAACAAAATCGTGTATTCATCAAGGATGGTACCTAATTGCTTTATGCCAAAAGGCTGATTGTTGCAGCAGCTGTTTCATTCTTTTAGAAGATGTAACAACAAATCGATGTCATTGATTGCTATTCCATAAATCAGCTAGTTCCTTGAAGTTCTTTGAGAGCATGGTTGCTGCCTCAGTGCGCACAATTTATGTTTCATCTTCAAGTTATTGACTTGCAGAGGTTTTGATTTCCTTAATCTTTAAGTTCAGATCTTGTTTACAGGTTGAGTTGTTTCATAATAACCAGAATCCTCGAGTGATTAAAATACTCTACATTGGTCTTTGTAAACGCTGAAGCCCATCATGCAAGATGAGCTTTCAAGCGATTTAGCTTCTAGGAAAATACAATTTTAGCGCTTGATATTATTTTCTTTCTTAAAATTATATAGTGGTCGTCTGCTTAGTTTAGATATCATTTAGTAAACTTAGAGGTTCCATTTATAAACCTGCATGAGGATAATCAACTTAAATATTAGGGGTTGTCAATTTAGCTTCAAATCGATTTTTTTTTCTTCTCTTGCAGGATTTTGTTTTAATGCAATCTGATTGGCTAATACACAAAAAAGCTAGTTG
>Ga0209812_10002798_pt1 | contig 10112 bp, 8 predicted proteins | sample JI71714BDNA_FD_187502 | JGI IMG/M metagenome (GOLD analysis project Ga0209812, IMG submission 187502) | Wastewater effluent complex algal communities from Wisconsin, to seasonally profile nutrient transformation and Carbon sequestration -... | ecosystem: Engineered > WWTP > Effluent > Algae...
AAGCTTTGGATTTCCCAGAAGCTTGTAATGTTACTTTTGAGGTGAAAGAGGGGGAAAATGGCAATGCTCCTGGTGATTGGAAAGGTTTGTTTTCTGGAGTTAAATAACCATTGTTTGTATTGAAGGCTAGATCCCCCCTAACCCCCCTTAACAAGGGGGGGACAAGAAATTAAATGGGAACGAGTATTTCCGATGCCCCATTCCCGATGCCCCATTCCCGATGCCCAATTCCCATTATGTTTTTGACTTTTTTCCGACGCAACCTAATACCTTATTTATTTTTGTTTCCGGCTTTATTTGTGTTGAGTTTGACTGTTTTGTGGCCGGCGTTGCAGGCTTTTTATTTGAGTTTTACCAGTTATGAGTATGACTTAACTCAAGCGCCACAGTGGGTAGGGTTGCAGAATTTTCAGAGGTTGGCGGGCGATCGCATTTTTTGGCAAACTATGGGCAACACCCTCCTCTATCTCACCTGGGTTGTGCCTATATTGGTTGTTTTACCACTGGGAATGGCAATTTTGTGCAATCAGAAACTCCGGGGGATGAACTGGTTTAGAGCAGCATATTACACGCCTGCGGTGATTTCCATGGTTGTTGCTGGGATTGCTTGGAAATGGCTGTTTGCTGAAAATGGACTGCTGAATCAGTTGGGGGAAATGGTCGGTTTGCCTGCTGTTTCTTGGCTGGCTAATCCGAAGTTGGCAATCTTTAGTGTCATGACAGTTACTATCTGGAAAGGCTTGGGTTATTATATGGTAATTTATTTAGCTGGGCTGCAAGCTATTGAGGCGGAACTTTACGAGGCGGCTGCTATTGATGGTTCTGATGGTTGGAGGAAGCATTGGGATATTACAGTGCCGTTGATGAAGCCTTATCTAGTTTTGGTGGCGGTAATTTCGGCCATTTCTGCTACTAAGGTTTTTGAAGAAGTTTATATTATGACTCAAGGCGGGCCTCGTAATAATTCTAAGACTGTTGTTTATTATCTTTATGAACGGGCTTTTAAGGATTTGGAAATCGGTTATGCTTGTACGATCGGGCTGGTGTTGTTTTTGCTGATTTTGGGTTTGTCGATTTTGCAAGTTAGTATTCAAGGTTTGGCTCGAAAGGATTCTGATTTATGACCAATTTAAATTTGGTTTCCGGTTGCATCGGAATGATTTAACCTTTCTAGAACACAGAGGAAGCAGAGGGAGAGAATAAAATTCTGAATAATATCAATTCCGGTTGTATCGGAATGATTTAACCGCGAAGGCGCAAAGTACGCGAAGTTCGAGAAGAGAGAGATTAATACAGGACGATGCTACCGGATTTGATAGTTATTACTGTTAAACTTGTTAGGTTTGGCAAATTCAGAAAACTAAATTTGTCATTGACTATTCTCTCCCAAACCCTGTTTCTGACTACCCAATGTTACTGAGTCAAAGCTTTGAGAAATCTCTGTAAGTCTGCCATGAAGCCTGTCTTTTTTAACGGTTTGGCGGGGGCGGTGCTATCTGGATCGGCTATTCCCAAGGCTTTAGCTAAAATCCGATCTAAATCGTCTCCGACTGGTTTTTGGGCGGTTTCGGAAATTAGTTCGTAGTCGTCGTTTTTTGACAGCCAAACTTGCCAGGATTGGGGGTAACACCGGAATAGGACTGCACTTTCTAGAGCTCTGATGTAGTAGCAGGATTCTATTTTGTTCAAGAATCGATCGCGCAGTTGGCGCCCTGCATAGCCTATACCTATGGTGGCAACGTCTTCCAGGCGGGGGTTGAGTATAATTACTGGGCGATCGCCCGCAGCTATGTACAATTTTTCGACTTGAGGAACTTCTACCGCTGCGGGATTCACCAGCAGAAATAGTTGGTCTTCCGGTTCTATTTTATCTTCAACCGGGGTGCGGCTGCTGCCCAAGTCTGTGACTTTAAATTCTGTTTTTCCCCAGTCGCGACGGGCGAGGGCTGCTGCACCGGTATCGGGAAATATGACTTTGACACCGGAGTACATTTCTTCAAATTCTGGGACGAATTGTGCGGCGATGGACTGTGCTTGGAGGGCGATTTCTGGGAATACTAATTCGACTTGCAGTAGAGTTTTGCCGTCGGAGAGAGCGGCAGAAGTGGCTGTGCGGGATTGGGCGATCGCCTCGTTGAGGTCCTTTGGTAGTTCGATCATTAATCTGATTTTTTTACAGGAATTCTATCAATCTAATTTTACACCATCAAGGGACAAAAGCTAACACGGATACCGGGGAACCGGAACCTCCCACAAGTCGCAATATTCCTATAACTAAAGTGCAGTCTGCTGCTGGTAACTGGTCTAGATTTGCCAAATTTTCTAGAACGATTCCCTGATGCTCTAAAACTTGTTTATTGACAGATAAACTTTCATCTCGTCCCGGATCTACTCCGTGAGTATCGGTACCAACTCCTGCGATCGACCTTTCTGTTAGCAAAAATTTAGTTACTGCTTTCCCAAATCCGGGAAAGTGGCAAATCCCGTCACCATCTCGATTTAAGAAAGCTGCTTGATTATCCCATTTTTCCTGCCATCCGGTATCTAATATAATCAGGCATCCTGGTTTTATCAATCCATGTTCCTGTTCCCAATTTAATACATCCTCGATTGTTAAATTATAATCTGGATTGGCAAGACTTTGGCGGCGGATGTCGATCGCGATTGCCGGCACAACTAGCGACTGTGGAGGATAGCTATCAATACTTGCGCCTCCTGAATAAAAGCTGTTGGGTGCATTCATGTGAGTCCCGCTGTGTTCGCCCATCGAGAATTTTCGCAGGAAATACCCCTCTGTTTCTATTTGAGCAACTGTTGTAAATTCTGTCGCTGGATCTCCGGGCCAAAGGGGAATATTTGGGTGAATTTTATGAGTTAAATCTACTATTGTTCTGTAGGTGATGGTTTTGAGGTTATTTGAGTTTAATTTGTCACTCATATCGAATATCTAAAATTTGATTAGTTCATCGAGCGTTGCAGCCATTACATCCTTAGTTTGCCCGGAAACAGTATACACCAAAGCTTCTCGATAAACTCTCCCGGCTGGGTGCTTGTGGCTATTAGCGGCACCGCTGGAAACTGTTACCGCCGCGTGCCCGCAACGCACAGCTAAGTCAATTGCTTGGGATCTGAGCGCTAATTGTTCTGCTTTCGAGCTATGTTGACATTGTGGGAAATTCTGTTTTAGTCGATCGAGCTTGTGGGCTAATTTTTCATAAGCACTAACTATAAAAGATGATTTTTTAGTCTGGGCTGCTGCTTGAATTATGTCCAATCCGGCTCGAATACATCCAAAAGTAGCGGGGACAAAGTTCAGGATATTTTTAGTGTCGTTTGTGACTATCCAGTCTTTTGGTTTAAATGAAATTATTTGCGATTCATCCAACCACCAATTAGCCAGAGTTACTGTTACAGTATTAGTGGAACTCATGGCGATTAAGGGCATGAGTTCGCTACAGGAGATTTGGCCCGATGCTGATGCAATATTTTCAAAGGGTAGTAATCCGAATACAGCGCGATCGTCAGGAAGTAACGCAGCTACAATAAATTTTTGAAATAATCCAAAACCTGTTACCCAAGGAACTTTACCTGATAGTAAATAGCCATTTTGTGCAGCAGTAGCAGTGACAGCGGGATTTCCCGATCGCCTTAAATGCGAAAATCCCACACCCAATCGCAACTCTCCCAGGGCGATCGCAGGCAAACATCTACTTTTTAGCAGTTCATTGTCGCTGTTAGCAAGCATGGCAGTTGCACTGTGATGCTGAGTTTGCAGAAAACCTAAAGCGCCGGAATATCGCGCTGTCAATTCCTGATATTCATAAAAAGTTTGCGCATCGATATCTGCGCCACCCCATTTTTGGGGGACTCGCAAAGCTAAAAGCGATCTATCTTCCAATCCTACCAGCGCTATTTTCAGCGCTTCCGAGTCGCTGTCGATCGTTTCAGCATCGGCTGCAACGCAGTTTTTTAGGTAGGTTTCTGTGCTGTTTAAAATATCTGTAAAATCCATCTCATCTAATTAACATAAAATGCTCTGACTGTTAGATTTCCGACTTATTTGAGAAGTGGGGAATCTCGGTATTCTATTTTTTGGATCTGGTTTACTTAGCAATAATCAGTTACCGGGAGAGGAGGAGATACAGCCATCAATATGCCCAATTCCCCATTCCCCATTCCCTATTACCACACTTTCCAAGGAGCTTCACCACAGTCCCAAAGTTCATTTAGGTACTTGTATTCTCGATAAGTATCCATCGCAAAAAAGAAGCCTTCATGGCGATAAGCCATCAACTGTCCTTCGGCCGCCAAACGCTGCATTGGCTCCTGTTCTAAGATACAATCATCTCCGCCTAAATACTCAAATACCCGGCGATTAAATATCATATATCCAATGCTGATCCAGCCATCTATTTGCGGTTTTTCAGCAAATTGGAGTACGCGCCCTTGACTATCTACATCTAAAATTCCAAAACGAGAAATAGGGCGAAACGTCGTCACAGTTGCCAGTTTACCGTGAGCTTTGTGGAAAGCGAGTAGTTCTTCAATATTTACATCAGCAACTCCATCCCCATATGTCACCATGAAATTATCGCGATCGATATATTTTTCAATCCGTTTTACCCGCCCTCCAGTCATACTTGCTGCGCCAGTTTCAGCCAAGGTAACATTAAAATCTTGTTCTCGATGTTCCCCATGATACGTGATGATATTTTTGCGACCTAAGCAGATAGTAAAGTCATTGTTCATGGCTTCATAATTGAGGAAATATTCTTTAATCATGTTGCCACGATAGCCCAAGCACACCAGAAAGTTTTGGAAGCCGTAGTGTGCATATATCTTCATGATGTGCCACAGAATCGGATACCCACCCACATCAACTAAGGGTTTGGGGCGAAATTCTGTTTCTTCTCTGAGACGAGTACCAAGACCGCCGGCTAGGATAACTACTTGCATTTTTTCAATTTTTTAATGATAATCAACTAACTTATCATTGATTTCAGGGAATAACTTTAAATAAATATTACTTTTTGAACTTTATATAATCTTTATAAACTCGCGAATAAAAAAAGAATTTAAATTTTAATTCATTTAAAAACTATATTTCAATAAAATTTACTAATAGACCTATGCCATAATTACTGTGGAACAGATATCCTGCCTGTTCAAGACTAGCTTTTGTAAAGATGTCTATTGCTCGGAAATACCGCGGGAGGCTATACTAACAAGAAAAATTAAACGAAATACAATGAAAAGTCAACTCGATCGCTGGCAAAAATTTTTAGGTATCCTGTGCAGCATTGCCTCAATAATTGTCCTATTTCAGTCGGCGATAACTCCTGTTTCAGCACAGCATATCTCCAGCATACCTGGACAAACAATCCTAGCCTTTGCACCAAACATACCGGGCGGCGGATTAGACTTTCACGAAGCAGCAGGAGGACACACTTTAGAGAAACACGTTGGTAAAACAGAAGCAGAACTAGCACAGCGACTGGCCAAGGATAGGAGAATTTCTGCCGCGTCTTCGTTTACCTATCGTTCCGTGGCTGAATCGGCGATTGCTGAAGCAATGGAAGAAAAGAAAAGTGCGATCGACTCCTGGGTAAAAAAACGAAGCAATCGTTATACAATCGAATATGATACCCACAGAATAATTGGCATTACACTCACCCGCCGCGTTTCCAAAGCAAGTTCGACATCTCGACTGAAAATCGTCCTCCAGCGCAGCACCAAATTATCTCCCGGATACTTTATTCTCACAGCTTATCCCCTATGAACGATCGATTTTCTGAATTAACCCAATTTTTCAGTTCTTACTTTCATCAAGACTGGCCACTAGAAGCCAGCAGTGCTAGCGAAGTAGTGGAAAATTACCTCCATAGCGAATCGCCAGAAACTATTGAAGCTGTATTAGCAGAACTTAACCAACTGCTAAAAATGTCGATCGCGGAACCAGATTTAGAAACATTGATTCTGGAAGAATTAGGATGTTACTACGATCCCAGCAGCGAGAATCTAACAGTCAAAGAATGGTTGGAATCGGTACAACAGTCTTTGAGCAATGCCAGTTAAACTCTAACATCCACGGTCAATAAATCTGTTCAAACTGACATCTTGCCTATATAAAAAAACGGGCATCTTGCCCGTTCTACAAACAATCATATCGTTGACCGCGTTGAATCGGAATGATTTAACCGCAGAGAACACAGAGGACACAGAGGGAGAGAATAGAGATATACAGGACGATGCTACCGGATTTGATATCAATTCACAAACAATGAATTTTATTGTCCGGTGGGTTCTCGTGCCCGCCCTCAATCATTTACTAACGGTTAATAAATAACCTTCATGTAGATTGAAGTTAGGAATGACATAACTCAAATCATTTTTAACAACCGATACAGTTTCTTCTTTGACACTAACCAGTTTTTGCACTGCGCCTTCTTGATTGTTGGGAATTTTTTCTAATTTGAGACGGATTTTTTGACCGCTTTGAATACCTAGCTGTGGTAAATTTTTGAGATTTAAGGTGACGGTTGTGGCTGAGGAATAATTGCGATCGAAATAACCTAAAAGTACCTGTGCTTTACCTTCAGGATTTGACTTGCTGGCTAAAGCGACAACGCGATCGTTATCCGACTTGCTCAGCACCCGCGAATTAACTCCGTCAGCATAAGCTTTGTAAGTCCACCAAGCTGCTCTTGGCTCAAAAGTATTGGGAGTCACCATTCCACTCAAGGTATTGTTGAAGCAATTGCTAACTTTATTTGGTCCTTTAGTATCCCAACAAGCTCTGCAAGCACCGTCAGCTTTTGCATATTCCAAGTTATAGAAATAACCTAAAATCTCCCCCGGTTGGTACTGGGCTAAGTCTCCGATAATCTCGTTGACATAAATCTTTTGCAGTTTCAGTTCTTTGTAAGAAGCACTTTGTTGAAAGTTGCGCTTAGCATCAATTACGTGGTCGTCAACAAATGAAATCATCGTGTCATTAAGTTCGTGCCAAGCTAGGAAATTTACTTCTAGTTTGTTCGCTTTGCAATAATCCAGAAAAGCGGTTAGATATTCTTTGCTGTAGGTACTGATACTCGGTCCACCTATCATGGCTGATGGCCCTAATTCTTGTCGCAGAATCTTGTAAGCTCTTTTGTAGGTTTCAAAAAATTGTTCTCTGCTTCCATTCCAAAACGGATTTTTTAAATCTGGTTCATTCCAGACATCCCAAATAATTTTTTTGCCTTTATTTTGTTGAGCTAATTGCCGTATGAATGCTTCCCATGCGGGGTAGTTTTGATAGGGCCAACCTTTGGGATTGCTACCATAGCCCCACAAGTCGCTGACTAATAGTTGAAACTGGGCTCCGCTGGCGATTACGCGATCGTAAATATCGAGTCTCCCCGCCCGCCAAAGTTTGGGCTGCAATGGTTTGATCGAGTTATCTGGGGGCTTTGTGGTGTCGATTCCGTGGAGGATGCCACTCATGGATGTTGTGGCTGCTGGGAGTCCGAAATCTACTGTGACGTTCGATCGCATTTGGGCGATCGATCTTTGCTCTCCCAAGTAAATGATTAACAAAACAGTGACAAGAGCCAAACAAATTGGGAGCAGTTTATGAAGAGATGGGAACTTGAATGTAAATTGCATAATCTTTTATGTTCTTTCTTTAGTCCGCGGAGGCGGACTTTGTAGGTGTAGTAGCGATTTCAATCGCCGATTCAGCTTTGTAGGTGTAGTAGCGATTTCAATCGCCGATGAGCTTAAAGAACAGATGACACCACTTCAAAACCCTGTATTGATTCCATCAATTGTTTCCACTCTCCTGAGTTAATTAGCGCGCAAGTATCAAGTTTAGTCCCCTTCTCTGAAGACAAAATCGCAAAAACATTCACCCAATACAAAATAGTTTCTGTGGTAAAAAATGGGGTACAGTCCCAAGAAGATTGCAAATGCTTGACCATCTCAGACCTATTTTCGCGATCGCAAGCATCCCAAGCTTTCCAAACTAAATGATAGTATTTTAGCAGCTTATCCACTTCCTGTATCTGCTTTTGAACTTTCGGACTCCTAGAAAGACTGTTGTTTTTGTCATCAGTTGCCATGGCCTGTTCAATTACTTCTACATATTCCCGCAGCATCCGTTCCTCTTTGAATAGTTGTTCAGCTCGCGCTTTGCACCCTTGTCCTGCAAGTCGTCGCAATTCGGGATTTTCCGCCCAGATTTCCACCGTTTCTACCAACTCTTTGACTGTTCCTTCAGGATTTATTTTAGGATCGGGGAGCAACTTTCCCGTGTCTCCCAATTCTTCTGGAATACCACTGACTGCTGTGGCAATTACGGGTAATTCTTTCGCCATTGCTTCCATAATTGCTAGCGGCATTCCCTCTGCTTCAGAACATAAAATAAAGATATCGCTGGCATCGAGCCAATCAGCAATATCCCAGCGCTGTCCTAAAAATTTAACCTGTTCGTTTACTCCTAATTTACTCGCAGTGGCTCTTAATTCAGGCTCCATGTTGTCGTGAGTAGTAGACCCAGGACCGGCCCAAACAAAGTAAATTTGTGGCCAAATTGGACGAGATTTTAGTTGGGCGATCGCCTGTAATTGATACTGAAATCCTTTAATGGGAGTCAATCTCGCCGCCGTGAAACAAACGACAGCATCTTCAGGAATTCCTTGTTCTTGACGCAGGCGTTGGCGAGTTGAAAGATTTGGCGGTTCAAAATAAATGTTAGGTCTGCCGTAATATATAACTTTTCCCCGTTCTAGAGGCGTTTTAAAAAGGCTTTTGAACAAGTTTAAGTTTTCCTGTGAAACTGCTACTGCGGCCTTGGCTAATTCGTACTGATAGGAGACGGCATCAAAATAGGGAATTCGATCGCCACGATTGAAAGTTTGATAAGTGCCATCGACATAACCCAGAGTAACTATGTACGGTATGTTTTCCTGAATAGCAACTTGCTTGGCTGCAAAATTGGCGATGGGCCAGCCGTCACTAAATATAATTAAATCCGGTTTAGCCAGGGCATAAATCTTTTTAGCATCTCCTAAATTGTAAGCAATCCGCAAAAACTCTTTCATCGTGTCAAACTCTAGCCAAATATGTTCTATACCTAGCTGTTTTTGTTCACCAATTAAAGGGTTGTCAGTTTTACTTTGCACGCTAACAACTTGGTACCCTTCGGCCGCCAATTTACACATGAGGGAGTGATTGAATTGAGCTAAACCTCCTACTCCGTGGTCTTCAGCGTACATTAGTATCCGCGCTTTTTGCGGTTGGTAAATTGAACTAGATGCAGCTTGAAATTGATAAGGATTATTAACAGCCAGCACTACGATATCTTGCCATTCTTTTAAATTAGTTAAGGCATAGGAATCAAAGGGGTCGCCATTACTTTGGGCAGAAACCCTAAAAGTTTCCAACCATTTAAAAACAGTTTCACTACCAGTATAAGGAGTGTAATGAAGAGATTTTTCCAAACACTCAACCATCTCTGCTAAATATCCATCGCGATACATCCGCCACGCAATCCATACTAAGCACTTGTAACGTTCCGCCCGTTTCAATTCGCGAATGTGCTGAGGTAAGTCTAGCCTAGCGAAAAATTGCTCCATCACCATTTCCATATTTTTCATTACTTTAAATCCACCGGACATGAGATTAGTCTCGTGCTGGCGATAGCAGGTTAATATCTCTTTTAGCCAAACTGACTTGCAACCTTTTAAGGCTAAACGTAAGACAAAATCTAAATCTTCCGTTGGCGGAAAGCGAGAGTCAAACCCCCCTAAGCGTTCCCACCATTCTCGCCGCAACATTATGGCGCTGGGACGGACAAATTTGTACAAAACTAAGGTTTCTAAATCTAAGTTGGGCGACTCTTCCCAAGGCATAACTGGATAGAGGTCTTTGCCGTTTTGATCGACTATTAGCCAGCCATTTTGTACCATATCTAAAGAGGGGTCTGCCTCAAAACAAGCAATTTGTTTCTCCAGCTTTTCTGGCAGAAAAAAGTCGTCTCCATCTAGAAATGCTAAAAATTCGCCTTTGGCTAGTTCGCAGGCTCGATTGCGAGCTATTGCTGCTCCTTGATTTGCTTGATATATGTACTG
>Ga0209812_10002800_pt1 | contig 10109 bp, 8 predicted proteins | sample JI71714BDNA_FD_187502 | JGI IMG/M metagenome (GOLD analysis project Ga0209812, IMG submission 187502) | Wastewater effluent complex algal communities from Wisconsin, to seasonally profile nutrient transformation and Carbon sequestration -... | ecosystem: Engineered > WWTP > Effluent > Algae...
CCTTCGCGAGACCCTGTACACTCTTTAAATTCCCTACATGATGTGTGGCGATTTCATGGTCTTGCAAAATTAAAAATTCATAGTTTGTCATGTCTACCAGGAAATGTGCGTTACAGTATGTGTAGGTTACAACAAAAAAGTATAGTTGCGCGCCAGGCGTGAATGCACTACAGGTAGTACGTATGTAATAACATTTGATTTTTTAAGTAGGAGTAAGAATCTTTATGTTGCACTAGAAGTCTCTACTATACAGCCCGCATCAATGAGCTTACCTTGGTTGGCGATAACAGATTCAAAGTCATTCAAGCATCAGTGAAGTTGAGAAGGTTAGGAGATTCCTCAATGAGTACTATCAAGGCACCTGGTAAAGGCTGCTAAATCACGTTTGAACACATTTTTCAGAAGAATCTATACCGAAAAACGTTGAGGGAGGAACAAGAATTTCTGATTACTGCATTTGACAGTATTTTGGGCATTACCTTGCTGATCATAGTTTGAATGAGTCAAGTGATTATAGTATATATTATGTTTTTGCCCAACAAGAAGGCTTGCATGGCTGGTCAGACCCATGGCAAAGTGAAGGCATTGCAGAGCCAGCTTTCAATCACTCTCTATTCAGAATTTTAGAGAGGAAAGTTGTGCGTTCCCCAGATGATATTCTCTTATTTTTAAAGTGGCATATCACCCGACATAAACTAAAGGAAGCTCTTACATGCCTTGTGGTTCCACGATCACAGTTGGTCTATGGCAATTTTTCTCTAGAATTGTTCCTTACATTTACCATTGATGAAATTGACGAGAATTGTACTATCAATGCGCCAGCTAATGCAAATGCTTCTGGAAGTAGTCGGGCGCTGTGTCCCTGTCCTGTCTGATACCTTGTTGAAAAGTTTTGTTCTGGTCAAGTTTAACGGTAAAAGGAAAAATGGAGCCAGACCAGCGCCAATGGAATTTCACAAGCAAGTGTTGAAGGTTTGGCTTGCCTGTTGGATGCAACATTTGTTCTACTGTCTGAAGGCACACAAGATTGTTGTTGTTTGGTCAACAAAACAATTATTGCTTCAACACGTTGAGTCATGCAGCCATTGCGGGTCAAGAACTGACCCTTGTGAGAGAACATGAGAAACTCATGATGGACAGACAAAATATTTGGCCATGAAGGATTTCATGGAATGTGAATAAAATATGATGTCAATGAAGACAGAGTACCAGCATCGACTTTGAAGTTGACACAGAGTTCAACTACGCTTGTCTTCTTACTACTAGTCTAGATTTTGTATTTGGATTTGGAATCTGCTACTAGGAAACCTTTGTCAGATACTAATAAACTTGTGCGGCAATTGATGATTACTCTGTTTATTTGCTCATTTGTGTTCATTGAAAAAACATACAACTCGTCACTAATCAACTCTGCTTTGTGTGCAACAAGACTGAATTCACTGTGCGTGGCTTGAATTGACCAAATTGATCAAACACATCATAACTGATCATCACTTGTGAGTACTCTTTCATAAACAGCTGGATCCCGAATTGGAGAATAAGAGAGCACCTAGTGTGGCAACTCTTCCCATGATGTATATTGCACTTTTTTCTTTATGTTGAGTGGAATAGCATATCGGTCACGTGTGTGAATGCGCTGCATACCAACAGCAGCTCAAATGTTGAAAACTCCACGTTGCAAACATCAATGAGGGGAACATATGGTTATTGATGCAGTATAACCAAAATTTCACCTCTCTTTGGATTTGTATACTCTTTCAGCAGTGATAATAGAGAGATTTGCCATCTTTTGATTGTCATTACCAGTGAAATCCACTACTCTATTAATGATGGGTGTAACTTCGCCAACCGCAATACCACTCTTCGCTACCATATCTACCAATGCTTCAAATACATCTCTAGAATGCCTAGAAACATTGTATCATACAATATGCTGGCAAATTGTCTGGTTGGAGTCTTTGGTTGCTTGGCTGTTAGGATATTTCTGATGCCAGCTGCACTTTTTTCTGCTATAAGGAAATAATAATCTATCGGTTTCAGTAAATGATAGTAAATCAGATACAGAATCAAAAATACCTTCAATGATGCTCTGATTCAAGGGATTACTTGCGTTTTCGTGAAGAATATTTTTAGCCAGATTTGTCAGAACTGATTGACGCATTGCAGTCATTGTGAACATCCTAAAGGTAATCCAAAGAGGGAATTTTAAGTCTGTCAATATAATAGATTTTGAAATATAGATTTGCCCATTGCCATGGAAAGGTCACTCTTTGGTTTTAGCAAGCTAGTTTTCACAGCATCTGATTGTCAATTGCGAAATTTATTTTCAAATCTATTAACTCGCCTATTAAATTGTCTTACAAGAATCAGAATACTGTTGAGACCACAAAATTGGACTAGCAAGAAGCAGAATACTGTGGAGACCGCAACATATGGTTATATTGCAACAGAACAGATTGTGAATTTTCGCCTTACTCTCCATTATTTATGTACACAAGTGAGTACCTCTTCTAGTAGTTTGTAATATAATCTTCCAGTGAAAATGTTACCTTTTCTTTTCCATGTTAATCGATTTTCATCTCTAAGTAGTCTAACACTTTTCTTCTACTTGTTGTATATGGCGCATCCTGTCCAAATTTTGTCGCAAGTTGTTTGAGTACATTCTCCACTACTTCTTTGTCTGCATGTAATATTTAGATCATCCTTCATATGGGTCCCTTTATTCATCATACTTTTCTTCTGTATTTTCGTTTTCACTGGGCGGTTCATCATCGGGCAGTTCATTTATATTTTCGTCAGGCAGTTCATTGTTGTCAGGCAATTGGTCTTCATTCCCACTACTGCCATCATTTTCTATCTCCTGCGATGTGATTGTATTGCCATCGTTTGCATTGTCCATGTCATCACTCTCTTGAAAATTTGTAGTGTTTCCTTGCACATAATCAGTATGTTGAATTTCTGACGCATTTCTCATGTTGTCTGTTTCTTCATTGAATTGTTCTGATAATATATTTCCATTTATGTCAGTGAATACCATTCCATTGTATTTTCTCACCATTGAAGCTAGGTGATGAACCTGGGCAATTACCTCATTTGGCATAGGCAATTCTGTCCATCCATATCTGTTTAGTCTTTTGCCCAAATGCAGACTGAGAAATATTGTCCCCCTTGCTCATTGCCCATTGGTCACAGGAGAAACAATGTCCTTGGTTCGAGTGTACTAATGACATCATTGTGTACTTGCACATATGTTCTGAATGATCAACTTACAGTGTTTATGGTAATCAATGGCCAGTCCCATTATTAGGGTCCTTGGGCTGATTGTTGTGTGCACGCCATCCTTGTGTGGAAATGTGCTTAGCCAGAAAATGACGTTGTACACCATTTCCACAATTATCCTTGGCAGGTATTTGTTGAATGGCAATGCGCTCGCTATGGCCCTGACCTTTCTTTAATGGTCCTAATATATCTCTCCACTTCTGGTACATGTTCGTTCCTGGATGCAATATTTAGTGTTATGCCTAAAACTGCTATATTGTACCTAATGCATTCAAATCCTCCATCTGCTAATATACTACATACTTTGAATCCCCCGGCATGATATGCCCTTACAACTTGTTATATGGAGGTCATGAGTGTCATTTTTGCTTGGTAATTTATCAGTTCGGTGGTTCCGAAGTGTATATTTCTTGATGTAGTGATTATGAATAGTATTTTGTTAATAGCCATTATGTCAATTGACAGTGTCACTTCCCCATATTTCTCCAATATCTCTTCCAGTATATTGTTTACATGTTGCATGGGACGTCTTGTTGTTTCCCCTTTTACTGATCCTAAATTCGGCCCAAATATGTCATCTGCTCTTAAAATGTCTTGTCTTGTGATGTTACAGTTAGGGATCATATTTTTTGCCTTTGATGTATTTGATGAAATCTTCAGTATTTTGTCTGCCAATTATATCTTAAAGAGCACGTTCTTTCTTAGCATTAGAATACTGTCTAATGGAATATTTAGAGTTATTGCTATCTACTGTATTGACCAAAATGGCCCCAATGTCATGTGCTATGTCAGAGTAGTATTGCCCCTTACTTGAAGGTCTAAATATCCGCTTCGACCCATTCTCCTTATGTACTATGAAACCTTGTTCCTCAGTATTGCCACTGTAAAAGGTCACTTGATACTTGTTTCGGACAATGTTCAGAGACAGAATGTTTGCTATTCCAATAGAATGGCACCATATTGTTCCATATCCTTTCAGGTCACCTTTCATAGTTACTAGAGCAGTTCCTGCATTAGCATGTAGCGCCAGATGACGTTTTGCCTCTCAGACATTGTGTAGCATCTTTAAGTTACAGAAAATGTCTACTGTGGACTGGCTGTCCAACAGTATCCAGCTTGAAGGTATCCCAGCTTTTTCCTGTACATTACATAGTACATCATTTTGAGTGAACACTATGCCCTTGTAATCCTTGTCATTGATTTGCCCCTCATAATCTTCTTCATGTTCAGTATCAGTAACTGTGGTGTCATCATTCTGCTCATTGATCTGATCGCCTTGCTTGTCACCTTCAATTTCATTTCTTTCATAGTACTGCCTGTTGTCATCAGTGGCTTGCCCTTGTTCAGTTGAACTTTCCTCATCCATAATCAACATATTGGATCCACTCTTGGGTGTCTTGAGGGCAGTTCTTCATCACACTTGCTTGCATAGTGTCTGACTTTCTTGCACCTAAAGCATGTCACTCCTTTCTTCTTTCTGGACTTTTTTTGTTCTTCTTTGTCCTCAGACATGGTGGCAAATGTCATGCCATCATTTGCCTCAGTGCACATGGATCGACTGCCATAGTTGTTATGCCAGCCATTAAATAGCCTGCATGCATCACTTACATTTTTAGGGAACAGGTCCTTTTTCTGCAATATGGCATATTCCATGTCTTCAATAATTTTTCCATATTTCTGCTGATCGGCCATATATAGGAAAAGTATAGCAAAACATTCTTCCACTGCTTTCACTTTTGCCTGCTTCAATTGCTCAGTTGTCGGATTTGTCACACCTTCTCTTTTAAGTACTGCCTTTGCCACTTGCTCCAACTGACTGATTGTAAGGCCCGATTGCTCACACACTTGTTGCATTACCATGAATTGGTCTCGAAAGCTCTGCGCTGATTGCCCCTTCTCTTGTCTCATCAGAAACAGGCTGATTGTAGACATGAATTGATTGTGGATAGTGTGTAGTTACTCACTACCATTCAAGTACATGTACTGCTTGAGCACCTGGAGCAGCTTGATGGTATCCCTGGTACACTTGATCTCTGCGTAGCCTTTGTGTGCTTTTACTTTGTCCTCAATATTTGAATCACATAGTGATATCATGACTGGGTACAATGACCTCATGTTCTGCCTTAGAGTCTCCTAGTTATTTATAGCTGCTCTTGCCCAGAGGTCCCAAATCTTCCATTGATGAGCTGTAGGCTTCTCAGGCAATACAAGCTCTTCGGGTAGTATAAGTTCCTCTGCCTCTAGGCACATCTCTATATTAGAACCATTCTTGTTAGTGGCGCACACATATAGCCCTAGTCTCTTCACAGCCTTCAAGTATAGATCAGGTCTGTCCCTAGCAATAGTGAACCCTACACCCTTAAGTAGGTCAGGAATCCCCTCATATTTCTTACTCTCATTATTACTCCTGAAACCTTTCTTCTTAAAAGCCTTGTTTCCTTGTGAGACTTTCCTCTAATTTGTCATCTCACCATGAGCCCCATTGGAGGTCTCTTCCTTAGTTGCCACCTGATCTACCATGGTAGATGCAGGATATAATTTTAATTTTATGTTGAACACACAGATAAAATCGCATTAATGCATGCTAATAAAATTAAAATTATGAGCAAGCCCAGTTTTCTCTCATTTTTTAGTTTCCTTGGTTTCTCCCCGGTTATGTTTTCACCATTCATTTTGTTGTCATTGCTTCTCCATTTAGTCCCGTCATTCTTTTTATTTTCTTGTTTTTCCCAACACTTGGTCATGTGAAAGCACAAAATTCTCTAGTCCCCATAGTTCTCGGTTTATTCAATGAAAGCAGTATCTCCTTGCCAAAGCAGGAGTGCCTTGAGCATGGGCCAGACAGCTTGATATCCCCATGCTTTACTCAAAATATCAGCTGGGTTAATTGATCCTGGAATTAATACAAAGTTTAATTTGTGGGCTGCTGTGACTCCCTCGCCTAATTAGTGGAGAGAAGAACATGCCATTTGTTAAGTTTAGAGGTAGTGTTGATATTGCTGACAACAACTGTCTTGTTGTCACCGAATAACTAACTTTCAGATTTCATGGGTACTACAAGGTAACAGTAGGTTGTCCATAGCTCTATAACTTGCTCAGTTGCCGTCCTAGCTGCCATATACTCTGAACCATAACTGGAAGTCTGGACAATTGTTTTATTCTTTGAGAATAATGTGATCATGGTACAATTGATCAAGTGCAATATTAATGTGACAGAGCATCCTGTGGTGTGGTAAAATCAAGACCAAGTGGTCATAATAATATCCTCTCCGAGTCGACGAGGTGCATCAATCGGTAAAAGTTCTTTCAAATTTTTATAGATATTCCTGGTTCAATCATGATTGGGTCTGGGAATAGCAGAATAAGCAGGCGGGTAGATGTGAAATAAGAGTTTAGCTTGTCGCATCCTTGTAAGATACTCATCTACTTGATTAAGCAACTAGCCTGGCATTGCCACGTAGATCATGCTTAGCAGCATACACAATATTATAGCAAATCTTCTTGTATAGTTTAGGTTTTGGACCAATGGCCATGTCATGGAAAGTCCCATATTCATTGATGGAGTTCAATTCTGCAAGTTCTGCCTCACACCGATGATTGTTCCCATGGGTGCAACCAAGCTCTTTGGCACGTTGATGATTTCTGGGTATAAGGATAACAAAATGGTAAACTAGATCCATTCTAAGAGATTCAAGTTTGGCTTGATTAGTTAGGCGTAGCAGATTATTCTGCCTTTTTGGAATCCTTGCAAACTTTTTCCATCCCTTAAACCCCAAGTGGTTATTCTCCTTGGCATGAATTTCACAGGTTACTGGGTCAGTTTTCGCAATGATGGATAAAAGTTCAAATGAGATCTCCCTGTTTTTCCTTAGTACATAAACTTTTCAATCACATCCGTTGTAATCAGAATCAGAAAGTTTTAGAGATCCTTGATGTGCATAAATTCCAGACATTTTCTTGGCCATGATTTTCTTCAATCTTGTCAAATTTGGTTGATTGTTTGTTTATCTTCATAGGTACCATCATTATTCTCAATTCAGAAACAAATGGCATGGTTATCTTGGTTGATTGATCATTCAAGATTGTCAAGGGATTCAAAAATGTAGACTCTCATTCGTGTACAATCTTCCTCAGACATGGGTAGATAGGTTCTCCCAGTGATGTAATTTGGGTTGATGAATATCATGGGGAAATCTCGGGCTTGTATGACTGAACTGGTGCTCCCATTGTCAAAGTTTTCATGAATTTTGGCTTTCTTCAGCAATGCGGCGTTTTGGTTCAATACTAGCCAATCAGATATGATGATGGTATAGAATTTACTTGGTTACAACAGTAAGTTCCTTGTTGGACCCTTCTTCTTGAGCGCAATCCGAGATAAGAATGACCTTACTGCAGGTGTTATCCATCAGGACTTGGGCAAATCACAATCTGTCTGTACATCATATATATCATGAAAATGGGGTTATGTGTCACAAAATAATTGGGAAGTGGCGAAACCATTGTCGATTGCAGAAAATTGGCATCAATGCAAGGTAAACCACCTCGTGCGAGATAACTGTATGTTAAGCTGCTATTTACCTTGTTTGCTGGCTGCTGGGGTGGAAGAAAATTACAAATATACTAGGTTTGACATGCTGTGTTGGATGATTAATGAGGCAAGTGTGATCATAATCATCGTCCTCTTCCTCGTTGTATTCAAAGTCCACTTTTATAAATAGGATGAAGGCTCATTGTCACGGGTTTCAATAGTTGCACCGATTTAAGACATATCATCATGACGTTTTTAAGTTCTTGCCTTGGTGGCTTTTGATTGGTGAATTGACACATCTTCATTTTTTATGAAATCATTATTGCGAGTTTTAAACGATCTGACACTTGATCCCATGCAATTTGATTTTGACGTGACATGTATTGCCAAAAACCTTTAGGAAGCGCTGGGCACCAATCCTTACTGATAGGTTTCTTTCTAAGTGTCGCATGAACCGCTTTGGATCTAAATTATTCATCACCATCATCAACATCTAATCCATCCTCATCTTCTTCACCACAATCAACACGATGATTCTTGATGGTCCTTATAGAGGTACCATACTTGTGGTGATCCAATTGGTCACAGGTTTTTGCACAAGGTCAGATTGAGCACCATAATCCCGTGGGCCATTGTCATGCGCAATGTTATATTTCTCCCATTGTGCAGTATTTGCATAACTTTGTGTCCTTGGAGAGCATTTGGCAGCAAATGCATAGCTTTCTTCATTCAACTTGGGAAACTTGCTTGTATTTGCACCAAAGATTCATGGCATTGAATATAATCCACACTAGTATCAAATTAAATGTCGGGCCAGCGATATGAACTGGTGAGTCTGACTGACTTTATGTGTGACGTGCAGTCTTTGAGCTTTATATCTGCCTTGGTGGATATCCTCATGTATGATGAATAGTCCTTTCATACAGCTTGGGCATTGTAAGTGTTTTCATGCATGCATATAAAATGCCGTCCCATGATAGCATGCGGCAATAAAGACATTTTACATAAACTTTAGCATTTCTCTGAAAAGATTGAGATCATCTTGGTCACTAGAATCATATGTTGGGATAGGGTATGTTACTGGTTCACAGCCATGTGTCATGACAGTTTCCAGGATATCCTCGACTTTGATTCCTTAAAATAAACCATTTGTAAATCAGAAGCAGTGTTCTTTTATAATCTAATAGCTGTCGCAGAGTTGCCAAAAGTATTAGATTGTAGGGTTGTAGCTGATTGAGCTAAAATTGATGGCTTCAATTTATGATCATAATATGGTTCTTTTGTCCTCATTAAAGATTAATTGATCCATATAGATGATATGCATTCCATGAATGTAACTCAGATGTAGATTCCATGCATTTATGATCCTAATCCATTTAATTTGTGTTCTTTGAATGGGTGTCTTGACTCCATTATCATCGTACTAGAGAGCAGGTGTATCCTCCTAATTCATGGTAAACTGGTCTGCCATCAACTTCACCCCTTGTTTGTCTATCATCTTAGCCAAAAAGTTGTTCTTCAGGACACGTTCAAAACTGCTTTACCTGATAGCAACCTAAGGTCAATCTATTGGGTTGGCACGCGTAGCCATTCTAGAGTCAATCCATAGTTAACTCACTTTAGGGGTTGAGACTGAAAATCTAAAGAATTTATTTTAAAGTTCTCTTGTGACTAAATGCAAACCTACTTTGACACAAGCTGCTTTAATGCTTCTGATGATCTTAGTCCTAAAAGTAGACAAACAAGACTTGAATTGTTTACTTTTTAATGCAGATTAAGTTATTTCGAAATCGACGGTATTGCGACTAAGCGCGAAATGCTGCTCCTGGATTAGAAGATGACATAACCCTTTTTTCGCAATACCATCGTATATTACAGAAAATAATTAACTTAGTATTTATGGTTTACTAAAAATCTATTATAATACCCAACTTAGTCTGTATTGACATGATTATATGGTCCTGCTGGATACTGCAGGGAAGGGTTGCTCGCCACCAAGAATGAGCCGGACCGCATCTTCGAATTCTTGAAGATCTATATATGTGGTTTCTTCAGTGGAGGGCGGGATGTAAAAAACGTGATGGTATTCGGCCCATGGACACGTTGAATACAAGTTAAAGTAAGTCTTGCCAAGTGCACCTCGTTGCACATCTGGCGTAAGCTCATTCGTTAAGAACTCAAGAACCTTGGGACGGCTTTCACAAGAGGCAGCAGGAAGTAAGAATATCAAATTCGCAAGACCTCCTCCATGTGCACCAATTACAATGTTTGCTGACTGAAAAATATCAATTTGCTCCTCAAA
>Ga0209812_10002804_pt1 | contig 10096 bp, 6 predicted proteins | sample JI71714BDNA_FD_187502 | JGI IMG/M metagenome (GOLD analysis project Ga0209812, IMG submission 187502) | Wastewater effluent complex algal communities from Wisconsin, to seasonally profile nutrient transformation and Carbon sequestration -... | ecosystem: Engineered > WWTP > Effluent > Algae...
CCGGTCAAGAATAATTCCTTTGCATTGCGTTCGCCAATTTTACGCAATAAAAATACCATCACAATTGCAGGAATAAATCCGATACCAACTTCTGTGTATCCGAATTTAGCTTCATCAACGGCAAAAGAAAAATCACAAATAGTAGCTAAACCACAACCGCCTGCAATGGCATGCCCTTCAATTTGCGCAATTACCGGTTTTGATAATGTATAAATTTGTTTATACAATTCCATCAGCGACAATGAATCTTCAAGATTCTCCTGATAGGTATTATTTTGTAAAGATTGCAGATAACCCAAATCAGCGCCGGCGCTAAATACTTCACCATTACCTTTTAATACAATAACTTTTACTTGCGCATCACCTTCTGCCATTGTAAAGGCCGCTTTTAATTCTGCAACCAATGTGGCATTAAAAGCATTTCTTTTATCCGGGCGATTTAATGCAATGCTCGCCACTTTTTGGTGAACAGCATAAGTTATAGTACTCCAATTCATAATGGTATCGTCCTGCGTTTAATTAAAAATCAATTTTATAATAGAACAAAGGTAAAAATCCTAGCTGATATTCCTCTTTTATTGGGCTGACAGTAACGTCTGCAGGATTTGGTGCATACGTTAACCCTAATACATTTTGTACATCAAATAAATTCACCAAGTCGATAGCTATTTCGTGTGTTACCTTGTTTTTCTTTGAATTGATGCGGTAAGCCAATTTCAAATCGAAACGGAAATAATCTTTCAGTTGCAAAGTATTGGTGAGCGAATCGATAAAAATTAATTCTTTAGCAGCAATAGATGCCAAAGTGTCGACAGGTGTTGAAAGTTTACCACCTGCATAAGTCATTTTAATGCCTGTTGTAATCACGTTCCTATCGCTGATCGTCAATTCATACCCGCCGAGTAAATTCGCAGCGTAGGAGCCGTTAAAATCGGTTTTGCGTTCAATGCCATCTGAACCAACATATAATGAATTATATAACGAACCCGTAGCCAGGAAAAAGAAGTGATTGCTAAAAAATTTCTCCAGTGTTAATTCAACACCATAATTTTTTCCGGTTCCTGTATTTTGTAACGAATCAGGGAAAAAGCGAGAGAAGCCACTTCCTTCGTTAGCTAAAGAAAAAGCTGATGGTTGCACCTCAACAGGCACATCGTATAAATATTGGAAATACGTTTCCATTTTCAGGCGGAAATTTTTCCCCAACATCTGATCATATCCTAACACACTATGAAAGCTTCTAATAAATCCTACGTCTTCATTAATTAATAAAAATGAATTATCCGGTTGTATTTGCTGATACGTATATTGATAACTCGGTAACATCTGACTATGCAAACCGGCTCCGAAATTAAGTGAAGATTTTTCGGTAAGGGTATAACTTAATCCTATACGTGGTTCAATCGATTTACTATTGGCATTCATAGTAAATACTTGACCATGCAAACCGCCGTTAACCACCAGTTTTTCTGCTGCTTTATATTTCCATTGAAAAAATGCCTGCATTAATAATGCATTATCAGTATAGTCGTAACGGTTATCAAAATTCCAGGTAAATAAATTCAAATTAGAATCAATATGGTTATACATATATTGTTCTGCACTCACGCCTGCTTTAAAGCTATGACGGTTATTTACTTTGTAATTCAAGTGATATAACGCTGTTATTTTTTGGTCCTTATAACTATAATTCATATTTGGCACCATGGAGTCTATTTCAAATAGCGTATCGCGGTAAACTAAAATATGATTAGCGTGATTTTCTTGCCAGGAATAGGCTACAACAGCTTTTCCATAAGCTTTAGGGTTAAGTTGCATACCATAAGAAACGCCTGCAACTGCCATGCTGGTACCAAAATATTGGTCGCGGTCGCTATCGCCATACAATTCGGTTTCTGCTTTAGAATATTCACTAACTAAAATGTCGATATTACTCTTTCCACCTATAGCAAAAACATTAATAATACTTGTTCCTTTGGGGAAGGATAATTTAACACCACCATCAAAATAATTAGGTACTGCAGAAGTACCTATACTCAAATTCATAAACTGGAATAACTGTAATGTTGAATATCGGAAGCTGCCGAGGTATGATGATTTTTTACTTTTATTAATCGGGCCTTCGGCAAATAATTCTGTACCTAAAAATCCAAGTTGTCCGCTAAATTCGTGTTGTTCATTATTTCCACGACGCATATTTAAATCAAAAACACCTGCAATAGAATTACCATATTCCGCAGGAAATGCGCCGGTAAAAAAGTCGGAATTGCTAAGGTATTTATTATTGATAATTGAAACAGGTCCGCCCGTTGTTCCTGCAATGGCAAAATGGTTGGGATTAGGAATGTCAACACCTTCTAAACGCCAAAGCACTCCAATTGGAGAATTACCTCTAACTACAATGTCATTACGTGAATCGTCTGCACCTTGCACACCGGCAAAATTGCTCGCCATTCGTGCAGGGTCACCACGGCTTCCTGCATATCGGTCGGTTTCTTCTACACTAAACGTGCGCACGCTAACAACGGCCATTTCATTATTTACTTCACGTTTATCCTGATAGGCTTTAATTTCCAATCCCTCCAATAAAATGGTCTGCTCTTCCAATTCCACATTTAAAATAACTTCTTTCCCTCCGGTAATAATTAAATTATTAATCGGCAAATCTGTATACCCGACACTTCTAAATACCATATTCACACGACCAACCGGAACATTGGTTACTCTGAAATCGCCACTTTCGTCACTTACAGCCCCACCGACCATAACCGAATCAGCATAAACTAATACAGTAGCACCAAGAACAGGAAATTTAGAATCTTTGTCGCTCACGTGCCCGCGAACGGTTTGGGTAACATTTTGGGAAAACAGGAATAGCGGTAAAAGCAGGCAAATTAAGGTGTAGGTAATCTTCATGTTATGAATTTTCGTTAAAAGTAAAGCTCCTAAAAGGGAAACGTTACGGAATTTTGAACATACGACAGTGCAAGATTATTGATTTTCGCAAAAAAAAGAAAGGCATTCACAAAAGTGAATGCCTTTACAATTAGGTGAAAGTAGTTTATTTAACTGGTGCTACCATACCGGTAATCGCATCGCAGCTTGATTTGCAAGCAGCCTGAATGCCAGTTAACGCCTCGTTCATAGCTACTAATTGATCGTTGTAAGTAGCTAATTTAGCAGTCCAGGTATTATCAATTTCAGCTTTAAAATCAGCATCAGCTAATTTTTCTTCCTGTGCTTTTTTCTTCCAATCTGCATAAGCAGTTGCATCTGTAGCCCATTGAGTCATGGCAGCAGAGTAATCGCCTTTCATTTTTTCCATTTGACCTTTAATCATAGTGCACATAGTCAACATAGAGTCTACGCTGGCTTTGGTTGCAGGTTTTAATTTGGTCATGTCCATAGCATCATTTGCAGCCATCATGGTAGTCATTTCACCAAAAGCTGTTGTCATGGTTGTTCCCATGGCAGTCATATTGCCTTCGGTTGCTTTCCAATTTGTTTCAAATGTTTGCATGGCAGCTTTCGTTTCTTCGCTTAAGCCACCTTTTTTGCCACATGAAGTAACAAAAAGTGCAGTTGTTATTGCCATTACGGCAAGGAATCCTTTTTTCATAATATGTATTGGTTTAGGTTAGTTTAAGGTGCAAAATTACAGTGAATAAATTTAGTTTAAGGTGACATAAAACACCAAACATGTGGAAATGCTTCACAAATGTTAGATAAGGTGTATATGTTACCTAACAGTAAAACATCTAAATAGTTTCGCTGCTTGAATTCTTTTGTTGCTAATTCGTAATTAGTTTAAATTTTTCAAACTGATTTCCAGCATTTTTATTTTTTCTTCTGCATCGGCGCGTTTCTTTTTTTCCATTTCTACTACCTGTGCAGGAGCGCTGGCAACAAATTTTTCGTTGCTGAGTTTTTTATCTACGCTAATTAAAAATCCTTGCTGATAGGCAATTTGTTCTTGTAATTTTTTCTTTTCCTCTTCAACATCTATCGCTACATTAATAGTAACAAAACATTGTTGTGTACCACGCAAAAACGTAATTGCACCAGGTATTTCTGTTGCAGTAGCTTCAAAAGCACTCAAGTTTGCCATTTTAGTTATGATAGATTTAAATGCATTATACACATCTAAACTACCATCCATATATAAAGGCACCGGTTCTTTAGGACTCATATTATTTTTTGCACGAATATCTCGTACTTTAGAAATAATATCTTTTACTGCTTCACCGGTTTCAATTAAATTTTCATTGGTTGCTCCGCCTTTAGGCAATTGAGCCATAATGATGTCATCACCGGCATTTCTGTCTTGTAATAAATGATATAACTCTTCAGTTATAAAAGGCATATAAGGATGTAATAAAACGAGGCATTGTTCAAAAAATCCAATGGTTTTATCGTAACTGTTTTTGTCGATTGGTTTACCAAATTCGGGTTTAACAAATTCAAGATACCATGAGCAGAAATCATCCCAAATAAAATTATATAAGGTCATTAATGCATCACTAATTCTAAAATTAGTGAAGTGATCATCAATGGTTGCGATAGTGTGATTTAATTTAGATTCAAACCACTCAATTGCTGCGGTATTTTCCGGATTATTTTCCCCTGATATTTCCCAGCCTTTAATTAAACGTAAAACGTTCCAGAGTTTGTTATTAAAGTTCCTGCCCTGCTCAATCAGTTTATCATCATAAATAATATCATTACCGGCAGGAGAACACAATAAAATTCCCATACGTATTGCATCGGCACCGTATTGTGCAATTAAATCAAGTGGGTCAGGTGAATTACCTAAACTTTTGCTCATTTTTCTGCGCTGTTTATCGCGAACAATTCCTGTCAAATAAACATCGCTGAAAGGTTTTTCATTTTTATATTCATACCCGGCAATAATCATTCTTGCTACCCAGAAAAACAAAATTTCCGGTGCCGTTACTAATACCTGAGTTGGGTAATAATATTGAATATCTTTATTATCCGGATTTTTTAATCCGTCGAATACGGTTATCGGCCACAACCAGCTGCTGGCCCAGGTATCGAGTACATCTTCATCCTGGCGAATAGTGGTATAAGTAATATTTTTTTCAGCGAATTTCCGGATAGCTTCTGCTTCCGTTTTTGCCACAACAAAATCTCCGTTTTCTGTATACCATGCAGGTATTCTTTGTCCCCACCATAACTGGCGACTAATACACCAATCCTTTACATTTTCCATCCAATGTTTATAGGTATTGATGAATTTATCGGGATGGAGTTTGATATTGCCATTTACCACATTTTCATATGCAGGTTTCGAAATTTCTTTCATGCGAATAAACCATTGCATACTTAATTTTGGCTCTATCATGGCATCGGTTCTTTCAGAAAATCCGACACTGTTTTTCAGGTCCTCAATTTTAATTAAATGGCCACTTTCTTCCATGAGCTCCACCATTTTTTTGCGGGCCACTTTTCTGTCTTCACCAATTAATATTTGCGCATTTTCATTTAATGTGCCATTATCATTAAAAATATCAATCACCGCTAAATTGTGTCGTAATCCAATTTCGTAGTCATTAACATCATGAGCAGGTGTAATTTTTAATGCTCCGGTTCCAAATTCACGATCAACATAAGCATCGGCAATAATTGGAATTTCACGGTTGATAATCGGCACTAATACCCTTTTTCCGATATAGGATTGAAACCGTTCGTCATCAGGGTGCACACAAATTGCTGTATCACCTAAAATTGTTTCCGGTCTGGTGGTTGCAATGGTGATATAATCGTTATCGCCTTTAATTTGATATTTTACGTAATGTAATTTTGAGGTTACATCTTTATAAATAACTTCTTCATTACTAACTGCAGTTTGTGCTTCAGGGTCCCAATTTACCATACGAAGTCCGCGGTAAATAAATCCCTTTTCGTATAAATCGATAAACACATTAATTACATCATCATAATAATTTTCATCCATGGTGAAGGATGTGCGGTCCCAGTCGCAGCTGCAACCTAATTCTTTTAATTGCTGAAGAATGATACCGCCATATTTTTCTTTCCAAACCCAGGCATGTTCTAAAAACTTATCACGGCTAAGGCTGGATTTTTTGATGCCCTGGTCGCGCAACATTTTTACTACCTTAGCTTCCGTAGCAATCGAAGCATGGTCGGTTCCGGGTACCCAACACGCATTTTTCCCCTGCATGCGGGCACGGCGAATGAGCACATCCTGAATGGTATTGTTTAACACATGGCCCATATGCAGCACTCCTGTTACGTTTGGAGGGGGAATCACAATGGTAAAAGCCTCACGATTGTCGGGTTCTGAATGGAAGTAACGTTTGTCAAGCCAATGCTGATACCACTTCTTCTCTATTTCTGCGGGATTATATGTTTTAGAAATTTCCATAATTGAGGGGGCAAAGATAATAAATGAGGAGGAGGGTTCAGGCGGTGTTGTGGCCTGCAGGTGAAATTTTGTCAGGAATGCACCTGTTTTATCTAAGCGTTAAGCAAGTACTAATAATGCTTGCTGTAAGCTCAAAATTGAAGTCCTAGGGCCATTTTTACCATACATTTTAGCATCTTTGTATAATGATGAAAAAAACAGGGCTGATTTTGATGTTGTGGGTATTGGGCTATGCAGCTAAGGCTCAGGAAGTGCGGTGGGATACCTGTAAATTTATGACCTATAATGTGTTGAATTTTGACAACACGGGGAACGACAAAGAACAATACTTATTTGAAGTAGTTGATTCCATGCATCCGGATATACTTATTGTGCAGGAATTAATAGAACTATCCGGTGCAATTCGTTTTTTCGATTCGGTGGTATATAAAGTAGATACTAATTATGCCATGGGTACTTTTATCAATAGTTTCGATACCGATAATGGTATTTATTTTAGGAAAGATAAGTTTGCATTTATAACCAATACACCTATTACCACTGAGTTACGGGACATCAATGAATTCCAATTAAAACATATAGCCAGCGGCGAAGAAATTTATTTTTATTCCTTACACCTAAAAGCCAGCAGTGGAGGTACAAATGCCGATCAGCGAAAACGAGAAGTGGATAGTTTGCGAAAAGTCACCGATTTGTTGCCCGACACCACTAACTTTTTAATAGTTGGCGATTTTAATATTTACGATTCTAACGAAGACGCATATATTGCATTATTGGATCAGGATAATTCAGGGTATGTACTTGACCCTTTGGATGGTTTACTCACCACTAATTGGAACAATTCATCCAATGCACCTTACCACACCCAAAGCACACGAATTGAAAGTTTTGGTGGTGGTTCAACAGGTGGTTTAGACGACCGTTTTGATATGATGTTGCATAGTCAGGCCATTGAAGATATGGGTGGAATGACTATGGTAGCAGGCACTTATCACGCAATAGGAAACGATGGAGCGCATTTTGATGATGCCATGAACGATTTGCCAAATGCAGTTGTAAGTGCATCGCTGGCCAATGCGTTATATATGAGTTCTGACCATATTCCTTTGGTTGCGAATTACGTTTTTGAATATGTAGCTGATACTTCAGGGAATGTGGATACGAATGTGGCTGTAATTGAACAAAAAGTACCTCAATTTCGTGTTTATCCCAATCCGGCAAATGAATTTGTTACCATACAATCGGATCAAATCATCAGTGATTTAGCCATTTATGCGGCAGATGGAAAAATGATATTTAACGAAGCTATTCAATCAAAATCAGCTACCATTAATACCACTACATTTCCGAAAGGAATTTATGTTGCCGTGATGCAAACCAATGCGATTAATTATCGCAGGGTATTTGTTAAAAATTAGCCTTTTGATGGCATAATCAGGCCAATTCGGTCTGTTTTAAGTGTGAAACAGACAGATGTCATTTTTGCCTTAAGATTAAGCGCTTATCTTTACGCCAATTATGAAAGTTAAGAAGATAGGCATTTTACGCGAGGCGAAATTTCCGCCGGATGCCCGTATACCGATAATTCCAAGTCAAATTCAACAATTAAAATCCAGTTTTCCTGAAATCGATATTGTAGTGCAACCGAGTAAAGGACGTTGCTTTGCCGATTATGAATTTGAAGATGCCGGTATTACTTTACAAGAGGACTTGCGAGACTGTGATATCATAATGGGTGTAAAAGAAGTGCCTTACGATTTACTTATTCCGGATAAAACATACCTGTTTTTTTCTCACACAATTAAAAAACAACCACAAAACAGAAAGTTGTTGCAACAATTGGTGAAAAAAAATATCCGAATGATAGATTATGAATGTTTAAAAGATGCACATGGCATTCGGGTAATTGCATTTGGACGTTGGGCAGGTATTATTGGTGCACATAATGCATTGTGGACTTTAGGACAACGTATTGATGAAGAACATTTAAAACGTGCTAAAGATTGTCGCGATTACCATGAATTAAAATTTCAATACAAAGGATTAAAAATTCCGAATGTGAAAATTGTTGTCACAGGCACCGGTAGAGTTGGTAAAGGAGCTGTTGAGTTTTTGGATGACATAAAATTAAAACGTGTTACCAAAGATGAGTTTTTAAATTATGAATTTAATGAAGCGGTATATTGTGTTTTAGATAGTGACGATTTATACGACCGCAAAAGCGATGGCGAATTTAATAAAAATGAATTCCATCATCATCCGGAATTATATAAATGCACATTTAATTATTTTATGAATAAATGTGATGTCCTGATTAATTGTATTTTTTGGAGTCCAGCTGCGCCTCAATTATTTTCAAAAGAAGACATGCGCAATCCGAATTGGCGAATTAAAGTTATTGCAGATGTAAGCTGTGACGTAAACGGAGGTGTGCCTGCAACTATACGGTCTACCACCATTAACGAACCTGTTTACGGATATGATGTAAATACCGAGTTAGAAATAGCACCTTATATTCCTGAATCAATTGATATTATGGCAATTGATAATTTACCGAATGAATTACCTAGAAGTGCAAGTGAAGAATTTGGTTCATTATTGATTAAATCGGTGTGGGATGAATTGTTCAAAGAAAATTCCAGGATGATAAATGATGCCAGTATAACCGTTAATGGTAACCTGGGAAGTGAGTTTGAATATTTGAGAGATTATTTGGAGGGGTAATTTGCAGGATTGGTGTTTGCAGTTCTTTGCGATTTAGTTGCCGGTGATTATTAAATGTTGTTTGCATCGGAGTTGTTTTTGGTTCACGCGGATTGTATGGTTTGTGGGGAGAGGCGGAGATAGTGATAAATAAACCAAACAGCCGAACACTAAAGAGAATTAACACAGAGCAAATACAAAGATGATTTTAATTTCCTATTTAAATATAGTTTAAATTTGTGCGGATAATAAAGCCGGAAAAAATAATTTGAAGAGTAAAATGCAACCCTTTGGTGATGGCAAGATAGTAGCATGCCATTTTATAATTTCAAACCAATTTCAATATCAAATCCTCCCTTTTCTTTCGGCGAGTAATTCGTAAAGAAAATTTCGTGCGCGGAAAAGTTGGGCTTTTACTGTGCCGAGCGGCATATTGAGTTTTTCTGCTATTTCTTCATAACTCAGTTCTTCAAAATAACGCATTTCGATTAATGTTTTATATTTCGGATTGAGTTCATCTAAAATGGTGCGCATTAATCCTGCACGTTGATCTTTTATGATAGACTCTTCCGGGTCTAATGCACTTGTTTTAATTTTGGAAAAAACATATTTTGATGATTCGTCATTTTCATCATCTAAGCTCAATGTTTTTAATTTCTTTTTGCGAATAAAATCTATAGCATTATTCAAGGCAATTTTAAATAGCCATGTACTGAATGCAAAGTCAGGTGTATATTTTTCAAGGTGTAAAAATGCTTTTCCAAAAGCTTCTATGGTTAAATCATCGGCATCATCGCGATTGTGGACCATTTTGAGCAGCATGAAATTAATTGAATCTTTATATCGCCCCATTAAAACACTATAGGCATACTGGTCGCCTTTGCGGGCTTTTTCAACCAGTTCCATATCCTCACGGGCGCGATCAGAAAGATTTTCGTTTAATCCCATCTATATTTTGTTTTTACTAAAGCTGCTTTAGCAAAG
>Ga0209812_10002806_pt1 | contig 10087 bp, 8 predicted proteins | sample JI71714BDNA_FD_187502 | JGI IMG/M metagenome (GOLD analysis project Ga0209812, IMG submission 187502) | Wastewater effluent complex algal communities from Wisconsin, to seasonally profile nutrient transformation and Carbon sequestration -... | ecosystem: Engineered > WWTP > Effluent > Algae...
CTATCCAGACCGCCATAAAGTACCCGTACTGCTGGCCGGGCCGCCGGCCGCAACAGCGGCAGCCATCTTGAGCCAACTCGGCATGCGCCCGCAGATTACCGGCAGGCAAGTTGGTGATGCATCAACCATCAAGATGCTGCGTTCGGTGATGATCAAGGGGCTGGAGGCCCTGACCAGCGAGTGTCTGCTGGCAGCCCGTCGCGCGGGCGTGGAGGACGCTGTGATCTCATCCCTACAGTCCTCTGATCCCGGCATAAACTGGCGCGACCGAGCGACCTACAATCTTGAACGGATGCTGGTGCATGGCAGCCGTCGCGCCGCCGAGATGGAGGAGGTGTGCAAGACGCTCGAGGGGCTGGGCCTGCCGGACTGGATGAGCCTTGCGACCACGATGTGGCAGCGGCGGCTCTCAGAGCTGCAAATAGAACCGGGAGAAAATAGCTTTGCGCCCCGCACGGATAATGTTTTGGCGGCGCTATGATCTCGCGCAACCTTCGACATTTGCGTCTCCTCGCCGCTGTTGCCAAGCTGAAGACGCTGACTGCCACGTCGGAAACCTGGAACATCTCTCAGCCTGCCGTAACGCAGGCGATCGGCAAATTGGAGCGCGAGACCGGCGGCCCACTTTTTGACCGCACTTCGCACGGCTTCTTCCCGACGGAGAGGGGTCAGGTCCTGCATCGACGTCTGGAAAATGCCTTTACTCTGCTGGATCCGGTTCTGACGGACATATCGCCAAGGCTGAAACTGACACTCAGCTATGCCCAGCTACAATCTCTGATTGCCGTCGCTGAGAGTGAAAACTTCACCCTTGCCGCCCGCAAGCTCGGCCTTGCTCAGCCGACAGTCCACCGGGCCGTGACCCAGGTGGAGCAGGACGCCGGGCGCCGCCTCTTCGAGCGCACCTCGTTCGGTATCCTACCGACACGAGCCTGCCAGGCCTTGGTTCAGGCCGCGCATCTGGCCGTCTACGAATTCGACCAGGCAGACGTCGAGCTGGCGGAGTTCAACGGCGGTGAAGCCGGTAAGGTTGTAATCGGGGCTATGCCGCTGGCGCGCTCAACCCTTCTGCCACGTGCCCTCAGCCGTTTCCGGAAACACGAACCAACCTACCCCGTCCGCATTCTCGATGGTCCCTATGACGAATTGCTCGGAGGACTTCGACGCGGCTCGATCGACTTCCTCATCGGGGCACTGCGCGATCCAGCGCCGATTGGCGATGTCATCCAGCAACCGCTGTTCGAAGACCGCCTGGCCCTGATCACCGGGCCTACACATCCTCTCGCTCGAAAGCAGAGCCTCAAGGTCGATGATCTCTTGGCCTATCCATGGATCGTACCGAGAAGCAGTACACCGACGCATGAGCAATTTGAGACGCTGTTTGTCTCCGTGGGTAGAGCGCCTCCAGTCCGGGTGATTGAATCCGGCTCCCTTCTGTTGATGCGCGAGTTGCTGGAGGACGGACAGCATATTGGCTGTATTTCCCGGCTGCAATCGCAACGGGACTGCGAGCACGGGCTTCTTGTAGACCTCGACTTTCCGACCGACCATCTGCTACGCCCGATCGGGACAACGGTTCGGTCGAAATGGCTACCGACCCGCGCGCAGAAATTGATGCTTCAGCTGCTCTCAGAAGTTTGCACCCCAGCAGCGACAAATAGCAAAAACTTATAGTCCCCTCTCTGCTTTGAATTGGTGTTGCCGAGGATACAGCGCCATGACTCGGCTAGGCACCATCAAACTTGTCTCATTCGGGAGGAAGACATGCGCAAGATGACCGCAATGGCCGGAGCTTTGGTCACCCTTGGTCTAGGACTGACGACTGCAAGCGCAGAGACGCTGAAATTCGCCAATTTCATGGCTCCAACGCATCCTTACGTGGCATCGACCTTCGATCCATTCGCCAAGGCCGTGGAGGAGATGACCAAGGGCGAGCTCAAGGTTCAGCTCTACAACGGTGGCGAACTGGGCGCCGGCCCCGCCGAGCAGTATGCGCGAGCCGTCGACGGCGTCGCCGACCTGTCGATCAGCTTGCCGGGTTATACCGCCTCGAACTTCCCAATCACTCTGATTGCTGAATTGCCGGGCATCATTGATGAAGCGACCGGCACGCAGACCCTGTGGAAACACATCGACCTGTTGCAGCCGGAATACAAGCGCAGCCCGCTGGTGGCCCTTTGGTCGAGCGCAGAAAACATTCTCTACAGCGCAAGGAAGCCGATCCGCACAATCGAAGACATGAAGGGATTGAAGATCCGCGTCCCCTCACGCAACTCCGGTCTTCTCGTTGAAGCATGGGGAGGAACGCCCGTCTCGATGCCGGTCAGCGAAGTCTACAATGCCCTGCAGACCGGGGTCATTGATGCTGCGATGATCGACGGAACGGCGACCAAGGCCTTCAAGCTGGGCGAGGTTGCCAATTACGTCACGCTCGGCATGAAGACAACCAACTCACCCTTCTTCATCGTGATGAACCGCGATGCCTGGCAGGCCCTCACCGATGAGCAGAAGGCAGCGATCCAAGAGGCCGGCAAGCAGGCATCACTGAACGGCCAGCAGAGCCAGCTCAAGGTTGCCGCATCTGGCATCGAGGCTATGGCGACGATGCCGGGCAAGGAAGTCATCCGTCTCACGGCTGATCAGGCTGCTCCGTTCGATGCAATTGCCGCCGAAGTGACGGCAAAGATCGTGGCCGAGAGCGGCGGGGAAGCCAAGACCTTCGCTGACGCTTTGTCGGCGCAGTAATCCGCGATGTCGATTTCTCTAAACAACAGCTTGGCGCGGTCGGTAGACCGCGCCACTCGCGCCCTTTCGGTCTTCGCCGGCATCAGCCTGCTGTTGATGATGGCGACGATCACCGTCGGTGTGTTGGCAAGATACCTTTTTAACATGCCGATCACCGGGATCGATGAGATCGTCCAGATGACCGGTGTCGGCCTGATCATGCTGGCCCTGCCCTATGCCACGCTCCACGATGCGCATGTGAGGGTCGATATCTTCGACGACTGGCTTGGCAGCAATGGTCGACGGTTGGGCGATGTACTTTCCCGCCTGCTATGCGGCTGCGTGCTGCTGGTTCTTGTGTCACGAGCCTGGACCAAGTTGCTCGATGCCTGGGAATTTGAAGACACCACCAACATGCTCGGCATGCCTCTTTGGCCTTTCTACGGGATGCTTGCTGCAGGGATCTCTCTATGCCTTCTCGTCTTTGCCCTGGAAATCCTGCTGATCCTGAGCGGAAAGCCTGAAATATGACTCCCATGACCGTCGGATTTATCGGCATTGCAAGTCTTTTTGCCCTCATGCTGCTGCGCATGCCCGTCGCCTTTGCCATGATGTGCGTCGGCTTCTTCGGGATGTGGGCGCTGGAAGGCCTGAGATCGGCGGGTGGCGTCGTGGTGACCGAGAGTTTCTCGGCCGTTTCGTCCTATTCGCTCATCGTGGCGCCGATGTTTGTTCTCTTGGGCAATGTCTCGTCGGCAGCCGGCTTCAGTTCCGGTCTTTACGATGCAGCCTATGCCTGGGTCGGAAGGTTCCGCGGTGGCCTGGCTTCAGCATCGGTGATCGCCTGCGCAGCCTTCGCGGCCGTTTGCGGATCCTCGGTCGCCACAGCAGTAACGCTGGGAAAAGTAGCGCTTCCCGAAATGAAGCGACTTGGCTACGCACCAGGACTGTCGACTGGCGCGATTGCCGCGGGCGGCACGCTTGGCTTCCTTATTCCTCCTTCGACCGGCTTCGTACTCTATGCAATCCTGACGGAGCAATCGATCGGCCGACTTTTCATGGCGGGTGTCATCCCGGGCCTGATGCTGACAACCTTCTTCATTGGCGTTGTATGGATCGTGGCCTACCTAAACCCGGCCGCTGGGCCACGGGGACAGGCCATGACCGTCCGCGAGAAATTGGAGACGCTCCGCCGATCGGCGCCATTGCTTGGCGTCATGGTCCTATCCATTGGCGGCATCTACGTGGGTGTCTTTACGCCAGTTGAGGCATCCGGCGTCGGCGCAGCACTTGTTATCCTGCTGGCATTTGCCACACGCTCCCTTTCATTGAGCGGCTTCTGGAGAGCGGTACAAGAGACGCTGCGCACCTCGGCCATGCTCTATACCATCGTCATCGGCGCCAACGTGCTCAACCCGTTTCTTGCCGTAACCCATATCCCTGCCGTTCTCGGCGAAGGACTGCAAGAGCTTGGCCTAGGCGCCTATGGTTCGCTCGCAGTCATCATCTTCGCGTATATCATCCTCGGGATGTTTATGGACGGCCTCGCAATGCTCGTGGTCACCATCCCGATCGTCTATCCGATCATGATGTCCTTTGGTTTCGATCCGATCTGGTTTGGCGTTGTTGCCGTCATCGTCATTGAAATGGGAATGATTTCGCCCCCGGTTGGCATGAACGTCTTCGTCGTTCGCGGCGTGGCCGGTGATGTCCCCCTGACGACGATCTTCAAGGGCGTCATGCCTTTCTTGGGCGCAATGATCATCGCCCTCATTCTCATCATCGCCTTCCCTCAGCTCGCGTTATTTCTGCCGAACTCCATGTATAGTTGAAAATTCGATCGGCGGATTAATTCTCCTAGATTTAGGAGAATACAACATGAAATTACTCAACTAAAAATTTTGATAAACTTCAAAAATAAATAATAATGCGATGATTTATATATGACATTTACGCAATATTCCAAATAAAATGACGTTATCCAGTTATGAACACTGAACAAAATTCGAAACAAATTTCGAATACTGCCTTAGAAAAATACACTGTTAGGATTTCGTTAAGAGGCGAACGACAGACCTTGACGAGAGCAAAACGCTTTCGGGGTGAAAAATGAGAAAACAGTCAGGCAAGAAAAACAAGCCCAAAGGACTGCTCCTTCAGCGCCTGTGTGGAATGCTTGAATGCAGATCTGGGCAATTCGGCATTCTATTTGCCGTAATAGCGCCCGTAACGATTGTCGCTGTTGGCGGCAGCGTTGATGTTGCGATGGCTGAACGCCTACGCGCCGATCTACAGACAACTCTGGACAATGCAACGCTTGCGGCCACATCGGTGACGCAAACAGCAACCGCTCAAAAAGTCATATCCGATTTTGTTCGAGCAGAAATTGGCGACCATGTTCAGGTCAAGGTCTCAAGCCAGAACACAAGCGGCAAAAAGACCGTCACAGCGCAAGGCAGCTTCGCGTACCAGACCTATTTTCTGCATCTCTTCAAGTTGCAGGAACTGCAAATTGTCGCCGCCTCGACGGCAAGCGAATATGTGCAGAATGTCGAAATCTCGCTTGCTCTCGACATTTCCGGATCAATGGTGGCAGGCAGCCCTACCCGCCGTATCGACGCCCTGCGCCCAGCAGCTCGCAAATTCGTTCAAGATGTCCTCAACGAACGAACTAAGCTTACAACGACGATAAATCTCATCCCCTATTCCGGTCAGGTATCACTGGGACAGCCCGTCTTCAACGCCTTGACAAACAGTCCTTCAACGGGTGTCAGAAAGCACAATCAGTCGTCTTGCATCGGCGACCGTTCAACCCGTTTCTCGTCTTCGATCCCAAACTTTCGAGCGGCGGAACACATTCCTCATTTCGGCACAAACCCACGCCCAGCGGGATTTGAACCCTGGCAGTGCCCCGATGATAGCTCGTCAGCACTGCTTTTTTCGAATGATGAAGATGCGCTTGAAGAGCGGATTGCTGACATGAAGCTTTATGACGGCACTGGAACACACATCGCGATGCGCTGGGCCATCATGACGTTGGACAACCGGTTCAATTCGCATCTGAGGCAAATGAAAAATGCCGGTGTCCTTGATGTGGACACCCGACACCTGAACCGCCCTCTACCTTACAACGCAGGATCCAGGAAGGTCATCGTCCTCATGACCGATGGTGAAGTCTGGCATCAGCAGCGCCCAACTACGAGCGATCCATTTCGAAACATCGAGAAGATCATCGACAAGACCGCAACTCAACGGGTTCTGCGTGAAGCCTGCACATGGGCAAAGACCAATAGGATCGAGGTCTACACGATCGGATATGAAGTGACCAACGACAACGCAAACGATCTGTTGAGAGACTGCGCAACATCTCCATCTCACTACTATGCCGCCAGCATCTCCAACATCGACATCATTCTGGCCAATATCGCCGGAGCTATCTCTGGGCTGAAACTGACGCAATGAAGAGCTTCACCAGATCTCAAGATGGCTCGACGGCGATAGAATTCACCCTGCTTTTTCCGATTTTCATTGCAGTACTGTTTTCTGCGTTCGAGATGGGCACCCTCTTCCTCCGCTTTAGTCAACTCGACCATGCGGTCGATCGCGTCTCGCGGCTCATGCGGATCAATCAAGGCGTCAGCTACTCTGAAACAGCGATCCGGAAGATGCTTTGTCAAGAGATCGGTATCGTTCGCTCGTGTGAGGATTCCATGGCAGTCGAGGTGGCCAGCCTGAATTCAATCGCGATGTCAGGCGCACGGAACTCGTGTTCCGGAACGGGCAAAATCGTCAGAACGCCAGGATCGTTTTCAGCTGGGAAAAAATCCGAGGTTCTTCTCATGCGCGTGTGCATGTCTTTTGAACCGCTCACCCCTTACCTGGGTATTGCTCTCAACCTCGTGCCTGAGGGAAATAATCGTTATGTGGCTGTATCTTCGACGCTTTTCGCAAACGAACCCTGAGCGCAAACCAATTGTCGGGCTCCGCCAATGCGGCTCGGGGGCTGCTGGGGTTGAGTTCGCACTGATTTTCCCCCTTTTGATCTTCCTTATCCTCATGGCGTTTGTCTGCTTTGAAGTCATTCGGCGCGACGCCTTTAACAACCGCCTATCGGGCGCGCTTTCCGATGTTGTCAGCCGCAGTGAAACGCTCAGCCGAAGCGAGCTTGACCGAATGCTAAAAGCCGTTGAGCAAAGCTTTGATCAGATCGGTAATACGTTCGGCGTGCGAATTTCCAGCCACATCTACGAACAGAACGGGTCGACTTCATTGCTCTGGTCGCACAGCTATGGCGACGTCTCCAAAGCCGGCAACTTCGCCCCTCTTCCTCCTGGCAGCACCGGAGAGAGCTACATTCTTGTCGAGTTAATGAACTCCTATGAAAATGTACTTCCAGGCCTTCTCGAATACGTCGGCCAGGTGTGGATGATAAAATCGTCATCAGCGAGCCGGCCGCGCTCGGTCGGAGTAATCTCCTTAACATAGAGACCGGCCCATCTGCTTGTTTCTGCCCCGAGCGCCTTCCGCAGAGACCAGTGGTCTACGACAGATTCCGGCTCATGCCGACCCTTGTGAAACGAAATTGTTTTGCGAGGTCCAGAATGAACATTTGGTGCGCCCAACTGTATCCATGACATGCACGATGAAGCTTAAGGATCTTCGTTCGGCGCATGGTCTGCTGGCTGCCTTTAACCCTGAGGCAATCCTCAGATCGCCGTGAAGATCCACTCGTTGTTTTGCGTTTTTTCAGTGTGAACTTGCATACATGTTATTGTTTTGATTGCATTAAATTAACCGTCATCCAGCAGCATTCGCTTAACTAACCTTATAGAAAGAGAAGGCCAAGCGATGAAGATGGAAAAAATTTACGGGCTTGCAGGCCGGTTGACACTGGGCTTTGCCACGCTGCTGCTGCTGATGGGCGCATTGACATGGTATGCCACCAGCAATGTTGCGAAGATCGACGCAGACTTGGCTCTCATCAATGATGTGAACAGCGTCAAACAGCGCTACGCCATCAATTTTCGTGGCAGTGTCCATGACCGAGCCATCGCAATACGCGATGTCGTTCTGGTTGATGCAGAGGAAGATCGGCGCCAAGCGATTGCGCTGATAGCGGAGCTTGAACGGTCATATGCCGAAAACGAAGCAAAAATGAATGCAATGGTTGCCTCAGCAAATGGCGCAACCCCTGAAGAACGGTCACTACTTAAAGCGATATCTGAGGTACAATCGAAAACAAACCCGATTGTGGCTCAGATAATTTCCTTACAGGACACAGGCGAAACTGAACGGGCCAAGGAACGACTTCTCAGTGGTGCTGCACCGCTGTTCGTTGAATGGCTAGCCGCTATCAACCGGTTTATCGACCATCAGGAAAACCTGAACAAGGTTGTTGGAACCGACGTACGCTCGATTGCCAGTGGGTTCAACCTAGTCGCACTGAAAGCGTTGATCGCGGCCGTCTTCGTCGCCGTCGGCATCGCGTTCATAACGTCGAGGTCGATCATCGTGCCGCTTGGCAAGCTGCGTGCCGGCATCGTCGGCATGTCGGAGGGCGCTCTCGTCCTGGATACAGCGCTTAACGTCCGCCGCGATGAGATTGGACAGCTGTCCAAGGCTGTTGGTAAATTGTGCGATGCAATGACGGCCAAAGCGGCAATAGCGGCGGATGAAGACACCAAACGGTCGACGTCTGAACGTGAACGGTTAGAGCAAGAGGCCGCCGAACGCGCTGAAGTTGCGCGGATTACGAACTTTGCGGTTGCTACCCTTGGCAATGCACTGCGACGGCTCGCTGCTGGTGATCTGACACCGACGATTACTGAGCAATTCCAGGGAGAACTTGATCAACTGCGGGTAGACTTCAACGATGCAACGGCCAAACTTCGTCAAGCCATGCTGAAGGTGGCAAAGAACGCAGAGGTCATTGCTGCTGGCGCCGAGGAGATCCGGTCTGCTTCCGACGATCTGTCGCGTCGAACAGAACAGCAGGCAGCTTCCGTAGAAGAAACTGCTGCTGCACTTGAAGAGATCACGACCACAGTAAGCGATTCCAGTATGCGCGCCCAAGAAGCGGGTAAGCTCGTTCGCGATACCAAGGAGAATGCCGAGCGATCTGGACAGGTAGTTCGTGACGCAGTTGACGCCATGGGCAAAATCGAAGCCTCGGCCAGTGAAATCGCAAACATCATCGGCGTAATCGATGAAATCGCCTTTCAGACAAACCTTCTTGCTCTCAATGCTGGCGTGGAGGCCGCAAGAGCTGGTGACGCTGGCAAGGGGTTTGCCGTCGTCGCCCAAGAGGTACGAGAGCTCGCACAGCGCTCGGCAAAGGCAGCCAAGGAAATCAAGGAACTCATCAGCGCATCTAACCATCATGTGAAGAGCGGTGTCTCGCTGGTGGGGGAAACCGGTGAAGCACTTCAGCAGATTGTCTCACAGGTTCAAAAAGTCGACGGCAATGTCGAGGCAATCGTCGAAGCCTCGCGCGAGCAGGCGACCGGGCTGAAGGAAATAAATACGGCGGTAAACTCGATGGATCAGGGAACGCAACAAAATGCCGCCATGGTCGAGGAGGCAAACGCCGCGGCACACTCACTTGCCAGCGAGGCCGATGCGCTCTTCAAATTGCTCTCCCAGTTTACGATAGAGCAGCACTCGGATTCAGCACGGAACCGCATCCCAGGCCAACACGACTTGGACCGGGGCCGAAATGTCATCGCAGCATGACAGTATTGGACCTAGACGCGACCTGTGATGGTTAAAACAGTCCCTGCATCCCAAGGACGCTTTAACAAGCGATCGAGCAATGAACATGAAGGAGTGAAGATACAGTGCATGGTTATTGCAAGCGATCCACGTCTGACTGAGGCAGGCCACGCCGATGCGGGGGCAGAAACGTCGTTCGTCGTCGAGGCCGTGACGGAAGCCTTCTTCCAGTCCGCCGACTATGCGGCCCTGCATGCGCGCTCGAATGCGTCGGCTTTCCAGCATCCGCTCTGGCTCCAGGCTTTCCACCGTCATCTTGCCCCGTCGCGGGGCGCGCAAGGCGTGACGCTCGTGGGACGGCCGGGACCCGGCAAGCCTCCGTGTTTCGTTCTGCCGATGATAGCCCGGAAGCTCTCCGGCGTAACGATCCTTGAAAGTGCGGATCTCGGCGTCAGTGACTACGCGGCGCCGCTGGTTGATCCTGACTGGTGGGAGCGACAGCATGATCATGCTGCGGTTCGCGCCTGTGTTGCCGCTGCCTTTCCATCACATGACATCTTGCGGGTGAAGCCGATCCGCGATGAGCATCTGGCCCTCTGGCAGGCGTTCCTGCCGGGAAGCACGAAGACACTTGGATTTTCCGCCCATGCCA
>Ga0209812_10002807_pt1 | contig 10087 bp, 5 predicted proteins | sample JI71714BDNA_FD_187502 | JGI IMG/M metagenome (GOLD analysis project Ga0209812, IMG submission 187502) | Wastewater effluent complex algal communities from Wisconsin, to seasonally profile nutrient transformation and Carbon sequestration -... | ecosystem: Engineered > WWTP > Effluent > Algae...
ACGCCCGAGGACTGGAAGGCCGTCATCGACACCAACCTGAACAGCATGTTCAACGTCACCAAGCAGGTGGTGCCGGGCATGGTGGAAAAGGGCTGGGGCCGCATCATCCAGATCAGCTCGGTCAACGGCGAGAAGGGCCAGGCCGGCCAGACCAACTACTCGGCCGCCAAGGCCGGCATGCACGGCTTCACGATGGCGCTGGCGCAGGAGCTGGCTGCCAAGGGCGTGACGGTGAACACCGTGAGCCCGGGCTACATCGGCACCGACATGGTCCGCGCGATCAAGCCCGAGGTGCTGGAGAAGATCGTCGCCACGATTCCCGTGAAGCGCCTGGGCACGCCGGAGGAGATCGGCTCCGTGGTGGCCTGGCTGGCGGGGCCGGATTCGGGCTTCACGACCGGCGCCGACTTCAGCTGCAACGGTGGTCTGCACATGGGTTGAGCGGCTGCGCCGCTCAACCCTTCGGGAGTCCGTTCGGCTCCCCCGAGCCCCCTCCGGGAGGGGGCTCCAGTCAGAACATCACGAGCCGGCCCATTGGGCCGGCCTTTTGTTCTGTGGTGCGCACGGCCTCATTCCACGCCCATGATCCACTTGATCACCGCCTTGGCTGCGAAGCCGATGAGGCCCACGCCCAGCGCCAGGAACAGCACGAAGGTGCCGAACTTGCCGGCCTTCGATTCGCGCGCCAGCTGGAAGATGATGAACACCATGTAGAGCATGAACGCGCCGACCCCGAAGGTCAGCCCGAACTGCGCCACCTGTTCCTCGGTGAAGCCGCCCATGGCCGCTCAGCCCGCGGCCGCGCCGGGGCGGGCGGGCTGCTCGGGGCCCACCAGCTCGCGGTAGGCATGCCAGCTGGCGTGCGCCAGCCAGGGCACGGCCACGACCAGGCCCAGCATGACCGTGGCCATGCCCAGCAGCGTGAACAGCAGGATCAGCGTGGCCCACAGCGCCATGGGCAGCGGGTTGACGAGTGCCGCGCGCACGCTCACCAGCACGGCCGGGCGCACGCCGATGGCGCGGTCCATGAGCAGCGGGATGGCCACCACGCTGCTGGCGAAGATGGGTGCGGCCAGCGCCGCGCCCCCGATCAACCAGACCTCGAACAGGCCGAACATGCCGATGTCCGAGCCCAGCACCACCACGCGCACGAAGTCGGCCGGCGTGAACACCGGCGCCTCCGCAAAGCGCGTGATCAGCGCCGCCGAGGTGAGCACCCAGCCCGTGCCGGCCAGGGCCAGCAGCAGGCCGAAGACGACGAGCCGGTGGTCGCGCGGCCGCCAGGCGGCCAGGGCCGTGGCCAGGGTGGCGCGGCGGCCGGCCTCGAGCTCGCGGCTCACGGCGTACAGCCCCGTGGCCACCACGGGCGCCACGAGCAGGAAGCCGCTGAAGGCGCCGGCCAGCAGCCAGAAGCGGTCACGCGCCAGCGCCACCAGCAGCGCACCGAAGCCGGCCATGGCCAGGCCGTGCAGCAGGCCCGGCAACGGGCAGCGCAGGAGGTCTGCCCAGCCCAGCGCCAGCCAGCGCATGGGGCCGTTGGGGCCCACCTGCTGCACGGGGTGGGCGCGGATCTCGCGGCCCACCTCGTAGGGCAGGCGCCGGGGGTCTTCGGGGGGCTGGGGCATCGGGTGTGCAGTGCGGCCGGGTGGCGGCGACTGTAGGGCCGGGCCCTGACGCGCCGCTTGACGTGGCGCAGGCCTCGGCGCAGACGGCCTCAGCCGGCGGCCGGGCGGGTGGTGTCGATCAGCCGCCGCGCTGCCGCCGCCAGCGTGGCCGGCGCGGCATCGGCCAGCTCCAGGGCCGCGGTCTCGTCGAAGCCGGCAAAGTGCTTGCGCATGGACTTCAGGTAGACCGGGTCGTAGTGCTGCTCGAGCAGCTCGCGCACCGGCGTGGCGAAGTCGCCGCCACGCGCCTGCGCCTGCCAGCGCGCGATGGTGGCGGCGCCGCGCAGCTCGCGCAGCGCGTCCAGCCGCGTGCAGAAGGCCTCGGCGTCGGCCACGAAGTGGGCGTAGTCGTCGAGCAGGAAGGCGACCCGGCTTTCCAGCGGCATGTGCACGGGGTGCACCGTGGCCACACGCAGCGCCTGCAGCAGCGCCTCGGGCACACGCAGGCGGCCGATGGTGCGGCTTTCACCCTCCACGAACACGGGGCGCGCCGCGTCCAGCGTGGCCAGGGCCTGCCACACGGCCGTCTCGAAGGCCTTCTGCGAGGGCTGGCGTTCGCCGGGCACCAGGCCCAGCACGCTGCCGCGGTGGCAGGCCAGGCCTTCCAGGTCCAGCACCTGCGCGCCTTCGGCGGCCAGGGCCTGCAGCAGCCGGCTCTTGGCGCTGCCCGTGCGGCCGGCCAGCACGTGCAAACGCAGACGCTGCGGCAGCGTCTCCAGCTCGGCCAGCACGCCGCGGCGGAAGCCGCGGTAGCCGCCGTCCACCACCGTGACGGCAAAGCCGATCTCCGACAGCACCAGCGCCAGCGAACCGCTGCGCTGCCCGCCGCGCCAGCAGTAGACCAGCGGCCTCCAGGTGCGCGGCAGCGGCTGCACGTGCTGCTGCACGTGGCGCGCGATGTTGGTGGCGGCCAGCGCCGCGCCGCGCTTGCGGGCGTCGAAAGCCGAGATCTGCTTGTACTCGGTGCCCACGAGCGCGCGCTCGGCGTCGTTGAGCACGGGCCAGTTCACGGCGCCGGGCAGGTGGTCTTCCGCGAACTCGCTCTCGCTGCGCGCGTCGATCACGGCGTCGAAGGCCGCGAGGCCGTGCAGCAGTTCTTCGGCGGCGATGCGCTTGAGTCCCATCGGGTGCTGCCCTCAGGCCGGCGACGCCACGGCGTCGAGCAGTTCGCTCTCGATGCGCAGCTGTGCCTTGGCCTTCTGCAGCTCGGGGCCGTCCACGAGGAAGGTGTCCTCCACGCGCTCACCCAGCGTGGTGATCTTGGCCAGCTGAAGGTTGACGCCGTTGCGGGCCAGCACACGAGCGATCGCGTACAGCAGGCCCGCGCGGTCGGACGCGCTCACGGTGAGCAGCCAGCGCTGCGCGCGCTCGTCGGGTGCGAGCGAGACACGCGGCGTGACGGGGAAGCTCTTCACGCGGCGCGAGACCCGCCCGCTTCGCGGCTCGGGCAGCGCGGTGGTGGCGTTGAGCGCCGCGGCGAGCTGCGTCTCCACCAGCGAGATCAGGTCGCGGTAGCCGCCGGGTGTGTCGGGCGTGAGGCCGTTGGTGCCGATGACCTGGAAGGTGTCGAGCGCGTAGCCTGCGCGCGTGGTGTGGATGCGCGCATCGAGGATGCTGAAGCTCGCGGCCTCGAAGTAGCCGCAGATGCGCGCGAAGAGGTCGGGCCGGTCGGGCGAATACACCAGCACCTGCAGGCCGTCGCCCACCGACGAGGTGCGCGCGCGCACCACGGGCACGGCCGTGGCCACGTGGCGCCACAGGCTGCGCGCGTGCCAGGCGATCTCGGCCGCGTCATGGCGCGCGAAGTAGCTCACGTCCAGCGTCTGCCACAGCGGCTGTTCGGTGCCGGGCAGGGCGCTGTGCAGGGCCAGGTCCTGCCGTGCCTCGGCCTTGCGTGCCTCGATCTCGGCGTCGAGGTTGGGCTGCTCGCCGCCCAGCGAGCGCAGCGTCAGGCGGTACAGGTCTTCCAGCAGCTTGCCCTTCCAGGCGTTCCACACCTTGGGGCCGGTGCCGCGGATGTCGGCCACCGTCAGCAGGTACAGCGCCTGCAGCCGCCGCGCCGTGCCCACGCGCTGCGCGAAGGCGCGGATGACGTCGGCGTCCGACAGGTCTTCCTTCTGCGCGATGCGGCTCATGGTGAGGTGCTGGTCGACGAGGAACTCGATGAGCTGCGCATCGTCGCGTTCGATGCCGTGCTCGCGGCAGAAGCGGCGCGCCTCGGTGCGGCCGAGCTCGGAGTGGTCGCCGCCGCGGCCCTTGGCGATGTCGTGGAAGAGCGCCGCCACGTACAGGATCCAGGGCTTGTCGAACTGCGACGCGATCTGGCTGCAGAACGGGTACTCGTGTGCGTGCTCGGGGATGAAGAAGCGGCGCACGTTGCGCACCACCATCAGGATGTGCTGGTCGACCGTGTACACATGGAACAGGTCGTGCTGCATGCGCCCCACGATGCGCCGGAACACCCACAGGTAGCGCCCCAGCACGCTGGTGGCGTTCATCAGCCGCAGCGCGTGCGTGATGCCCTGCGGCTGGCGCAGGATGTCCATGAACAGCTCGCGGTTGATGGGGTCGCGGCGGAAGCCGGCGTCCATCACGTTGCGCGCGTTGTACAGGGCGCGCAGCGTGCGCGCCGACAGGCCCTTGAGCCCCGGCGTCTGCGCGAAGACGAGAAAGGTCTCGAGGATGGCGTGCGGGTTCTCGGTGTAGAGGTCGTCGCGCACCACGTCGAGCATGCCGGCGCGCTCGGCGAAGCGCGCCGTCACGGGGCGGCTGGGCGCGTGTTCGTGGCCGGCCAGGCGCTCCTCGATGTTGAGCATGAGGATCTGGTTGAGCTGCGTCACCGCCTTGGCCGCCCAGTAGTAGCGGTGCATCAGCGCCTCGCTGCTGCGCTGGCCCTGGCTGGGCCTGAGGCCGAAGCTGTCGGCCACGGCCGTCTGCAGGTCAAACACCAACCGGTCTTCGCGGCGGCCGGCCACGGCGTGCAGCCGCGCACGGATGAGCTTGAGCGTGCCCTCGTGCTTGACGAGCTGCGTGGCCTCGAACGGTGTGATCAGCCCCTTGGCCGCCAGCTCGGCCCAGGTGCGCCCGAAGCCGGCCGCGCGCGCCACCCAGATCACCACCTGCAGGTCGCGCAGGCCGCCGGGGCTTTCCTTGCAGTTGGGCTCCAGTGCATAGGGCGTGCCCTGGTACTTGACGTGCCGCTGCTGCATCTCCAGCGTCTTGGCGCGCAGGAAGGCGGCGGGGTCCATGGCGGCGCCGAGCGCACGCACCAGCGTGTTGAACAGCCGCCGGCCGCCGGTGACGCGCCGGCACTCGAGCAGGGCCGTCTGCACGGTGACATCGCGCGCCGCCTCGTCCACGCACTCGGACACCGTGCGCACCGAAGAGCCGATCTCCAGGCCGATGTCCCAGCACAGGGTGACGAAGCGCTCCAGCGCGTCCTTGGCCGCGGGTGGTGTGCCCTCGGCAGTGCCTTCGTCGGGCAGCAGCACCAGCACGTCGACGTCGGAGTGGGGGAACAGCTCACCCCGGCCGTATCCGCCCACGGCCACCAGCGCGGCCTGTGGCGCGGCATGGTCGAGGCCGGCCTCCAGCCAGGCCGCGGCCAACACGCCGTCCACGTGTTTGGCCAGGGCCTTGAGCAGCCGCGTGGTGGCCGGCGCCGTGGCCCGCCCCTCGGCAAACTGGCGCAGCAGTTCGGCCTTGCCCTCACGGCAGGTGGCTCGCAGCGCGGCCACGCCCTGCGGCGCGCGCGGCGGCGCGACGGTGTCCATCGCGTGGGCGTTCAGCCCAGCGCCACGGCCGGGCTGGCCTGGCCGTAACCCAGCGGCGCAAAGGCCGGCGGCGGCGGGCTGCCGGCGCTGACGGTGAGCACCTCGTAGCCCGTCTCGGTGACCAGCACCGTGTGCTCCCACTGCGCGCTCAGCGAGCGGTCGCGCGTGACGATGGTCCAGCCGTCGTAGGGGCGGTTGCCCTTGCGGTCTTCCTTGATGTCGCGCTTGCCGGCGTTGATCATGGGCTCGATCGTGAAGATCATGCCCGGCACCAGCTCTTCCAGCGTGCCCGGGCGGCCGTAGTGCAGCACCTGCGGCTCCTCGTGGAAGCGCGCGCCGACGCCGTGGCCGCAGAACTCGCGCACCACGGTGAAGCCGGCGTTTTCGGCAAAGGTCTGGATGGCGTGGCCGATGTCGCCCAGGCGCGCGCCCGGCTTCACCTTCACGATGCCCTTCCACATGGCGTCGAAGGTGATCTGGCACAGGCGCTTCGCGGCGATCGTGCCTTCGCCCACCACGAACATGCGCGAGTTGTCGCCATGCCAGCCGTCCTTGATGACGGTGACGTCGATGTTGACGATGTCGCCGTCCTTGAGCGGGCGGTTGTCGGGGATGCCGTGGCAGACCACGTCGTTGAGGCTGCTGCACAGGCTGGCCGGGTAGGGCGGGTAGCCCGGCGGCGCGTAGCCCAGCGTGGCGGGGATGCCCTTCTGCACGTTCACGATGTGGTCGTGCGCGATGCGGTCGAGCTCCAGCGTCGTGACACCGGGTTTGACGTGGGGCGTGAGCAGGTCCAGCACCTCGCTGGCCAGGCGGCCGGCAACGCGCATGCCTTCGATCTCGGCGGCGGATTTGATCGTGATGGCCATGGCCCGGGATTATCCCACCCGGCCGGTAACATCACGGGTTTCCCCCGACGGCCCCTCGCGATGAGCACCCACGCCCTCCATCTGATGCACTTCGAGGGCGGGCGCGCCCTGTCGGCGTTCCGCGCCCAGGCGCTGCTGGCGCGGCTGCAGGCGGCGGTGCCGCGCATCACTGGCGTGTCGGCGCGCTTCGTGCACTGGGTGGCCTTCGACGCCGCACCGTCGGCGCAGCAGCGCGACACGCTGGCCGCGCTGCTGGCCTACGGCGAGCCCGCCGAGCCCGCCGCCGGGCCCGAGCGCGTGGTGGTGATGCCGCGGCTGGGAACTGTGTCGCCCTGGGCCAGCAAGGCCACCGACATCGCGCACAACTGTGGCCTGCAGCTGCACCGCGTCGAGCGCGTGGTGGAGTACACGCTGGCGCTGAAGGCCGGCCTGCTGAGCGCCGCCAAGCCGCTGACGGCCGAGGAGCGCGCGGCCGTGGCCGCACTGCTGCACGACCGCATGACGGAAAGCGTGGCCTTCGAGCGCGAGGCCGGCCGCCACCTGTTCGACGGCCGCGCCGCCGAGCCGCTGGCGCACGTGGACGTGCTGGGCGCAGGGCGCGCGGCGCTGGTGCAGGCCAACGTCGAGTTCGGCCTGGCCCTCTCGGACGACGAGATCGACTACCTCGTCGACGCCTTCAAGGGCCTTGGCCGCAACCCCAGCGACGTCGAGCTGATGATGTTCGCGCAGGCCAACTCCGAGCACTGCCGGCACAAGATCTTCAACGCCCGCTTCACGGTGGACGGCGTGGAGCAGCCGCACTCGCTGTTCCAGATGATCCGCCACACCGAGAAGAGCTCGCCTCAGCACACGGTCGTGGCTTACGACGACAACGCCGCGGTGATGGAAGGCCACGCGGTGCAGCGCTGGCTCCCGCAGGGCTTCACCAACGCGCCGGTGTACGGCGTGCGCGAGGACGTGGCCCACGTGCTGATGAAGGTGGAGACGCACAACCACCCCACGGCCATCAGCCCGTACCCGGGGGCCAGCACGGGCGCCGGCGGCGAGATCCGCGACGAAGGCGCGACGGGCCGCGGCGCGCGCCCCAAGGCCGGTGTCACGGGCTTCAGCGTCAGCCACCTGCACCTGCCCGGCCTGGCCGAGCCCTGGGAGGCGGGTTCGGTGGGAAAGCCCGAGCACATCGCCAGCGCGCGCCAGATCATGACCGAGGGCCCGCTGGGCGGCGCCGCGTTCAACAACGAGTTCGGCCGGCCCAACCTGGGCGGCTACTTCCGCGTCTTCGAGCAGGACGTGGCGGGCATCCGCCGCGGCTACCACAAGCCCATCATGATCGCCGGCGGCCTGGGCGCCATCAGCGCCGGCCAGGTGAAGAAGCTGCGCTTCGGTGCCGGCACGCTGCTGGTGCAGCTGGGCGGGCCGGGCATGCGCATCGGCATGGGTGGCGGCGCGGCCAGCAGCATGGCCGCGGGCAGCAACACCGCGGCGCTGGACTTCGACAGCGTGCAGCGTGGCAACCCCGAGATCCAGCGCCGCGCGCAGGAGGTCATCAACCACTGCTGGGCGTTGGGTGAGCACAACCCGGTGCTCGCCATCCACGACGTGGGCGCCGGCGGCATCAGCAACGCCTTTCCCGAGCTGGTGGACGGCGCGGGCCTGGGTGCCACCTTCGACCTGCGCCAGGTGCCGCTGGAGGAAAGCGGCCTGGCGCCCAAGGAGATCTGGTGCAACGAGAGCCAGGAGCGCTACGTCCTGGCCGTGAACCCCGATCTGATGCCCCTGTTCGAGCAGATGTGCGCTCGCGAGCGCTGCCCCTTTGCCGTGGTGGGCGTGGCGCGCGAGGAGCGCACGCTGGTGCTCGAAGACGGCCCCGGCGGCGAGCGCGTGATCGACATGCCCATGGACGTGCTGCTGGGCAAGCCGCCCAAGATGCACCGGGTGGTCGAGCGCCTGGCGCGCGACGACGCGCCGCTGGACCTGACCGGCGTGAAGCTCGACGACGTGGCCCTGGCCGTGCTGCGCCACCCCACGGTGGCCAGCAAGCGCTTCCTCGTCACCATCGGCGACCGCACGGTGGGTGGTCTGAGCCACCGCGATCCCATGGTCGGCCCCTGGCAGGTGCCGGTGGCCGATTGCGCCGTCACGTTGGCCGACTTCGCGGGCTTCGCGGGTGAGGCCATGGCCATGGGCGAGCGCACGCCCATCGCCAGCCTGCATGCGCCGGCCAGCGGCCGCCTGGCCGTGGCCGAAGCCATCCTCAACCTGTTGGCCGCGCCCATCGAGCTCTCCCGCGTGAAGCTCAGCGCCAACTGGATGGCGGCCTGCGGCGAGCCGGGCGAGGACGCGGCCCTGTTCGACACCGTCAAGGCCGTGGGCCTGGAGCTGTGCCCGGCGCTGGGCGTGGGCATCCCCGTGGGCAAGGATTCGCTGTCCATGCGCACCAAGTGGAGCGACGCACAAGGCACGAAACAGGTGACCGCGCCCGTGTCGCTGATCGTCACGGCCTTTGCCTCGTTGCCCGACGTGCGCGGCACGCTCACGCCGCAGCTGCAGCCCGGCGACACGACGCTGATCCACGTCGACCTCGGCCAGGGGAAGAAGCGCCTCGCCGGCAGCATGCTGGCCCAGGTGCTGGGCCGCTTCGGCAGCCTGGCGGCCGACGGCGTGCCCGACCTCGACGACCCCGCGCTGCTGAAGAACGCCGTCGCCGCCGTGAACGCGCTGCGCGCACAGGGCCGGCTGCTGGCCTACCACGACGTCAGCGACGGCGGCCTCTGGGCCACGGTCTGCGAGATGGCCTTTGCGGGCCGCCTGGGCGTGAGCCTCAACGTCGACATCCTCGTCACCGAGGGCGACGGCATCGCCGACAGCCGCGCCGAGTACGGCGATTCCAAGAACTGGGCCACGCAGGTGGGCGAGCGCCGCAACACGCTCACGCTCAAGGCGCTGTTTGCCGAGGAGCCCGGCTTCGTGATCCAGGTGCCCACGGCGGTGCGCAACGAGGTCATCGCCACGCTGCGCGAGCACGGCCTGAGCCGCCACGCGCACTTCATCGGCAAACCCAACGAGCGCGGCGTGCTGGAGGTGTGGCGCGACGCCAGGTGCCAGTGGCAGGTGGAGCTCGCCACGCTGCTGGACCACTGGGACCAGGTCTCGTGGCGCATCGCGCGCGAGCGCGACAACCCCGCCACCGCCGACGCCGAGCACGCGGCCGCCAGTGACGCGCTGGCGCCGGGGCTGCACCGCCACGTCACGTTCGACGACACCGAGGACGTGGCCGCCCCATTCATCGCCACCGGCGTGCGGCCTAGGGTCGCCATCCTGCGCGAGCAGGGCGTCAACTCCCACGTCGAGATGGCCTGGTGTTTTGCCGAGGCCGGCTTCGATGCGCACGACGTGCACATGTCCGACCTGCAGGCCGGCCGTGCGCGGCTCGACCAGTTCCAGGGCCTGGTGGCCTGCGGCGGCTTCAGCTACGGCGACACGCTGGGTGCCGGCGAGGGCTGGGCGCGCAGCATCCTGTTCAACCCGGCGCTGGCCGAGCAGTTCGCGGCCTTCTTCGGCCGCGGCAACAGTTTCGGCCTGGGTGTGTGCAACGGCTGCCAGATGTTCGCGGCGCTGGCCACGCTGATCCCCGGCGCCGACGCCTGGCCGCGCTTCACGCGCAACAAGGGCGAGCAGTTCGAGGCGCGGCTGTCGATGGTGGAGGTGCTGGATTCGCCCAGCCTCTTCTTCAGCGGCATGGCGGGCAGCCGCGTGCCGATTGCAGTCGCTCACGGTGAGG
>Ga0209812_10002808_pt1 | contig 10087 bp, 9 predicted proteins | sample JI71714BDNA_FD_187502 | JGI IMG/M metagenome (GOLD analysis project Ga0209812, IMG submission 187502) | Wastewater effluent complex algal communities from Wisconsin, to seasonally profile nutrient transformation and Carbon sequestration -... | ecosystem: Engineered > WWTP > Effluent > Algae...
TAGTGCCACTACTTGGACAGCAACCACAGTAACAACTACAGCAGTCAATCTTACAGGTTTGACAGCTAGTACAGCTTACAATACTAGGGTTAGATCAAATTGTGCAAGTGGCCCAAGCTCGTATGCTACAACAGTTAACTTTACAACAACAGCAGTACCTTCAAATTGTACAGATACTTACGAAAACAATAACTCGCGAAATCAAGCAAAAACAATACCTGTTGGAAGTTCGACGACAGCAAAAATTGGGACAAGTACGGATAAAGATTGGTTTAAGTTTTCAAATACTTCTTCAGCACGAAACGTCAGAGTCACTATGTCAAATCTTCCAGCAGATTATGATATGATCCTTTACAGAGGCAATAGTCAAGTAGGAATCTCAGAAAATGCTGATAACAATGATGAACAAGTCACCTATAATAATACGCAGGCTGCAGCGACTTACTATGTACAAGTGTATGGTTACAACGGCGCATTTAATAATACGCTTTGTTATACACTGTTGGCCGAACGAAGCGGAAGTGCATACAGATTAGCAGGTGAAGAATTGAATTTACAAGCCGAAGCAGTGAAAGATGAGTTGTTGATTTTCCCAAATCCAGCAAGTAATGAAATCACGGTTGTTGTTCCATTTGGTGAAGAAACAGATGGCGTTTTATCCATAATGGATTTTACAGGCAAAGTAATAAGCGCTCAGTCTCTCATTGGGGACAAAAATATCAAAACGTATGAAATGGATCTCTCTGAATTTAATGGCGGTTTATATTTTGTCAATTTCAGAACTTCATCTTCTACATACACACAAAAATTAGTGATAACAGACAAGCATTAATATCATATAATCTTCTTTTAAGAAAAAGTCAGTGCCCAAAAATCACTGACTTTTTCTATTTAATGAATTTCCTAATTACCCATAAAAGGTATTCTCCTTAGTGAGAAAAGAGAAAAAGCCAAACAATTTGTGTCTTAATGTTCAGAAAAAATATATTTCTTTACAAATAATCATCAGAGTTTTCTAGAGCCCTAGGCAAACACATCTATAGAGGAAACGTAAGACAACTAGACATCACAAGTTTTGAATCTGGCATCTATTGGATAAAGTCTGCTAACTCCGTTATCAAATTTATTAAAAACTAAAAGACAATTTGTTAACCCTTTCTAAATAAAACACTACAAACTTATTGTAACATTTGTTACAGAGCAGACAAACTTAGCCTAAGACATAACTTACTGACTAGTAAGCACATATTCAATTTTACATTGCTAAAACTGAGCGAAAGCTATTGTTTTTTTTAAGTAAAATAAAATCTATATCATATTTCATACTAACGGAGATCATATTTCAGACCATGGAATCGCCTTAATCATGTGGTATAAAATATATACAATATGAACAACATAAAAATATTAATCGCACTACTTGTAAGCACGGTATTATTTACAAGCCAACTAATTGGACAAGTAAAATATACCGCAAAAGGTAAATCAGAGTTTATGCTTACTGGAACATCTACCATGCATGATTGGGAGATGACTTCTTCATCTGCAACTTGTGATGCTGTATTCACCACTGATGCAACAGGTAAATTGACAGGACTTACAAATATGTCATTCAAAACACCTGCCAAAATGCTCAAAAGTGGTAAAGGAGCTATGGACAAAAATGCTTACAAAGCATTAAAAGCTGATAGTAATCCTGATATTAGTGCAGTTTTAACAAGTGCTACTATCAAAACGATCGATAGCAAAAATTACACCATCACAAGTCAAGTAAAACTCAACATTGCGGGTAAATCAGTGAATACCACGCTAGTAAGTAATGCTAAAATAAATGCAGATAACACTATTAGCATCAGTGGTGAAAAGAAAATCGCCATGACAGATTATGATATGAAACCACCTTCATTTATGCTAGGCTCAGTAAAAACTGGTAATGATGTAGTGTTAAAATACAATATCACTTTATCAAAGTAATGAACAAATTATCAAAAAGACTTCAACCTTTATTTAAATCAATATTATTTTTTTAACATAAAACAAATATAATGAAAACCCTTTTTAAAATTTCCAGCTTACTTCTTTTTGTACTTTTCATTTCAAAAAGTACGGCTCAGATTCAATACACTAGAGCTTATGATAAAACAGGAATTAATGTGTTTGAGCCATCAAAAATGGATCAAACTGCCTATGATGGTTTTAAAATTAGAATCGGTGGATCTTTCACACAAGATTTTCAAAGCTTTAAAGTAGAAAACAAAGCTAATTACGTACCTACATCAGGAACTAACAGGCTAAATAAAAATTTACTTTTTGGATCAATTACTTCACAAGATTCATTGTCTTCAAATTTGACAGGATTCAATCTTGCAATGGCAAATCTTAATTTTGACATTCAAATCGGAGATGGTATCAGAGTATTCCTTGAAAACTATATGTCTTCACGTCACCACAGTGAATTCTGGGTAAAAGGTGGATATATTCAAATCGACAAATTGCCTATGTTTAATAATCCAGAGTGGTTTACTAAATATGTTAGAGTAAAAATAGGACACTTCCAACCGAATTATGGTGACTTCCAGTTTAGAAGAAGTGATGGTGGTAATACAATGTTTAATCCTTTTACAGAAAACCTTATACTTGATGCATTCAGTACAGAAATAGGTGGTGAAGCTTATGTATTCCCTACAAGTAACTTAATGTTGATGGTAGGTATGTCTTCAGGTTTCATCAATGGTAATGTTGCAGAATATCCAACTGCTAATAACTCTGCGGGTGTTGTTCCTACTAAAAAGAGCCCATCTATCTTTGCTAAGATAGCATATGACAAAACATCAGAAAACCTTAGATACAGACTTTCTGCTTCTATATACAACAACAGTAATATCCAAAGAAATACACTATTTGCAGGTGATAGAACAGGTTCACATTGGTTTAGTGTTATGGAACCTGCACAGGTAAATGGAACTGCAACAACAGCTGCTGCAAACTTTACTTCAGGAAGATTTGATCCAGGTGTTGCCAATAGATTAACAACAATCAATGTAAGTCCTTTTATCAAATTCAAAGGTTTGGAATTACAAGGTGGTATTGACTTATTAAGTGGTTCAGCTTATTCAGATACATTAACAACTGGTGGCACTAAAGAATGGATAAAAAGAGATTGGACACAAATTTATGGAGAAGTTGTATACAGATTCTTGAAAGACGAACAGTTATTTGTAGGTGCAAGATTAGTTAATGCAACAGGTCAACCTAGTGGATTGAAATATGGTGCTAATGACGTTGGTTTAGGATTCCAAAGTGGCACTCAAGCTAAAGTAGGTATTAACAGAGTATCTATGTCAGCAGGTTACTTCCCAACAAAAAACATGTTATTGAAAGTAGAATACACTAGTCAACAATACAAAGATTTCCCTTGGGCTGATTACAGACACGAAAGTAAATTTTCAGGTTTTGTTGTAGAAGCAGTCATTGGATTCTAATCTAAAGATAATTATAATAAAGTCGTTGGATTCTAACAATTTTAGATTCAAATTTGATCGAAAAATATAAATGGCGATTTTTAGAAGGGTTGGCAGCGGGTTCACATCTGATGCCAACCCTTTATCTTATCCAAAAATAACATTTGTTCATGGGTTTTATAACAAAATATTATATTTTAACCTTTCTTCTTAGTATGAGTGGATATACTACTACAACTAAGGTGAACGAAGTATGGATAATCAAAAGCAGTAGCAGTCTAGAAGTAGATGGCAGTACAAATATTAATAACTTTTCATGCAAAATCCACTCTTATAATCAAACGGATACTTTATATTTCTCTCCAAAAGATAAAACACTAAAACACATTAAAGTAAATGGAAAGCTGAAAATTAACGTGGCAGATTTTGACTGCAAACATAAGATCATGACTAAAGATCTACAGAAAACACTTCAGGCTCAAAAGCATCCATATATGATTGTTAAGTTTCTTAATTTTTCAGATATGCCTTCTTCTCCCATATCCAATAGTTTGACCACAGGTGATGTAGAGATAGAGTTAGCGGGCGTAAAAAGGACTTTTCAGGTGCAATATGCCATCCATAAAACAAATCATCAAAACATTGAGCTTATTGGTACTAGAGGTGTCAACTTTAGTGATTTTAATCTCAAACCACCTAGCAAACTCGGTGGAACCATCAAAGTAAAAAATGAATTACAAGTAGAATTTAAACTTCAACTCAAAAAAAACATTTAAAATCAAAACAAACAAATAATGCAAGAAATATTTAAAAATACATTATTCGCTGGCATTGCGATTTTCATTTTTAGTTATGGTGGCTTGTTGCTAGCAATTAGTCTTTTCCCATCTTTTTTTGTGGATTACATCAGCCCTGTATTTAATTCAGATGGTAGTCGCGATGTCTTCTTTTACCTACATCCTTTTATTTTGAGTTTGGCATTAGCTGTTTTTTGGAATAGATTTCAAAGCATGTTTAGAGGACATTTTGTGCTTCGTGGTTTTGAGTTTGGATTTATTTATGCGGCGATTGCTTTAATTCCAGTCATGTGGATAACTTACAGTGCAGTAGATGTGTCGTTATCTATGGTATTTACATGGCTTTTGTATGGAATATTTCAGTCTTGCGTAGCAGGTATTATATTTGCGTGGAGAAGCCAATTAAAATTAAGCCATTAAATCACTCATGCTCTTTTGCATTTGTTGAGCTTTTCTTCTGATTTCTTCTTGAAAATCCGGCCCATTTCCAGCATAAATAATATCTCTTGATGAATTAACAAGAAGTCCAATTTCATCATTTTTGCCATTTTTGAAAACAGCATTCATATCACCACCCTGGGCGCCTACTCCTGGTACAAGAAAAAAGAAATCCTTAGCTAAAGCCCGAATCTCAGCAAATGTCTCGGGATGTGTAGCACCAATGACGTACATTAGATTATTGGGATTGCCCCATTCTTGCGTTTTTGTGATGACTTTTTCATATAAAGATCGACCATCTTGATCCTTCAAATATTGAAAATCTGCACTTCCTTCATTACTTGTTAGACCCAATACGATCACCCATTTATCATCAAACTCTAAAAAAGGTGTGATCGAATCTTTGCCCATGTAAGGAGCCACTGTCACAGCATCAAAATTCATGTATTCAAAAAATGTTTTTGCATACATTTTACTTGTATTCCCTATATCTCCACGTTTTGCATCAGCTATTGTAAAAATATTTTCAGGGATGTACTCCAATGTTTTTTCAAGTGATTTCCAACCCTTTGGACCCAATGACTCGTAAAAAGCTAGGTTTGGTTTGTAAGCTACACACAGATCTTTAGTAGCATCAATGACTGCTTTATTGAATTCAAAAACAGGATCTTGGTATGCTAATAAATGGTGGGGAATTTTGGTAGAATCTGTATCTAGACCTACACAAAGAAAACTTTGCTTCTCACGGATATTTTGAACTAATGCTTGCTTTGTCATCAATTAAAATAACCATTTACTGCTTCTACACCTTTAATCTCTGGCAATTTTGATTTTATGGCTTGTTCCACACCTGCTCTCATAGTCATAGCAGACATAGAGCAATGTTCACAATTGCCCATCCACTTGATTTTTACGATCAAGTCATCTGTTATTTCTACTATCTCAAGATTACCACCATCAACTGCAAGATGTGGTCTGATTTCATCCAAAGCATGGTTTACTTTGTCGAATAATGTTTGTTCTGCTGTAATCATGGTACAAAGTTACAACTTTTTGGTATATTATATTCAAAAATTTTAATTCATTTGATGGTCTGACTCGGTTCTATCAACCTTGGACTTTTACAATCCTTGTAGGTTCATACAAGTCATGTCGCACAGCTAGTTGCTTTAAGACATTCTGAGCCATTTCCTCAAATAATGGTTTTAATGCGCTGTTGCCTTGTGCTGAAACCGGGACTCCAGCATCACCACCTTCTCTTACACTTTGTATGATAGGAATTTGAGCGACCATTTCTGTATTTGAGATAGATGCTAGTTTTCTACCTCCACCCTTGCCAAAAATATAGTATTTGTTTTCAGGCAATTCCGCAGGTGTAAACCAACTCATATTTTCTACTACGCCCAAAATCGGTACATTTACATTGGGTAATAAAAACATATTCATCGCTTTTACAGCATCTATGACTGCTACTTCTTGTGGCGTAGTGACCATAAGCGCACCAGTGACAGGCACTGTCTGAACTAAGGTAAGTTGAATATCGCCCGTGCCAGGAGGTAAGTCTATTAAGAGATAATCCAAATCTGGCCATAGACAATCTTGGATGAACTGACGTAACAATCCACCCAATCGCGGTCCTCTTAAGACCACGGCTTGTTCGGGTTCCACTATAAATCCTACAGAAATAACATGTACACCATGTGCCTGTAATGGGATTATTTTATGTTTGCCATAAAGAAGCTCTACTTTTGGGCGTTGACCTGTCAATCCCATCATGGTCGGAATGGAAGGACCATATAAATCAGCATCTATAAGTCCAACTTTATAACCCAAATTAGCAAGGGAAACAGCTAGGTTGACAGAAATTGTGGATTTACCTACGCCACCTTTTCCTGATGCAATAGCAATTATATTTTTTACTTGTGGCAAAACTGTGTTAGCATCATCATCTGTTGCGTTGATTTTGAGATGAATATGCACATTAGCTTGTGGGTAAACTTTGGCTATTTCTTCCATACAAGCAAAATTCAAAGAAGATTTTAAGTCCGCATCATTAGACTTTAGCACAATTGAAAATGAAATATTATCACCTTCCACTTTAAAATCTTCTACCATGCGATGAGAAATGATGTCTCCGCCGGTTTTCGGATCCTTTACATTTCTCAGTGCTTCTACTACCCTATTATTATCAATCACTATGTTGAATTTTAAATGAATTAACTACCTTCTAAATCTCAAAAACGGACGATTTGTTTAATATATCCCTAAACTAATCGATTATTATGCTTAAGATTCTTATTTTTGCGGCAATTAATAGATATCAATCAAAAAAGTCTATTTATTTGCATGAACATATTCAGAAACATTAAAGAACTTCCCGAATTTAAAAATGCCGTTATAACTATTGGCTCGTTTGATGGCGTTCATACAGGACACCAGAAAATATTGGCTAGGGTGAAGTCATTGGCAGAAGAGTTGGATGGTGAAAGTATCGTAATTACCTTCTATCCGCACCCACGCCAAATAGTAGATCCAAGTGGACAAGAGCTGAGCATTCTAAATACATTAGATGAAAAACTAGCCTTACTAAAAAAGTTTGGCATCAAAAACGTCGTCGTTATTCCTTTTTCTTTTGAATTTTCGCGTCAAGCGCCAAGAGAATACATTGAAAACTTCATTATCGCTTGTTTCCATCCAAAATATGTTGTCATTGGATACGACCACCGCTTCGGGTTAAATAGAGGAGGCAACATCGAACTTCTCAAAGATTATGAAAAGCCGAATGGATTTAAAGTTGTAGAAATCCCTAAGCAAGAAATCGACGACATTACCATCAGCAGCACTAAAATAAGAAATGCCTTATTATCTGGAGATATTCAGGAAGCCAATCTTTTTTTAAATCAGCCATATCTTCTTACGGGAAAAGTGGTCCACGGTGATAAAATAGGAAGTAAATTAGGTTATCCTACAGCCAATCTACAAATTGAAGAAAAAGAAAAATTAATTCCTACGGAAGGAGTGTATGCTGTTTCCATCGAAATAGATGAATTGCCTTTCGAAGGCATGATGTATATTGGAAAAAGACCGACAGTCACCAATCAAACCAATGTTGGCATCGAAATCAATATCTTCGATTTTAATCAGAACATTTATGATAAAACGATCAGAATTCACATATTAAAGTATTTGAGAAGCGATATTCGTTTCAATAATCTGGAAGAATTAAAAGATCAGCTTAAGATAGATGAAAAAAATGCCCAAATCGCACTTGAAGCCATCCATAACGATACACCTAGAAAGGCAAAGGTAACAATTGCTATTCTTAACTATAATGGATCAGAATTGCTTGAGTCCTATCTGCCAATGATAGAATATAGCTCAGCCAAATATGATGTGGACGTTATGGTTATCGATAATAAATCTGAAGATCTTTCTGTCGATTATATTAAGGAGTGGCATCCAGAGATTAATGTCATTGAGCTGACAAAAAATTATGGCTTTGCAGGTGGATACAATAAGGGCCTTAAAGATGTGACCACAGATTATGTTGTAATCATAAATTCAGATGTCTTAGTTACCGAAAATTGGCTTGATCCTATCATCGATGCCATGGAAGTGGACCCAAAACTAGGTATTGTCCAGCCTATGATACTTTCGCTAGAAGAAAAATCAAAATTTGAATACGCAGGTGCTGCGGGAGGATTCATTGATTATTTTGGGTATCCTTTTTGTCGTGGGAGAATCTTTGATACAGTAGAACCAAATAATAACCAATATAATACAGATACAGAAGTATTTTGGGCAAGTGGCGCTACAATGGTTTGTAAGACATCATTGTTTAAAGGCTTGGGTGGATTTGACGCTAGTTTTTTTGCTCATCAAGAAGAAATAGACCTTTGTTGGAGAGCAAAACAAGCAGGATATCAAGTAAAATGTATCGTTTCGAGCAAAGTGTTTCATCTCGGTGGAGGTACCTTGGATTACAATAATCCTAAGAAAGATTATCTGAACTTCAGGAATAATCTATACCTCCTGACTAAAAACGAAGCACTTGGCAAACTCCTTTGGCTTATTCCTGCTAAGCTTGTGTTGGATGGATTGGCAGGTTTGAAGTTTCTGTTGGCGGGAAAACCACAGTCTACACTTGCCATAATCAAAGCACATTTAAGGTTTTATGTGAATTTACCTTTTGTTTTTGAGCAAAGAAATAAAGACCACATAAAAATAGAAAAATGTCGGATCGATAAACCAAACATGAAAGGCAGGTACTTAGGATCTGTGACTTGGAAGTATTTTATGGAAGGCAAAAATACATTTACATCATTAGGATATAATATTAATAAATGATAAAGGGGATCGAGATTTTATACGAAGATGAGTATATGATTGCTGTCAATAAACCGGCTGGCGTACTGACAACGCCTGATAGATTTAATGCCAGTTTGCCAAATCTCATCGGCCAATTAAAAAGTAAGTATGAAGATGTGATTCCTGTCCATAGACTAGATAAGTTTACCAGTGGCGTCAATTTGTTTGCCAAAGACGCAGAAACACACCGCTTGTTATGCATCAGTTTTGAATCTAGAGAAGTAGAAAAATATTATACAACGATCGTGGATGGTGTTCCAGCGCCAGAAAGTGGCAGAATAGAAGTACCACTAGCAGAATCAATGGTCACTAGAGGTAAAATGTTGGTTCATAATCGTGGCAAAGAATCCATCACAGATTATAAAATACTTAAAAACTTCAAAAAATATTGTCTCTTATATATTCGACTGCACACAGGCAGAATGCATCAGATTAGAGTCCATATGCAATATCTTGGCAATCCTTTGATAGTGGATACGTTGTATGGTCACAGAGATAAGTTTTTACTTTCAGAAATCAAACAAAAAAGATTTAACTTAGGTAAGTACGAAGAAGAAAGGCCACTTTTGTCTAGACAACCACTTCATGCTACGAAGTTGGTTTTTAAGCATCCTCACACAGAAAAAACAATCGAAATAGAATCCCCTTTACCAAAAGATATGGAAGCAGTTATTGCTCAAATGGAGAAGTGGATAAAGTAAGTTAAGTAAAAAAAGCCATTGTTTAGAAAGGCTGATAAATTTATGGAATATAACATTTAGTGGGATTGGAAAGTCCTTCCTTTTTAAGGATGACTGAAAGGTTGCAACGCAAATTGAGTGAACGATTTCACTCAATAAAGAAGGAACCACAAACATCGGCTTGTGGACACCAATTTAAGATGGATAAATTTAGAGTAATCTGGTGTGAATTCCGTAGTAAAACCAATGCTTAGCGTTAATTATTTGTAGTTATATAAAGCCTGATTACTATCTCAACACAAAGTATCTTATACATCTGATTGAAACCAACTTGTGTACTTCA
>Ga0209812_10002811_pt1 | contig 10083 bp, 4 predicted proteins | sample JI71714BDNA_FD_187502 | JGI IMG/M metagenome (GOLD analysis project Ga0209812, IMG submission 187502) | Wastewater effluent complex algal communities from Wisconsin, to seasonally profile nutrient transformation and Carbon sequestration -... | ecosystem: Engineered > WWTP > Effluent > Algae...
ACTCCTGGACACGTTCTTTACAATTTGGGGGTTAGGGGCGATCGCGCTTATCAAGTCGCCCAGCGGCTAGAGAATGAGTTTCGTCACCGTGGTGAGCTCAGAAACCGCGTCCCGGATGCGATGATTCTTTCGGTAGGGTTGAATGATTCGGCGAGGGTACAATCTGCGATCGGGCGTAACTATACTGATTTCGATCATTTTAAAACTGTTTTGGATAACTTGTTAAATTTGTCACAACAACTTTGTCCAGTGATTTTTGTGGGGATGGTGCCGGTGGATGAAAGTAAAATGCCTTTTCAGGATTGTTTGTACTATAGTCATGCTGACCAGTATCGATATAAAGAAGCAACCAGAGTGGCCTGTTTGGAGCGGGGGATTCCCTATTTAGATATTTTTGATAAATGGTGCGATCGGGGTAGTGATTGGTGTCGATCGCGCTTAATTGCAGATGGGCTGCATCCCAATGTGGCGGGGTATCAATCTTTGTTTGAAGATGTCACAAGTTGGGAACCCCTAGCAAGTATGAGTTAGTTGTTATACAAATTTTAAAAAAAAATGCAACAGTAGTCTTGTCCCTCCCCTTGATAAGGGGGGGTTAGGGGGGGTCAAAGATTGTTGCACGATTTTAGAGAAATGGTATTAGTTGTTAGTTATTGAAAACTAATTGAAACTCGATCGCCAGTTCAGTAACCAGGTGGGTGTTGAAAGCCACCAACCACTTTGTCAATCGCACTTGCGATCGCCAATAACTCCATTTCACACCACCGCTTACCAACAATTTGCATTCCCATCGGTAAACCATTCTGAGTTTTGCCAATCGGAATTACCACCGCAGGATGTCCGCTAAGATTAAATGGAATGGTGTAAGTTCCGTTTGCCACTGCATAAGGATAGGATCTGCCATCAACATCAACGGCACTCCAAGCAGGACAATGGGTAAACGCAGGCGTTGCAGCAACTGGACAAAGCCATACATCCCAAGGTTCTAAAGCCTCATCCATATAAGTAGTAAAGCGATCGCGTTCTGTAAGTGCCTCGAAATATCCTTTCAAATTTGGATTCAATAATTCAGGTAGAAATCGGGTGAAATTACCCAATTTTCGGAGTTCCTTATCACCTTGGGTTGCTGTGCGGAAAAGTAATTCTAAACTGCGACGGATATTATATCGATCGACTGGTTGAGCGTAGATATTAAGGTATGCTGAAACACGTCCGTAGAGATTAAATATGTTTGCAAGGTCAAAGTTTTTGGGAAGCCAAGATTCGACTTGGACACCAGCCTGAGAAAGTGTTTGGGCGATCGCATTCATAGCAGATCGAATCTCAGCAGCAACCGGAACATCCGCCCATTCATCACTCCAAGCGATTTTGAGATGTGGCCAAGGCTTCCCAGAAGGTCGATCGAGTGGAATCGGTGGGACATCGGGGCGTCGCAAATCCGCGCCGGCAATTAACGAAAAACAGAGTTGGATGTCTTCGATCGATCGGGCAAAACACCCCACTGTCATCATGTGCCGAATACACAATGGCATTCCCGGCACTTCAGGAATAAGCCCTGCTGTAGAAATACGGCGATCCGTCGGCTTTAAGCCATAAACACCACAAAAGTGAGCTGGTTGACGCACTGAACCCCCGAAATCATTGCCTAAATCCAACGGTGAAAGTCCGGCTGCGATCGCAGCAGCACTACCTCCAGAACTCCCACCAGGAGTATAGTCAAGATGCCAAGGATTATTGACCCGTGGAAACAGAGAATTTGTGCTTTGATAATCTGCTGCTAGTTCCGCCATATTGGTTTTGCCCATGATGACAGCGCCTACCGCCCGCAATCTCGCCACAGCCGTTGCATCCTCTTGGGGGACGTAATTTTTGAGGGGAATATAGCCTGCTGTGGTCAGGATTCCGGCTGTTTCAATGATGTCTTTAATCGTGATCGGAACTCCATGTAAAGCACCCCAATTTTCTCCTTTGGCGAGGGCTTCATCGGCAAGTTTTGCTCTAGTACGAGCATTATCTTCATCCAGGGTACAAATGGCATTTAATTTCGAGTTGTGTAGGGCGATTTGAGTTAGGTAAGTATCGAGAACTTCGACAGCAGAGACTTTGCGATCGCGAATCATTCGCGCTAGCTGATGGGCAGAGGTAAAGGTCAGGCTACTCATAAATAACAAAATTTAATATCATTGATTTTTCCTGCCATCGGGCATGGTTGTGCCTCCCATACTTGCTCGGTCGAGACTAGCACCATCCATGTTAGCATTGCGGAGATTCGTATTAGAAAGATTGGCATCTCTCAAGTCAGCAAAGCGCAAGTCTGCACCGTCTAAATTAGTATTTGTCAAGTTAGCTTTCCTGAGATTAGTATTGCTGATTCTGGCTCCTATTAAAACTGAACCGCTTAAGTCGGTGCGTGCTAGGTTAGTGTTGACAAAATCTGCTAACTCGAAAGTTCCTCCGCTGAGGTTGGCGTCTGATAAATCTGCTCCGGTAACGATCGGGTTTTTTAAAGTAAGGTTAACTAATTTTATACCTCGGAGGTCGCAGCGGATGCAGCTTTTAGTTAGCAGCAGGGTTTCGACGTTGGCGTTGATTTGCTCAATTTCCTGTTGGGACACCTTTTCGGCAAATTCGGGGGAGACGTAGCCGAGGCTTTTGGGGTCGTCTTTTTTGGGTGATTGGAGGGGTTTTGGTTGGCCGATCGCACTTAGCCCCAGTCCCACCTGGGGACACTCTGGAATTGCTGCCAACATCAGTAGGGCGATCGACAATATTGTAATTTTTTTCATTGTATTTTTTTTCATATATCGTTGACAAAATACCATTTCTATTCTATGTTATAAGTGAGCTAAATAGAGCTCAATAAATCCAAATTTAAATAAAAGACTTCGGAACCATCCGGTGCGCGAATTAACTTTTCTACAGCCGCAGGTAGTTGCTGTTGGCGGTACAATAGGGGAATTTCGCAAAAAGCTGCTTCGGAAATTTCTAAAATCTTCGGCATCTCAGGAATGGGGATTCCCAAGCGATCGCCTTGATTGAAAGTGCAAACAATTAGGTAGTTGCAGTCAGCCATACTTTTAGTGGATTTAAATATTTTCGATAAATCAATTAGCGTAATTAGTTCTTCCTGATGCCTGACTAAACTATTACCACTATCTAAAAAACCGTAGGGATTAAAGTCTTTGACAACGCGCTGTACTCGTTCAATGGGAACAGCATAATAAACGCTGCCTAGGTCAAAGGAAACTAATTTGCGGGCAGGGGATCTGGCATTTGTTTGTTTCTGGTTGCGGAAGCGGCGATTGTAGTTGGCGTGAGTCATGTCGATTTGGGATTTTGGATTGAAGATTATTGAACCGCGAAGGCGCGAAGGACGCGAAGGAAGAACCCCCCTGCCACCCTCTACTCCCCAAGGGGGAAGGAAGAAAATGCTGTTCTTTCTTCGCGCTCTTTGTGTCTTCGCGGTTCGTTAATCATATTGTTTGATGTTTGATTAGTTTGGGGATGGCTTCTAAAAGTTGGGCTTCGCTGTAAGGTTTGGTGAAGTATTGATTTGCGCCTAGTTCCATTGCCATTTGGCGGTGTTTTTCACCGCTGCGGGAGGTGAGCATGGCTACGGGAATTTTAGCAAACCGTTGGGTCGATCGCAGCGATCGCAAAAATTCAAATCCATCCATCCGGGGCATTTCAATATCCACAATCGCTAAACTGCAATCGAGACCGTTTTGTAACTTTTCCAGGGCGTCCAAGCCGTCCTTGGCCTGCACTACTCGATAGCGAGCTCTAGTCAGCATCAATGACAGCAATTGCCGAATTGTATAGGAATCGTCTACCACTAAAATTTGCGGTGCATGACTCGAAGTTGGTGCTAAATGTGGTACTTTACCAGACACAGGGGCGATCGAACTATTGGCTGAAGGTTGGCCCACCAAATCATCCACATCCAAAATAGTCACCACTCGCCCGTCTCCTAAAATTGTACTTCCCAAAACCCCGCGAGGCTTAGACAGAGGCGATGGTAAGGGTTTTACCACAATTTCCTGCTGACCGATGAGCCGTTCTACGGCCACCGCGAGCATTCCTTCGCTAGAAGCTAAAACTAGCACCGGAATGTGCTCCTGGGTTAAAGGGTCAGGAGAGGGGGCATCGGGGCCCAAAACGCTATATTCGAGCAAGTCTTGGAGTCGCACTAAACGAATAAATTCCTCCCGCCACCACAGCATGGGCTGATTTCCAGCAGTGTGTACTTCGGAGGCTTTAATGTGGAGAATTTCCTCGACTGCATCGAGGGGTACTGCTATTTTATTGCGATCGGTCTTCACCATCAAGGCGTCAGTAATCGACAGTAACAGTGGCAGTTTGATGATAAAACTTGTGCCTTTTCCCAGGCGAGAATCCACCTTTACAGTGCCTCGAACCGTCCGCAAATTCGCTCGTACCACGTCTAGGCCAACTCCCCGCCCTGAAAGGTCGCTCACTTCTTCGACTGTGCTGAAACCAGGCCAAAATAGAAAATCGTAGAGTTCCGCAATCGAAAAATCTTGGGCTTGTTCCTCTGTCGCCAAACCCTTTTTCACAATTTTGTGGCGAATGATTTCCGGGTCAATACCTTTACCATCATCGGCGACAGTGATAATAGTTTGACCTCCTTGGTGTCGCGCTTCTATTTCAATTTGACCGCTGGCGGGCTTGCCCATTTGCTGCCGAATTTCTGGCATTTCTATGCCGTGGTCAAAAGCATTTCTCACTAGATGTACCAAGGGGTCGCGCAAAGCATCTAGCAAACTTTCGTCAATTTTGGTATCGCGTCCTAACAGCAGCAGGTTGACATCTTTATCATAGGTGAGACACATATCCCTGAGTGCTCGTGGCAAATGATCGACGGCGCGACTGAAACTGACGACTCGCAACTGCATGACGCGACTGCGTAGTTGTTCGGTAATGCGGCGCAGTTGGTCGATACTGCGCTCGAATCTCATGGATAAGGAGTCTAATTTGGTGGCAGATTGAGCAATTGCTTCGGTGGTTTCGATCACTTCAGAGGCTGTAGAGTGGAACTCTGTGTATTGATCCATTTCTAAGACATCAAAGTGAGAATTGGGTCTAGAGGATTTGCCGTTAGTAATGGTGGGAATTTCTGGGTTTAGTTCTGCAAATTTTCCGATTCCTAGGTTGTCATGGGCACTTTTCCAGTCTCCAAAGCTCATCCTGTCATATTCTTCTCGCAACTGACCGCCGAATTGGTTTAAATCGATAATACTGCGACGGATGCGTTTGACTTCGCTGCGGAGTTCGGATTCTTGAAGTTCTAAGTTGGTACGGTTGATGACTAATTCCCCGACTAGATTGACTAATTCTGTCAAGCGTTCTAAGTCTACTCGGATTGTGGGGCGCTGGGGGTTGGGGACTGAGGATTGTTTAGGGGCGGTGGATGGTGCGTGGGTGTCCTTGGTTTTGGGTTCTGGTTGGCTTTCTTCCTGAGTGGGGGGGGAGATTTTGGGGGGGTCGATCGCCTTTCCTGCTAATATTTGCTGACGTGCGGTTTGTAGGTTTTGAGCAATCTCCCAACCCTGGGATTGCAACTGTTCTAGTGTTAAATCCTTTGAGTCGATCAAATCTCTGAGGGGTTCGGCAACTTTCCCAAAGTCTGGCAATTGCAACATTCCAGCTAAACCGGAGAGTTGGTAATAAACCTGGTTGAGTGCGGTGACGCTGGTTGCTAAATCAGCCTCTGAAGCTTGGGAAAGTTCGGTTTCTAGGCGATTTAAGACTGGTGGTAATTCGTGCTCAAAAATCAATTTCAGGGTTTCTGGGGCGGGGGATTTGCTGATTACCGGAACTGCCGGTGGTTCTGGCTTGCCGTATTGACGCTCGAATTGAAGTTGAATTTGGGCGATTATCTCCAAGTTTTCTGTTTGATCGGGACTGCTGACATCGGAGTGGTGAATTGATTCGGTAGTAATTTTTTTGAGAGCATCTACACCTTGTAGCAATAAAGTTACAGTTGTCTGTTCTAGGGTTGACAAGTCTGTGCGATCGCGAAAAATGACAAAACACTCCTCCAGAGCGTGAGCTGCGACAGATACGTTGTTAAACCCCAACATCGAACCGGCACCTTTGATGGAGTGAGCCGCTCGAAACATTTCTTTTACTGCGGCTTCTCGTTGTTTTAAATCACTAGATTCCATCCCCAATAAGTTGCTCTCCATTGATTGCAGAAACTCTTGGGTTTCAGCGATAAAAGCATCTATTAATTCATTTAAATCGTCATTATTCATATTAGTCAGTGGGCAGTGGCCAGTGGGCAGTGGGCAGTGGGCTGTTGGCAGTTGGCAGTTGACAGTTAACAGTTAACCATCAGGACACTCCAAAAGCCCATTGGTGTCAACAACCAGGTTCATTCCACAGTCCGACAGGGGTTTAAACCCCTGCCTCAAAGCTAAAGTCCTCTTAAGAGGACTGAAGAACTCATGAGTCCTCTTAAGAGGACTTTAGCTATTAGACAGGGAATTCATTCCCTGGCGGACTGGCGGGTAGGCGAGAGGACTGGCGGTTGCTATAGCTTAAGTTGACACCAATGGGCATTGCCGTGTCCGACCTGCTGACAGTCAACCGTCAACCGTCAACTAACTCCTAAAATTCGCGACTGACTTTTGCAATTTAGCAACCGAACCAGACAGATCGTCCAAAGATGCTTTAACATCCGAACCTTTTTGAGCTGTTGTATTGGCAATCTCATTCACTTGCTGCATACTGTTAGAAATTTCCTCAGCCGAAATTGTTTGTTTGGCTGAGGCACGAGTAATATTTTGCACCAAAGCATTCATTTCGCGGCTAACTTCGATGATGGCATTCAGGTGAGTTTTAGCTTCGCTGGCGAGTTTAGTACCTTCCACTACTTCCAGTGTCCCTGATTCCATTGCCTTCATGACACGACTTATTTCTTCTTGAATTGTGCCGACAATTTCGGAGATTTCTTCCGTAGCACCAGCGGATCTTTCTGCTAATTTTCTTACTTCTTCGGCTACAACTGCAAAACCTAAACCTTGTTCCCCCGCCCGCGCGGCTTCAATGGTAGCATTGAGGGCTAGCAAATTAGTTTGGGAAGCAAGTTGAGAAATAGATGTCACAATTTTGCCGATTTGTTGGGAAGACTCACCTAAACGTTTCATCATTTTTGAGGTTGAAGCGATTGTCAGTCGGAGTTCGTTAATGCCTTCTACAGCTCGATCGACCGCCATACCGCCGGCTTCAGCGGTGTGAGAAGATTGTTGGGCGACTGTTTCGGCACGTACCGAAACATCTCGCACGTCACGGATTGAATTGACAATGCGATCGATTTCTTGCATGATGGCAGATATTTTGGCTGCTTGAACTTCTGCTTGTTGCGTCAGTTGGCTGGTATTACTAATTGACTCATCGGTGGCTGATGTTACCTGTTCTGCTAAAGTTTGAATTCCTGTTACTACTTTTCGCAGGGAACCGATCAGGAAGTTGAAGGAGTCGGCGACAGCACCTAAAACATCGTTATTAACTTCTGCTCTGACTGTCAAATCGCCTTGAGCAGCGCCTTTAATTTCTCCTAACAATTTGAGGACTTGCTGGGTCAGTGAATCAGCTTCTGCTTTGCGTTCTGCGGCTAATTTTTCTAGTCCTTCTTGTGCTTTTTTGCGTTCATTGATGTCAAAGCGGATGGCAATATATTTAATAATTTTACCATGGGTGTCAAAGATGGGGGCGATGGTGGAATCTACCCAATAAAACGAGCCGTCTTTGCGCCGATTTTTAATTTCACCCTTCCATACCAAGCCGCGAGAAATCGTCAGCCACATTTCTTGAAAAAATGATTTGGGATGATAGCCGGAGTTGACGAGGCGATGGTCGCGGTTGAGGAGTTCTCCCATGCTGTAACCAGATATTTGAGTGAATCTTTCGTTGACGTAGGTGATGATGCCTTTGAGGTCTGTTTCGCTGACGATGGCGGATTCATCGAGGGCATTTTGCCGCGTTTTGAGTTCTTGCAGTAAGCGTTCTTGTGACTCTGCTAACTGCTGCATTCGCTTGGTAGATGCTTTTTCTTCGGTGATGTTGCGGCAGACAACTACGCCACCTTGGATCGCCCCTGTTTCGTCTTTGATCGGTCGGCCGTTAATTTTTACCCAAACACCATCTGGCTTGCCTGCGTGCCTGGTGAAAACCTCTGCGTCGTCAACTATTTCTCCTCGAATGGCTCGCGTTAAAGGTATGTCGGCGGTGGGATAGGGAGTGACTCCATCGCTCAAAAATAAACCGTATTTTGCCGACCACTCGTCGGGCAGTGTGTCTGTTGAACCCAAGCCAAATATATTTTCGGCGGCGGGGTTGAACAGGAAAAAATTGCCTTTTGTGTCGGCTGCAACTACGCCTTCACCAATGCTATCAATTAGCAGTTGCAAGAGGTTTTTTTGCTGTCTAAATTCGGATTCGGAACGGGCTAACTGGGCGGTTGTTTCTTGTAATTGACTAATTGCGTGTTTGCTGTCGGTAATGTCGCGAGCCACTGCATACATGATCTTTTCTTGGTGTAAAGGTCGTGATTTCCACGACAGCCACTTGTAGGAACCGTCTTTGCAGCGGTAGCGATTTTCAAACGCGATTGTTTCGACTCCCTGAGCTATTTTGTTAGCTTCGAATACGGTTTGGTCGCGATCGTCTGGATGAACAAAATTGAGAAAAGGTTGTTCTTGTAGTTCTTCTAAAGTGTAGCCGAGGGTTGTTGCCCAGGCGGGATTGACGCGCTTGAATTTGCCTTCAAAATCGGCGATGCACAGCAAGTCTAGGGAAAGGGTGAAAAACCGATCGCGCTCTTGTTCTGCTTGTTTGCGATCGGTAATTTCGACTGCTACTCCGCCGACACCGATCGGCTTACCGTTTTCTCCTGGCAAAGGAAAGTAAGAGGCTAGCCAATATCGCAGTACGCCCGGTTGACTGAGGGTTGTGCCGGAAACTTCTATGTTTAAAAACGGTTCGTTGGTGGCAAGAATGTGCTGCAACATGGGCTCTAGGGTGGGAACCATTTCGGGTACAACTTCCCTCACCGTGTTCCCTAGGTGTTCGGCAATTGAAGGCCCGGTGGTTTCGGCCAATTTTTCATTTACTTGCACGAACCGCAGTTGGTCATCGAAGATAAACATGGCGGCTGGGGCTGCGGCGAAAAATGCGTCAAAGCGGGCTTGACGCAAGGCGAGTTCTCGTTCTAGGTTCTTGCGATCGGTAACTTCCAAAATGAAAGCCCCAATCCCGATCGGCTTGCCATCTTCTCCCGGTAGCGGAAAGTAAGATGAGAGCCAATCCCGCATCACCTCTGGCTGTGCGGTAGTTGGATTGGAGTGTTCCATGTTTAAAATGGCTTGGTTGCTACTCAAAACCTGCTGGTACAGAGGGAAGGTGGTCGATGCCATTGCTGGTTCAACTTCCCATAAGGTTTTGCCAATGTATGCTGAAACTGGCTGGCCGCCGAGTTCGGATAGTTTTTCGTTGAACTGCACGAAGCGGAGTTGTTCGTCGGTGATAAACATTCCCGCTGGTGCAGCGGCGAAAAAGGCGTCAAAGCGGGCTTGACGCAAGGTTAGTTCTCGTTCTAGGGCAATGCGATCGCTGATGTCGCGGCCTTCGGGAATCAGCAACACGACTTTGCCAGTATCGTCGGCGATCGGTTTGATGGAGAAGTCAATGGTGGCCACTGCACCGCCAGCCACCAGTACGTCAACTTCGTAGCGGACTAGCTCGCCGGCGGCGGCCCTGGCTATCGCCTCGCGCACCTGTTGTTTGGTTTCTGGGGAAATCTGCCACCACTGGTTTTCCCAAAATGGGGTGCCTACTACGTCTTCGAGTCGGAACCCGCCGGCGGCGAGGGCTGTTTGGTTGGCTTCCAAAACAGTACCATCAGGATCTAGCAGCCCCACGAATTGGAATGACTGGTCAAAAATGGCTCGGAACAGTCTTTCCCGATCGCGCAACATCTCTTCTGCCCGCTTGCGATCGCTAATGTCGCGGGTAACTGTCGCTAAACCGACTGGTTCGCCTGTTTCTGGGTCTTTGACG
>Ga0209812_10002812_pt1 | contig 10082 bp, 8 predicted proteins | sample JI71714BDNA_FD_187502 | JGI IMG/M metagenome (GOLD analysis project Ga0209812, IMG submission 187502) | Wastewater effluent complex algal communities from Wisconsin, to seasonally profile nutrient transformation and Carbon sequestration -... | ecosystem: Engineered > WWTP > Effluent > Algae...
ATAGAAAAGATATACTCTTGTTAGATGTGACACCACTTTCACTCGGTATAGAGACAGTTGGCGGATTGATGGATTCGATTATTCCACGTAACTCGAAGGTTCCACAACGTGCTGCAAGACAATACACCACATCCGTAGATGGTCAGAAAAACCTAAGAATCTCTGTCTTCCAAGGTGAAAGAGATTTAGTGGTTCACAATAGAAAACTTGGTGAATTTACCCTTAAAAACATACCTGCAATGGCAGCAGGCATACCGAAAATAGAAGTTAGTTTTATCCTAGATGCAGATGGTATTCTCACTGTGAGAGCCAAAGAATTAAGGTCAAATGTAGAAACAAGCGTAGAAATAAAATCAACTTATGGCATCTCTGAAGAAGAAATGGCCTTGATGCTTATTGATTCTATCAAAAATGCGGAAGAAGATGTCAAAAAAAGAGCCTTGTTAGAATCTATCAATGAAGCCAACAATGTTACCCTAGCCACTGATAAATTTCTAATTCAAAATCAAGCCATTCTAACTTCTGAAGAAATAGAAACCACCACATCGCTCAATGACGCACTGAAATCGAGTGTCAAATCAGGCACAAAAGATGATATAGAAGCCGCAATGAAGCGACTTAACGACTACTCTACCCCATTGGCGCACAAGGCATTGGATATCAATATTGGAGAAGCATTAAAAGGAGCTAAAATGTAACTTGAGTCCAGTCCGAAAAGTCATTTGTTCGAATAAATGAAAAATATTTATTGATACCATATTGACAATCAAACGTTTCCCTTTAGGGACAGGGTAAAAACGGTTGATTATCAATAAATTTGTGTATTCTGATTGGACTCAACCTTTCAACCTATCATCTGAGTAAAATTAAAATGATTGTAATGATAGCTGGTACTGCTTGTATATAAAATATTCTTTTTGAAACAGAATAGGCTCCATACATGCCTGCAATAACGACACATCCTAGAAAAAACAAAGCGATATTGGTGGACCACATACCATCAGATATCAATAATGACCAAATCAAACCTGCGGCAAGAAATCCATTGTATAGGCCTTGATTTGCCGCAAGTGATTTTGTTTTTTCAAAATGATCTGCAGGAAAGTTTTTGAATGTTTTTTTTCCTACTGTCGTCCAAGCAAACATTTCAAACCACATAAAGTAGCCATGTAGCAAGGCTACAAACCCAATTAAAATCGATATTACAATACTCATAACTTATATTTTACAAAGCAAATATAATGCGTAAAAATCAATTTGGCACGATTTTGGATTTATAAAGGACGAGATTGAGTTTATGAGTGATTAATTAAGCAAATTGTTTACTCGGGACCGGTTCTGTAGGGAGAATCGGTCTTTTTTTTTGTCTAAAACTTAAATCTAATTATTATTATCTATTACCAAAGTCAGGAAGATTATTCGTCCTTGCAAAAGGAAAGGAAGCTATTTTTTCTACACTATGGTATGAATCAAGCCCCGAGATGCAAACAGTGTCTGCTTTATTTAGATCTAGTCCACTATCGATGATAAATGCATCTTGCTCTATGTAAAGGTGGGACACATAACCAATGACCAATATGGTGTTATTCAACTTAATATCCACTTTTTCAGCCAGTTCCATGCCTATTTGGACATTGGATTCTGATACATAAGGAGCTAAAAAATCATCTTTAAACACAGGTGTAAGATGACATTTATCAAATTCCGATTCATGTCTTTCAAAATCCGCTGATGTAAAATGCGCTTGCTCTATGATCTCAGAGTTAATATGATTTATGGTATAAACGCCAGTCTCCAGGATATTTTCCATGGTGTGTCGCTCTGTCACCATTGGTCTCATAAAAAACCCTAAAAGTGCTGGATCAGACCCAATATGCACTACAGAACTGATGATGGCGACGTTTGTCTGACCTTTGCCATTAATGGTGGCAATGAGATTACCTGGTTTATAACCTGTGATACTATTTATTAATTTTAGGCGAGGAAGTCTTTCCATCGCTAAAATATCTTTTTGGATAAAGTGGATCATATGGTAAAATCAATCGACCCAGTCAGCAATAAATAAGTTTGTGTCTCTTGTACCACCATTATTTCTATTTGACGCAAAGATAATCTTTTTGCCATCATAAGAAAACATTGGGAAAGAATCAAAGGTCTTATCGAAGGTAATTTGCTCTAATCCTGTTCCATCAAGATTTAAGGTGTATAAATTAAACTGATATCCTCTCGGTGCTGCATGATTGGAAGAGAAAATGATCTTATCACCTTTTGGCGTAAAATAAGGTGCCCAGTTTGCCTTACCTAATGTGGTAAGTTGTCTCATTTCAGAACCATCTACATTACAGACATATAATTCCATATTCGTAGGCATGACTTGATTCTGAGCCAACAATTCTTTATAAACTTTGATATCTTCTTCCGTTTTTGGTCTTGAAGATCTGAAAATCAGTTTTTTACCATCAGGAGAGAAAAAGGCGCCACCATCATAACCTAGTTCTTTGGTGATTTGACGGACATCTGATCCATCGACATTCATAGTATATAATTCTAGATCACCGCTTCTTGTAGACGTGAAGACGATTTTGTCACCTTTTGGAGACACTGTTGCTTCTGCATCATATCCAGGTTCGTTTGTCAATTTTTTAATAATATTTCCATTCAAGTCACTATGGTAGATATCAAATGATTCATAAATCGGCCAGATGTATTTCCCATCAGCTCTTCTTTCAGGTACGTGTGGACAAGCAGCATTGGCTTCGTGTGTAGATGCAAATACGATACTTTTATTTCCCGGCATAAAAAAACTACAGGTAGTCCTACCCTTTCCAGTACTTAATAATGGCGGTGCAGATTGTTTTCTTTCCCACTTCTCTAGATCGAAAAAATATATTTGGTCACAGTCTGCTCCCCACATTTTATTGGTAGCTTGAAAAACTATCTTTTTATCATCAAAACTCCAATAAGCTTCTGCATTATCACCGCCAAAAGTAAGCTGACGAACATTTTTCAAGTGTTTTTCTTGCGGAAATCTTAAAGTATCTAATTCTGGAGCTATACTTTGGTATAAAATGCCTTTCTTGGAAGTACAAGATGATAAAACTAAAACAATAACGATCAAGGAACCAATTATTCTTAACATGCGCTTAATATTATTTTTAAAAAGAAGCACAAAAGTAGTCATTTCAATAGACGATTTTGTCAAATAACCGTCAATAAAAATTAAAAACATCTTCAAAAAGGAAAGAAGACATCCCTAAGGACACCTTCTCCCTTCGATAAAACAATGAGCAGTTCGTGGGTTTATTTTTGTTTTGCCAAAAAAGCAGCCATACCGGTCGTATCCACATTTCCTTGTACAGACCACGCAAAATCAAGCTTCAACTTACCATTAAAAATCGTATCGCTTAAGTCTACGTAGGCGTCACCACTATACGGTGTGCCATTAGATGGATTATAAACATCATATGCAGCATAAGCATGACAACTCATACAATTGGTACGGACACCTGCATTTGTCATAATTTTTGTTCCATTTTTAATAACAAAACTATTACTTCCAGTGAAAACATTTGGACCAAACCCTGCTTCTAAATATGGATTAAACCCAATGACAGTATCACCCACACTCTCACCACCTGTGTAAGGCTGATCTGGATAAACCATAGAATATGCTACAGCCATGGCATAATGAGACGCTGCACCACTTAATTGGGCCATTGGTCGTGCATCTGCAATAGCTTTTGAACTCGGTGCTGGTGGATTATTAGGGTCTGGTGCCCACCAAAATGTTTGCCAAGTCCATCTTAATGTCTCCCTTGTAGCTACGTGCATAGCCACTAACAAAGCAATATCTCCGACTTGGGCATTTAGTCCAAATTCTTTATTGTAGTAGTATATATCTTCAGCATTGAGTTTATAGTGTATAAAATCAGAAAGATTATAAGTATTTTCTGGTGTACGAGCAGAACATGTCATATCCTGCAAACCTTTGCCTTGACCACCATTTTTAAGATCTACATAAACACAAGATTTCCATGCTTTTTGTGGAAATGCTTCCACTTTATCTGTAGGACCATGCCAAGATGCCATAGCATATATACTGTCTGAAGTCAACTTACTTTTTTCAATAAGCTTAAAAACAGGTTTAAGTGTTATAGCATCAGATGGGAAATCAGGAATTTGAGTTCTACCTTCTTCCGCATATTTAGCAAGTGTGGTATAAAGAAATATTTTATTATCAATTGCAAACCGTGCTGCGGATGGGCTGTAAGACACTGATTCTGAGTCTGAAGTATCATCTACAGGTGCTCCTTTAAGCATAGCATGCACTAATTGATGTGGCTTATTCAGATTGGCTCTACCTGATCTTTTTACGCCTGTATTATTGATACTATCCAATATCTCCGATGGCGTGAGCCATGTTTCATATGTCAATAAGACATTTCCACCAGATGTTTGTGATGTAGGCATGGTAAGTCCTGCCCAAATGCCCCAACCATGTTTGTATATCTCATCATTTTGGCCAGCTTTAATCCATCCATTTATTGTATTGGAATCTTGTGGAAATGTAAACCCAGGAATGTTAGGATCAGGAAAAGGAACCTGTGTGATTTTATCATATACAAAGCCAAGCTCGTCCGTTGGCGATTTTGGTTGATTGCATGCAAAAAGTACTACACAAAAAGCAAAAATGAGAAAATGTAATGAATGTCGATTCATGATAACAATATTTAATTGGTTAAAAAATGTTGGCTATTCCATTTTGGAATTCGCAACAAAATTAAACATCGCATCATAACCATAAAAGCGCATAAATACGGTATAATTTAGTACGTAGAAATACTTATAAAGGCTTAAAAAAAAATGTATAAAGATGGGTCCACGTCGAAAACACAAATTGATTGATATTCAACCATTTTCCACGCTACTCTAAAGTAAAACGTTTGACTATCAATGAAGTAGCATTAAAGGTTTACATTTTTTTTGAACTAATGACTTTTCAGAGTGGACTCAAATATTGGATTAAAAATCAGTGTGAGAGAAAACTACAACTGCCCTAATATAATTCGTTCATGAAGTGATTTCAAAACCTTTTTGTTTTCTACCAAGTTTTTTTTGCAACAGATAAGTGAAATAATGTGACATACGTTTTGATGCCAAAAAAGAGATTTAATCATCACCTGACCGTTGGGTAAAAAATTTTGTGTTTGAATTAATTCATTGTCATCATCATAATAATAGAATACACCATCTTCCTTTATTTCTTTAGCTTGTTCATAATTATAAGCAATATGAAGATTTTTTGTGACTTCCCATTCTGCACACAAATCGTTATCCACTTTATGGTAAATTCGTTCAGGGTTGTGAACATCTTTGGAATTCAAAATTATATGAGCACCCAAAACGATTGGATCTAATGACGTAACCTTTTTTGTTGCTGTAGTTTCGGATATTGGAAATATGGACAAAACCAAACATGACAACGTAAATACAAACTGTTTTTTCATTTCTGCATTTTTAATGTAAATTATTAAGCTTCGTATTTTAAGCAATATAGAATATTCTGTAGCTCAAAGCACGAAAACTTATCAAATTGGGTTGACTCTAACGATTGGCAAAACAAAAGTAGTGTGTATTTCCTTATTTCAAAACAATTTAGACAAAATATAATGCAATTTGTCCTTAACTTTACAAAATTATGACCTTATAAAACTCATACATTGAAGACAGCATCTATGAATCTGAAAAATCCCGCTTGTGATTAATCGGAAATGTCCACAAGCGGGTAAATGATTGTTTGTTTAAAACTCAACAAATGAATCCGAAAACTAAAAATCATTCAATATTCAGGTTCAGCTAAGTACAGATACTAATCTTTAACCAAAATAATTCAAAATAAACTTTTCAAAGTAGAGGGTAAAACATATCACCGGATTAAATCGAAGCGCAAGTGTCTTTCCACTACCTTCACATTAATTATCTTTTACAAGGACAAAATTAATTGATTTCATTGAGACAAAGATACGTAAAAACACGCTTCCAGCATACCCGTATTTATACGTATTTTTGCTTTACAACTGCTTGAAAAGTTGTTTAAAGACATAAAAATCATCATCCCATACTTATTGCAACCTATCCAATTTGATAAATTCATAAAATAATGTATGTTTGCCGAAATAATATTTTATGATTAATCTGATAAGTGATACAGTTACAAAACCGACCGAAGCAATGCTTTCTTACATGATGAAAGCAGATGTGGGTGACGATGTTTTTGGTGAAGACCCTACAATAAATGTATTGCAGGAAAAAGTGGCAGACATGTTTGGCAAAGAAGCAGCTTTGTTTTGTCCATCAGGTACTATGACCAATCAAATAGCCATAAAAGTCAATACTAAACCGCTAGATGAATTGATCTGTGATGTAGACTCACATGTATACCAATACGAAACAGGCGGATATGCTTTTCATAGCGGTGTCGCCGTGAATCTAATCCAAGGCAAAAATGGAAAAATAACTGCCGACCAAATCGCATCTGTCATTAAACCAGGATATGATTGGCAACCAATATCAAGACTAGTAGTATTAGAAAATACTTGCAATAAAGGTGGTGGTAGTTATTACACTTTGGATGAAGTAGCTCCCATTGCAGACTTATGCAAATCCAAAGGATTAAAACTTCATTTGGATGGCGCTAGGATATTTAATGCTTTGGTGGAGACAGGAGAAGATACAAAAGATTGGGGAAGACATTTTGATACCATTTCCATTTGTATGTCCAAAGGACTAGGTGCGCCTATAGGTTCATTGCTATTAGGAGATAAAGAGACCATCAGGGAAGCCCGAAGATTTAGAAAAGTGATGGGTGGTGGAATGAGACAAGCAGGATATCTCGCTGCTGCCTGTATCTACGCTTTAGACAATCATATTGACAACTTAAAAATAGACAATGATAAAGCAAAAAAAATTGGCTTGCTATTGTCCCAAATGCCATATGTCAAAAGTATAAAACCTGTATTTACCAATATTCTAATCTTCGAATTACAAGACAATATCAAGGATACTGATTTTTTAGAAAAACTCAAATCAAAAGGAATCTTAGCTACTGCATTTGGTAATAATACGATCAGATTTGTTTTTCATTTACAAATAACGGATGAAATGGTAACGAAAATCAGTGATGTATTAGAATCGACTGAACTGTAAACTCCCTATACTGATGTAAAGTCAGGATATCTAGCTGTTGTGCAATCTGTAAAAATCTTAGGACGAGTTGCCGATTTAACCACTATTCATAGTCTTTTACACTCTCTCCATCTGCCTCCAACTTCACTGAATCTTTCATCAGATGCTTGCAATCTTTCTACAACAGCCTGAGATCTTTCTTCGGTTGCTTTTAATCTTTCTTCAACAGCCTAAGTTCTTTCTTCAGGTGCCTGCAATCTTTCTGGAACAGCTTAAAGTCTTTCATCAGATGCTTTTAATCTTTCTACACAAGCCTGAAATCTTTCATCAGATGCTTGCAATCTTTCTACAACAGCCTGAGATCTTTCTTCGGTTGCTTGTTAGCTTTCCTCAACAGCCTGTAATCTTTCTTAAGGTGCCTACAATCTTTCTTCAACTACCTAAGTTCTTTCTTCAGGTGCCTGCAATCTTTCAACATCAGCCTAGGTTCTTTCTTTAGGTGCTTGTGATCTTTCTGCAACAGCTTAAAATCTTTCTTAAGATGCCTCCAATCTTTCTTCAAGAGCCTGAGATCTTTCTTAAGGTGCCTGTAATCATTCTTCAACAATCTAAGTTCTTTCTTCAGGTGCTTTCAATCTTTCTACAACACCCTAAAGTCTTTCTTTAGGTGCTTGCAATTAATTGATCACAATTCACTTGTAAGCAACTAAGGTAAAAAAAACATCTAAAATATTTAAAAAAAGTCGGACAATTATTTGTTTCTTAAATCCAATCAGCATATTTTTGTTTAACTTTTAATGGTGAAAGAAAAAAGTGAATGAATTTATAGAAAGATACACCGTTAAAACTATAGCACCTTTTGAGAAATAAGTTGGGCGTTTTTATGCGATTTAATTTAAAAGATAAGTTTATTAAACAAAATGAAAAGCTTTTAGAAAAAGATGTTTTGAAGAAATCAGTTTTAAATTTTGTAAGTTTTGTTGTCCATTTTTCATTTATGAAAATGTAATTATCTAACTATACTTCTTAATTACAAACAGATAAGTTAAACCCTTTAATCTATCGCTAAATTATTAAAATATTAAGTGCTAATGCTATAGATTTTCGGATTCTATTCGCATTATTTACCTATTTTTTCATATTTTTTAAATCATAAATTATGAGATCAGTAATCATTTCCATCATTTGCTTTATTTCATTGCAAATCTATGCGCAAACATTCAGACCTATTGATTGGACATCTGAAAATATCATTTGGAGTACTTACTCAATAGTTCCGGAAATCGAGACACAGGTACTTTATCCTAGGATGCGTTTTCACAATCATAATCTGCCCTTGATGGAAGATGGATATATCTATAATGTAGCTAACATTTTTAGTGGCGATCAATATTATAATGGTTATTTTGTACAAAAAATTGATATGGAGACTGGCACCGAAGTTTGGCAAAATAGTAGGTTTTTTAAATTTGTAAACAATTCGAATCCTGATCGAGAATATGCTGCTAGTCCATACCTAAAGAACGGCAATTTGGCCTTTCATTTTTTCAAAGAGTTTGCGCCAAATAGATCTTTTCTGTGGTTGAGAGGTAGCTTAGGGAAAGCCGGCTACGATGTAAATAATGGAGAGCCAACCGACTATCAGCTCACAGACCCTACTGATTCAAAAAATAAAATTATATTTACAGGAAAACCAGGTTTTTTTAGAGATGTATTTCTATTTGAAGAAGATAGTACCACCAATTATGTAGTTATCAATAGATTATGTCCAGTAAATTGTGAACAACTGAATCTTGCCTCCTATGTACTAAATAATGATGGTCATGCGATAGACAGTTCGATTAATGTCATAAATATGGGTCGGTTTATTGATAGAATCCAAACTTATATGATCTTAGAGAACAAACTCTTAGTAGTGGTGCAGTGTCCCGCTACCATTGAGGGAGAAAAAGATATAGTGAGGATAATGGTAACAGATTATGATATGAATGTCGAAAGTGATATTGACATAGCAGATAAATTGCCGCCACGTAAAAAATTGAGCAATTTAAGTCTAGATATAAGTGCATTAGCTGGAGATAAGTTCAATCTTCACGCCCAATATATTGATTCAAATTTAGTTATATATAATTTTGATATCAAAGGAAATTTACTAGAAGAAATAAGTCTTTCTCTTCCCATTAGTACATTAAGAAGTCTTCCAATGCAAAGTGATAAAGGTAGCATAGTATGTATCAGCGAACAAAAACCCGAACAGACCTCTTTTAAAATCTTCCAATCTGATGGTGCAGGAAATTTAACTTTGAAAGAAGAACTAAAATCGGCTGACCCAACTGATTCTTATGGAATTAGTAGTTTATTTTGGACACCAGACAAAAATTTACTTTTGCACATCAGCCAAATAGATATTAATCAATTAAATGAATTTACAAGAATGGATTGGCTCTCCAATGTCCTAATTGATACTCGAAAGCTTGGCATTATTTCATCTACATCAGAACAAGGAGAAACTTTAATTCCTACCATTTATCCAAATCCTACAACAGATTATATCACACTGCCAGAATTAAAGAATAATATGAAAGCGGTAATATACTCAATGGATGGTAAACAGCTATTAAATTCAAACATTATAAACAATAATCAAATTGACGTGTCGTCATTACCTAACGGAGTTTACCATTTAAAAGTGATTAATAATAATTTTACACATAAATATAAATTTGTAAAACATTAATACAGAATGATTGGCTCTAATTAAGGATATGAAGAAAAAAAAAAAAAAATTTAGATAGAGTTAGCCCGAGGTAAATTAGAGTGTAGGAATGTGTGCTTTAAAATAATATGCAAATTATGAAAAAGTTGCAACGACTTGATTTCATCTTTAAAAAGCTAGA
>Ga0209812_10002813_pt1 | contig 10081 bp, 10 predicted proteins | sample JI71714BDNA_FD_187502 | JGI IMG/M metagenome (GOLD analysis project Ga0209812, IMG submission 187502) | Wastewater effluent complex algal communities from Wisconsin, to seasonally profile nutrient transformation and Carbon sequestration -... | ecosystem: Engineered > WWTP > Effluent > Algae...
AGTTACGAAGAAAAGATCAGATGGCCGGACGATACCGAAACAGCTGGCCGGACAAACCGAAATACGCAACGAGCTTTAGATTGATCCGCGCTTAGCGAAGCAGTGAACTGGTTTGATTTGTTTCTGAGTTGCTCGTAAGAATCCCTGATCTCATTCAAAGCATCTTCAACAGACTCAGGTGCATCAAATTTGAAAGGTGTAAAAATGTCATTTTTACGTTTTTCGACCAGATTTTGTATGGAGTCGAGGCTTGTACAGTAAGAAGTTAATCGCGCTGATAACTGTTCTACCAGTGAATCCAAGTCAGCTGCATAGTTAGAGTAGAAATCCGAGTTTTTTATTTTCAGCAGATTAGGAAGTCGGGATCGCTCACGTTCAATCGAACCAAGCAAGGTTTCTAATAATTGACGATGCTCTTCAGACTCCTGATTAAAATGTTTGTCCAGCTTCTCCCACAAATCCTCAGGAAGGTCACTGCCACAAAATGCGCATTTATCTCTTTTCCTTTGATGATAGACCCTACCAGTTCTCACCCACGTAGCCAAAGCCGCATCGTTTAACAACTCCTGAATTGGAGCAGAGACCTGAATTTTTTTCTCGATTAACTCTTTAGCCTGTGAAGTGATTGTGGCGTATTGAAGATTGAAAGCTTTTGATTCAGTAATCTCGAATTTTGGTTCTTCTCTTAGGAGGTCATAAAAATTTCTAACCTGCTCATCAGAAAGTGAAGAATAGGTATCTTTGGTAACAGTGGAGATGTCTGTCTTTATTTTCTGAACATTGTAGTTGGTATCACCAAACGTTTTATTGTGTTTGATTCCAGATCCTGCCTTATTAGCTTTATCTCGTAACTTTTCCTCCAATTCTAATGACTTGTCGCCATGGGCTTTTTGGGCTCCTTTGAATTTTTCATTAGCACCGAGGAATTCTCCTATTAGTCCATACTTGTCTTCTTCGCTACCAAGTTCAGCTTCATGCTTCTCAATTTCTTCCTCAAGCTTTGTATTGTCTTCACCCAAGATAGCGAATGAATTGATGGTCTGATTATCATCAACAATGAAACGCAGGTTGTCTCGGACAAAGTCCTCATTAAAAACCCGAACTACTTGACCATGATTAGTTAGTGAGCTTTGCGTGGCACTGCTGCCACCATCAAAAGACAATTTAAACTCTGGAGAATTATATTTGTCTGATAACGTGCCAGTTTCAAGAGCTCTGAAGATCCGCGAGAGAGTTGTTTTTCCAGAGTAATTTCGTCCATATAGAATGTTTAGACTTTTAAATTCTGCAATGTTATTACCAGCATCTCGCATAGATGATGACCACTGAAAATCATCATAGACAGCCATACCTTTAATTGAGTCTATTTTTTTGATGTGTCCGCTCATGTATGTCCTTTTTGATGATGCCTAACGTCGCTAACACAGGCGATCAAGTTGTTGCGAGTCCAGAGCCAGCTTGCTGGCGCGATTGCGATTGGCCTTGTTAGACGCTTCGAACCCAACTGGTTTCATAACGCCTTTTGTATGGCCAGTGCCATTTTCTTCACAGTGGCACCATCGAGACCCAAAGTGTTCCTGTTCAAGTTGGCATCACTCATGCTGCTGATATGGCTCAACCAACCTCGGTAGTAGCTCTCAGATCTGTTGATTGTGCTAATACGAGATTTCTTAGTTTTGATTGAATCCCAGTGTCTATGGGTTGAATCAACATGCATATGGTATAGATATGAGACGAAAAAAGTGGCGCCAATCGTGGTGAGTTGCTCACCTCCTTCGAAAGCAAATGCGTGTCTTACAGATTTTGAATTAGCCATTTTATTCTTCCACGGAGTCGAATTCACGCCTAACGCAAAGCACATGGGCGGAAAAACGCGACAGCATTTGACGCACCAGTGGGCGCAGGCCACGAGTGATGCGTATTGTTATGTTTAAAAACCAAATGCATGAGATAAATGAAACAATATGTACGAAAAATACAGCAGTGCCATTACAAAAAAGCCACAACACGCCCATGACAAATATCGCCGTGAATTTAAAGTAAGGTTTTCAATAAATGCACCAGCGAGACCTAAAACAACCCAAGTAATATTCAGCGTTGTGAAAAAAACCATCTTAGCGAATATTGGACCGACTGGAATAAAAGAGTCTGGCATACCACCTTGAGAAAGACCAAACGCAATAGCGTTATGGCCAGTTATAGCGGTAAGGCAAAAACCTAAAACAACGTAAAGAAAGGAAACTAAAGTTGTCTGCAGTTTTAATAATTCAGGGAAGTTTTTCCATAACTCAGTGTTTGAACTACTCAACTCACTCTCCTTTGAACATAACGCTAGACCTAAGCGGCCACATCAATCGCGAAGCGATTGATTGGTCCGCTTGAGCGAAATGTTAGGTTGCAGCTGCTTTTCGTAAGGGTATGCCGTGATCATGCCAAACGCCGGTGCCGCTGGCCCAGCAGGCGAGAAACCCACTGATTCATAGAACCTTCGTGCGAGCGCCGTACTGTCTAGTGTGAGTCGGCCTATCGCCCACTCACGCGCTTTGACTTCGAGCGCTTGATAAATGCTCAGACCGATGCCGCGACCTTGTTGCCCTGGCGCCAAATACAGCAGACGAATCTCCCCTGCTCGATGCACGAGCCCAATGCCAACCAAGACGCCCCTACTCTCGGCGACAACGCAGAAGTTGTTTGGATCGGACTGCCAAGAGCAAAAGTTCTCCGGCGTCTTGTTCGCCAGCCAGGCGGACAACGTCGCAGGATCACCTCGGTGATCTGCTTGACACAACAGCTCGATCGAAGCCCTCAGTGTCTCGATTGCCATCGCGGCGTCATCAGTTCTAGCTGGACGGACATGGATATTCATCTGCAACCTAACAATTGAACTCAACGGCGCGCTGTGTAGCGTCCGTTGCAGTGACTTGTTCTGTGTGTAAGTTGGGTCGGACCATCAATCCATGAGTTCCTAAGTACTTGTTCGGTAAAACAATTCTCGACGCTACAACTTGCCGGTCCCGGGGTTTGTGGCCTCACTCGAAGCTAGTCCGCGCCATCCGTCTGCATGCACGCATCAGCGGTGACGCGAACGCTTCGAGCGTTGCAGAAAAACACAAACTCTTCAAGCTTACTTTGCTCCTAGAATCCGGACTTTATGCATCTCAGATCTATTAGAAAAATCACCGGCAAGACAGAACACCGCCAGCACAGGCGAGCGTAGCGAGTCCAGGCCGCATTTTTTTGCGGCCGATTGTGACTGGCCTTGTTATGTTTTAGATATGAGTACATGTTCCGGTGAGCGTTATTGTGCCGACCACATACTTAAAAGGTTTAGCATCACTCTTTTGAAATTCGCTAACTGTCAGATAATATACGCTTGCATTGCCTATCTCATGAGACTTTATGGATATAACATGAAAACCATTTTCATCTGATCCATTTGCAAGGACCTTGGGAGCTGAATGATAGTCATTTCTCATATAACCGGTAATAACTCCTGTTTCTCTCTTCACTGTAAAAACTTTACCTACTGCTTCCTTCTCAATGTGGGTTCCCTTTTCGTAAGTACCGACGCTCGAAAGATCAAAAGCCTGTTTTACATTGCACAAGTAGTCATGATCGCTAAATGGGTCGTATTCGTTAGCAGACAACTGCAATGACAAAAAAGCTAAAAGAAGTACGGTAGTTTTTCTCATTTCTGAGCTCCATGTTGAGCCGGTAGGACTAAAGATACATAACAATTTCATCAAAAGAAAAAACCACGCTTTTAAGCATGGATAACCCTTTTGAGTTTTTTAACATCCTGAAACGCTACCGTAAAAATTCATCAATCTCAAGCCTTTGGCTACTTAGGCGTTGTGATGAGAAAAACAAAGCGCGGATAAACCCGCCAAGTTGTTTGATGACATATATTTTACATTTGCAGTGTTATGTTGCCTCAACCGCCAGGGCGTTTTTAACCTCTTGCTGAACTTTTACCAGCCATCTGTTCGATTGGTGGTTACGGTTGGGGCTGGGCGGTTGCTGATTTTTCATCAGATGGCGAATCAATAATCTCGACCTTGCCGTCTTTCGCCTGTTGGCGTTTACGCAGCATTTTCAGCTGATGAAAATACAATTCCGTCACAAAACATCGGTTGTCATCCCGGAAAATATTTGCTTATACTGCGCGCACTTGTCGGAGTGCCCACTGGGCTGAGACCGCGAAAGCGGATACCGTTGAACCTGATCAGGTTAGAACCTGCGAAGGGAAACAAGGGGATCACTGCCACCCTGCTGCCATAGATCCATTCAGTGCCAAACCTTTGAGAGAAGGTGTTGCTGGATGCGAACTTGCAGCGGAAACTGCAGTTGTCTGTGCTGTTGGAAAGCTTTAATACCAGCCTTTACCGTCTGCTATCGATTCAATTCGATTGATGCCGGTTTATGCCGGCGGCGTTTCTGTAGCACTGGCTATTTACCAAATGCGTACCGCAACGGGTGCTTTTTGCGCCTGCTTTGCTGCACGCGTTTGCCCCACTCCGGACAAGCAACTCAACTTTATTGGAGCTTGCTATGTCTGACTGCACTACACCACAAACTACAACACACACTACCCCACAATCGACGCCACCGCTCAATCGCCGTGATAAACGCGAAGCGGCGCGTCAGTATATTGTCGATTTTAAAACTGCCGCCCATACCGGCTCACGGCGGATTTACCTGCAAAGTGCGGATGGCACTGTCGCAGTGCCCTGCCGTGAAGTGTCGTTACACCCCTCACCGGATGGTACTGCCAATGCGCCGGTGCCGATCTATGACTGCAGCGGGCCTTATGGCGATGCCAATTATCAGGCCGATGTCAGCCGTGGTTTGCCGAAGCTTCGGGCCGACTGGATTGCTGCGCGCCAGGATACGGCCTTGTGCGCCGCGCCCTTGTCGGCCTTAGCAGTGGAACTGGATGCGCAACAAGGCCAGTTTCAGCATCAGGTCCGTCAGGCGCTACCAGGTTGTCGCCCAACACAGCTGGCCTATGCCCGGGCCGGCATCATTACGCCGGAAATGCAGTTTGTCGCGCTTAGAGAAAATATGGCGCGCGCCGCCCAGCAACAAGCCGCCAGCGATCTGAAACCACAACACGACGGTGTTAGCTTTGGTGCCGGCATCCCAGCGCACATTGACGCTGAATTTGTCCGCGCCGAAATCGCCGCCGGCCGGGCGATTTTGCCAGCCAATATCAATCACCCTGAAGCCGAACCGATGATTATCGGCCGCAATTTTCTGGTCAAAGTGAACGCCAATATCGGCAACTCGGCGGTCAGTTCCAGCATCGAAGAAGAGGTGGAAAAGCTGCTGTGGTCGGTGCGCTGGGGCGCCGATACCGTGATGGATTTATCCACCGGCCGGCATATCCACCAAACCCGAGAATGGATTTTGCGCAATTCACCGGTGCCTATCGGCACAGTGCCGATTTATCAGGCGCTGGAAAAAGTGCGCGGTGACGTGGAAAAACTGAGCTGGGAGCTGTATCGCGACACGCTGATTGAACAGGCAGAACAAGGCGTCGACTACTTCACCATTCACGCCGGTGTGCTAAAAGATTTTATTGCGCTGACGGCGAAGCGCATCACCGGCATCGTGTCGCGCGGCGGCGCTATTTTGGCGCAGTGGTGTCAGCTGCACGACAGCGAAAATTTCCTGTACGAACATTTTGCCGAGATTTGTCAGATCTGCGCGCAGTACGACGTGTCGCTCAGCCTTGGCGATGGCCTGCGTCCGGGCTGTGTTGCCGACGCCAATGACGCCGCGCAGTTTGCCGAGCTGCGCACTTTGGGTGAACTGACCAAAATCGCCTGGGCTTATGATGTGCAGGTGATGATTGAAGGCCCGGGCCATGTGCCGCTGCAGCTAGTGCAGGCCAATATGACGGAGCAGCTGGCGCATTGTCACGGCGCGCCGTTTTACACTTTAGGCCCGCTTATCACTGACATTTCTCCAGGGTATGACCATATCGCCTCCGGCATTGGCGCGGCGCTCATCGGCTGGTTTGGTTGCGCCATGCTGTGTTATGTCACGCCAAAAGAGCATTTGGGCCTGCCGGATAAAGAAGATGTTAAACAAGGGCTAATTGCCTACAAAATTGCCGCCCACGCCGCCGATTTAGCCAAAGGCCATCCCGGCGCGCAGCTGCGCGATAACGCCTTGTCCAAAGCCCGCTACGAATTTCGCTGGCTCGATCAATTTCATTTATCGCTCGATCCGGATACCGCCAAAGCCTATTACCAGGCGGCGCTGCCAGAAGGCGCCGACACCGAGTTTTGTGCCATGTGCGGGCCCAAATTCTGTTCGATGAAGCTCAACCAGACGGTCAAGGCCAGTACCCTGGCGCTCTCGCCGGCGGAGGCTGCTGATGCATTCGCCTGAAACAGCCGCCGCGCCCGGCTTGCTCTGGGTCATTGGCGGCTCCGATTGCAGTGCACTGGCCGGCATTCAGGCAGATCTGGCGACCGCGCAGGATTTAGCCGTACCAGCAGCGTCCGTCATCACAGCAGTGACAGCGCAGCACAACGGCGCGGTCCTTGCGGTCAATCCGGTATCCAGCGCAGTGTTACAAAGTCAGCTCGATGCACTGACAGCCCCGGGCCAGCCGCTGCCTGCGGTGATTAAAATAGGGCTGATCCCCGATGCAACCACGCTGGAGCTGCTGACCGACTGGCTAGGCCGGTTTAAACAGGCCCATCCGCAGGTCTGGCTGCTGCTCGATCCGGTCCAGCACGCCAGTAGCGGCAAAGCCTTGCATCAGCTCACGCCTGCTGCATTTGCGCCGCTATTGGCTCTGGTTGACGTGTTAACGCCCAACCAACCGGAGCTGCGGGCGCTGGCCGGTCTGCCCGCCGATGCCGATGCGCAACTCGCTGTCCGGCTGTTGTTTGCGCACGGCGTCAAAGCCATCTGGTGCAAAGATGGTCACGGCAACGCCAGCGATTTGCACGAAGCCTTGTATCTGCATCCGGGCGCGCATCCGGCATTTCGCGACTGGCCACAGCAGGCGCTCACTGCCGTGTTATCAGCCAAAGAGCCGCAGACAGCTTTGCAACTGGTGAAACCCCGCTTGCCGGGCTCGTGGCGCGGGACCGGCTGCAGTTTTGCCAGCGCGCTTGGCTGCGCGCTGGCCCAGCCGATGTTGCTGCCCGATGCGCTGGTGCTCGCCAGCCTGTATTTGCAACAATGTTTAGAAAAAACCGCACCGACGCACCGGCAGCTGCATCGTGCCGGCTGGCCAGTCGCGCTGACAGATCCGGCTAAGGTGCGTCTTAGCGGTGTATTAGCCGGTGCCGCGCTGGCCGGTGCAGGGCTGGCCGGTGCCGAGCTGGCCGGCACTGGTCAGGGATTTGCTGCGCTGCAACAGGCCCCCGGTATCTATCCGGTGGTCAGCAGTTTCAGTCAGCTATTTGCCGTGACTGCTGCCGGGATCAGCACGGTGCAGCTGAGACTGAAAACGACTGACCAAGCAGCGCTTCGCCAGGAACTGCGCACGGCCATCGCCTTTGGTCGGGCACATCAACTGCAGTTGTTCATTAACGACCACTGGCAGCTGGCGCTGGAATTAGGCGCTTATGGTGTTCATCTGGGGCAGGAAGATTTGCTCAGTGCTGATCTTGGCGCGATCCGCCAGGCGGGCCTGCGCCTCGGCATTTCGACCCATGGTTATCTGGAGCTGTTACAGGCGCTGCACATCCGTCCATCTTACATTGCGCTCGGCCATCTGTTTGCCACGCCAACGAAAGCAATGCCATCCATTCCGCAAGGTCTGCGACTGATAGGTCTGCAGCAACAACTCTGTCAGCAGCAACAACTTCCGGCCGTGGCCATTGGTGGCATCGACGCATCACATCTGCCTGCCCTGCGGGCCATCGGATTGGCCGGCGTCGCCATGGTACGTGCTGTGGTGCAAAGCGCGGATATCACCAGCAGCTGCCAGCAATTGGCCGCCCTCTGGCAGTGCGAGCCGACAGTGCCACCACCGGTTAAAGACGGAGGCTGCGATGTTGCCTGAATCCCCTTTTGCAGAACCAAGCTTGTCGGATGCAGAATTTATTCGCTACAGCCGCAGCCTGATGCTGGGCGAAGACGGTGAGATCCGCCAGCTGCGGTTGAAACAGGCCAAAGTGCTGCTGCTTGGCCTCGGCGGTTTAGGCTGTCCGGTGGCGACCACATTGGTCAACGCCGGGATCGGCGCCATCACCCTGATCGACAGTGATGTTGTCGAGTTATCGAACCTGCCGCGCCAAAGCCTGTATCAAACCAGCGACATCGGCCAAGCCAAAGCAGTAGTGGCTGCGGCACGGCTGCGCCAGCATAACCCGCATCCGCATATCAGCGCGGTCAAGGGCAGGCCCGACACCCACCAGCTTAGTCAGCTGGTGCAGGCCTGTGACCTGCTGATCGATTGCAGCGACAACCTGCCAACCAGATTGCAGCTGAACGCGCTGGCGCATGCGGCCGGCAAACCATTATTTGCCGGCGCAGTCAGTGGACATTCCGCCCAGATCTATCTGTTGAGTCCGGCCACTGCCTGCTACCAGTGTCTGGTCGACCCCAACTGGCAAGCACTACAAAACTGCCGCACGCTCGGCGTCGACCCGGCCCTGGTCGCACTAACTGCCCAACAGCTGGCGCTGCTGTTGTTGCAATACCTGCAGGCAGACAGCGCTACCCGACCTGCTGCCGTACCTTTTGGTCATTATGGCCGTTACCTGGCATGGCAACCGGGCCACAGCAGCACCAGCGGCTTTCGCTGGTATCCGGTACAGGCAGATCCGAACTGCGGCTGCTGCGCGCCACGTGACAACCCAAGCTCTGCAACAGGAGTCTGAACATGCTTTATGTCAATCAACAACCCTGCAGCCTGCCGGCCCGCACGCTGGCTGAACTGGCCGAGGCACTGGCGCTGCCGGCGCAAGGCGTGGCACTGGTGCTGGACCAGCAATTACTGCCCCGCGCGCTGTGGGCGCAGACTCCATTGCCGGACGACAGAGACCACTATATCGAAGTTTTTCAGCTGGTTGCCGGAGGTTAACATGCTAACAATTGCCGGAACGACATTTGAATCGCACTTGCTGTTGGGCAGCGGTAAATTCCAAAGCGCACAGCAGATGCAACAGGCGGTCATCGCTAGTGGCACTGAACTGGTGACCTTGGCGCTGAAGCGACTGCAGCCCGGGCAGCCGCAAGACGACCTGTTCAGCCCGCTTAAAGCGCTCGGTGTGCAGTTGTTGCCAAATACCTCAGGCGCGCGCACTGCAGAGGAAGCGGTACAGGCCGCACTGCTGGCCCGCGAAGCCGTTGGCACAAACTGGCTGAAACTGGAAATTCATCCAGAGCCGAAGTATCTGCTGCCCGATCCGCGCGAAACGCTTAAAGCCGCAGAGCAACTCTGTGCACTCGGATTTATCGTGCTGCCCTACTGCAGTGCCGATCCGCTGCATTGCAAACAGCTGGAACAAGCCGGCTGTGCTGCCGTTATGCCGCTGGCCGCGCCTATCGGTTCAAATCAGGGTCTGCAAAATCGTGCCATGCTGGAGATTATCATTGAACAAGCCAATGTTCCGGTGATCATCGACGCCGGTCTTGGCGCGCCATCCGATGCAACACTGGCACTGGAGCTTGGTGCCAGCGCGGTATTAGTCAATACGGCGATCGCCTCGAGTCCCGATCCGATCAGGATGGCGCAGGCTTTTCGGCTGGCGGTCGAAGCCGGCGTGTGCAGCCGGCAAGCCGGACTTGGCAGCAGGCAAAACGCAGCGCGCGCCAGCAGCCCGCTCGAGGCCAGTTTTGCCCACTTGCTTGCGGGGTTGTCGTGATGTTGCAGCCTGCCGTTTTTCGTATCGAACAAGCAGAGTTTGACCAACTGCAGCAACAAAGTGGTCTGCCGGACCGACAAGCTGTCTTGCAGGCTCTCGCTGCTCACAGGCCAACGCTGGCTGATTTGCAGGCGCTGTTAAGCCCCGCCGCCGCCGAGTTTTTACCACAGATGCTGGCGCGAGCGACACAACTTAAACGTCAGCGCAGTGGTCAGACACTATCGCTGTTCGCCCCGCTTTAT
>Ga0209812_10002814_pt1 | contig 10067 bp, 1 predicted proteins | sample JI71714BDNA_FD_187502 | JGI IMG/M metagenome (GOLD analysis project Ga0209812, IMG submission 187502) | Wastewater effluent complex algal communities from Wisconsin, to seasonally profile nutrient transformation and Carbon sequestration -... | ecosystem: Engineered > WWTP > Effluent > Algae...
AAACATTGTTGCTGATGTGAAAGATTCATATGATTCTGTTGAAGAATACATGTCAGAAAATGATGAATACTCTAAATGTTCCAGTGGGAGCTTACCAGAGATATTGCTGCCTGGTTTTGCATACGATGCTGAGCGATACAACGCTGAATTATCTGGCGGCTTTTGTGATGATAGTGATGATGACAGTGTGAAATCCGTCGTAAATCCCAAAACTTGGCCGAACTTCGTTGTGCCTACTACAAATGCATCAATGGCAGCTCCTAATGTGAAAGAAAAGGAGCGAAAGAGCCGCTTTCCCATGCATGTGTTGATGAACGAACATGGAACACTGCTGCTTCGCAATGGCAAGCAGCTCAAACCCAGCCGGGGTGTTAAGGGATTTCTACAAAAGATTGTAGCAACAGCGACTGGTCAGTCCATTCCTTTGCTGTATCCAGAGGCCATGTTGTTTCCTTCCATATTTTGGAATCAGCAAAGTGATGGCAGCTACGACGGTGCTATTCCAATAGGCCTGTGGAATGGGAATCAAACTGCCAATGAGTTTGGCTATGCAACACTGGCAGAGCATATGCGGTGTCGTGTGAAAAACAGTTCTCTGTTGTGCAGTACTGATCCCAGGTATATCTACTTTGCATTTGATACGGTCAATAATGTCATGAGTCGAGGGATGGACAACAGATTAGTGTTACGACGGGGATTTGAACACATGTTGGGACCCACTAAAATCCTTGGTCAGAGTAATGATAGCATGTTGTCCTCTGACATGTTAGATTCCCGAAGAAATGTCATGAAACTTGCAGCCATGGTGAGAGAGAAAGAGCCAACTTATTTTTATACTCACACATGTAATCAAAGCGAACATTTTGGCATTGCACCACTGAGAGAATTGTTAAAATTGCGGTTGGAGTTGTTGGAGGTTCGGCGAGATGAATACACAGCAACAGATTTTGAAGAGCTCCGGAATTCCTACCATCTCTCTGTGTCAACACAAATCATAAGGACATGGTTCAAGGTAGGCAAGATGTTTATGAACTACATATTGACATCGCCTGAGAAGCCGCTGGGAACAATTGAAAGGCATTGGTGGCGTTGGGAATATCAAGATGCAAATGGAAATTTGCCGCATATTCACTGCTTGTTGTGGACAAAAGAAAATAAACATGTCCCGGAAGACTTGAGGTTTCTCCAAGAGAAGGTGTGCTGTTCAGTCGGCTCCTTTTTTGAAAGTCCACAAGAAGTAGAATCTTATGCAGCAGAAGGCTTGTTACCTGATGCACACACCGACACTGTAACCAACATGCTGGATATGGTAAAACGAATTCAAACGCACTCTTGTGCAGCTGGAAACTATCGATGCATGCGTCGTGTAGGTGCTGGTAATGATGATTTGCAGTGTCGAGTTGTCGATTACTTCAAAGAGAATCCATATCCGGCATTTCACGGATACAAGAAGATTAATCCACGGCACCGGGACGATGCAGTTGAACTGTTTAAGACTCTTGGACTATACGATAAGGAAGGTGAACCAACTGACCAGAGGTTTGTTGCAGGACGTTATGTCTACCCGGCTTGTCCAAAGGAACATTTCAGCCCTTGCAATGCCAGGTTGTTTTTGGCTCATCGATCATCTGACAACCTTGTCCTGACAGATACTTACTTCAGTTGCCGGTATTTGGCCAAGTACATTCAAGGAGTAGACGAAAATTGCAGAGTTGACATCAAGGCAGGAAAGGAAAAGAACGAATTAATAGTAGAACAGCAACAAGTTGCAAACACTAAAATTGCTACAGGGAATATCATGGAGAACAAAAGGAAACAGATCAAGCGGCATAATCCAAACTTCAGTGGTAGAGCACTTGGACTTTCTGAAGCAGTGGGTTTGTTGTTGCAAGAACCACAAGTGTTTACCAATGCCTCATTTGTATCTATTCCCACAGTACCGCTAGAACAACGGCCTGCCCATGAAAAGGTTGGTCGAACTCATTGGTGCACAGATATTCGAGAAGAAGCGGAGCAGCAGACCAAACAAAATCAAATTCCAATTGGTAGGGGCAAAGAGAACTTCATTGGGCGCCATGTGAGACGTTCGCTGAATTTTCCTGCCCACAGACAGTTTACGGATATGGAAGAAATCATCATTCGTGATGCCCTTGGATGCCCACTCTCATTAGATGGAATTACATTATTTGCCTGCCGACCGCCCGAGTTGCGATTTGTTAATCAGCCTTCAACATATTTCATATGTTTCACGCGCTGTAAGCATCGTAATCCGAATCGGATCACGGGAAAAAGCACTACAGAAGAATTGTTGAATGTCAATTTATTTGACTGTGGTTGGGTGGACGGTCTGGACTGCCAAGTTCTTGTGAAACCGAAAGCCATTCCTTTTTTATTACAAAACCTGGAATGTTCTGGAGAAACACGAGACTTATTTCAATGCTTGAACTATATAGTTTATGGTGTTGTTGCGAATGGCAACTGCTACATGGACATGGCATCAAAAGATTTGGACAACCTGCAAAGGCGGTTTGTTGACGTGCATTATGGATATGACACTATGCTCCCTTTGCCGTTGTACAGTGTTGTAAGGCCCACTCAGGGGAGCAGGTTTCTCATCTTTCTATTGCTGAGCATGGGAAAGTTCAATAATGAAGGCGAACTCTTTTGTGGAACATCCATGAATGCATTTTTTTCAAATGCTGGCTTGTTGCCGGATCGTGAGTCGGTTACTGAAGCCGATATACAGCTCTTGACGAAGAGGTTTATCTTAGAACAACTGCTGTTTGTACCGGGGGGGACAATGGCATTCGACCGTATGAGTGTTGCTGCCTACAATCTGATTCGATCGGCATTGCTGGACAATTGTTTGGGATCTATTGAGGTGCCTTCGTATCTGTATACTTCCTTAGTTTCAGAGGCTACTCAAACAGCTCTTGCGTTTCACAACACCATGAGAAAGAGTCTAGCTAAAGTTTTATCATGCAATCTTCCAAATATTCCGGGTTGGATGGAATTGGATGGAGCGACCAAAGGCTGTCCTTTGAATTGGGTCCCAACATTGGAACAGATTCCAGGCCAAAGCGAAGTGTCGTACAATGAGAGCTGTGAGGTGTTCAGAAGAACATGCAGTGCCATTGATGTGTACATCAATGCCGATTCAAACAAACCTGCCCGGCCTCTGATAATTTGTGGGGGACCAGGAATGGGTAAAACATTCCAGTTACAACTGGCTGCAGCTTATGGAATGGCCAAAGGTTTGTCAGTTGCAGTTACAGCTGCAATGTCAGAGAGAGCCATCACTTTGGGTGGAAGACACATACATTATCTGTTTTGTCTACCAGGTGACAATACTAACAATGTTCATCGCATTATTGACAAATCACTCAGAGGATTGAACACAAATCCTGAAAAGTTGCAGTTTCTTCGAACTCTGGATGTCTTGTGTGTGGATGAAATGGGTTATCTATCAGCTGAAGTATTGAATGTCATGGACACAGTTTTGCGCAGCATCCGTTGCAAGTCATCATTTATGGGAGGGGTGTTAGTGTTTGCCACCCTGGATCACAAGCAACTTCCGCCAATAAGGGCAAGACCAGCACTTCTTTCTACCCTGGTGATAACCAATTTTGAAATGGTGAAAATGGAGCATTCAATCAGAGCTCGAACAGATTCAAAGCTTCAAACGTTGATTTCTATTCCCAGAATGGATTCTGTGGATTGTGGGACTATGAACACGTTTCGTGAAATAATCATGAATTCCTGCAAACATGTCAACAGCTGGGAGGATAAGTCGATAACTACTGATATGGTTCGTGTGCTTGGAACTAGAAAAGGAGTCATTGAGGCGGAATCTGAGTATCTGAAAAAAGTTAAGAAGGATGGTCTTATGTTAGTGTCAAGAGAAGCTGAAACAGTGCAGACTGTCTCTTCGTCTCATGGGAACTGGAAACAGGCAGAAAAACAAATTGTGGAAAAGTTAAACAGAGTGGTGAATGAAGTGGAATTGTTGCAGCTGCATCAGAATATGGTAGTGGAGTTTACATACAACAAAGATGGATGTTGGTCAAACTCACAAATGGGTGTGATACTGGATTTGCCCCTTCAATCAAATTTGGACCTATGGAAGCCCATCACTGTGATGCTTGCTCCAGTTGGGACAAGAATGTTACCCAATGTTCCATTAACAAAGGCCAGTTTACAGGATCAAGGCTGGAAGGAAGTGAGTGTGGGGACAGCACCGGAAATGGAACACAGTTTATCAAGAGGAATAATGGCAAAGCGAAAGCAGTATGGGATTCGACCTAGAATTGCAATGACAATTCACAGAGCCATGGGAGGGGATTTTGGAAAGGTTGTGACATGTGTTGGCACCTCTAGTGATGGGCACAAACTTTGGTTGAAGGAACAGGTTATTGTACTGATATCTCGAACACATACAGCATCTGATTTAATGTTTGTGGGGAAGTCACCAGAGCAGACAGCACAAACATTGGTGGAGCTATTATTCAAGGTTACTCCCTTTTCAGCATACATGCTGCATGTGGTTGGGCAAATGTGCAATCAAAACTTGGAATCTATCCCAGTCATACGTCCCTTACAGCATCTTCCATATAATGTGCGTGATGCTATCATTCCAACGAATGCCAATGCCTTCGTGTATCTATTGATGAGCTTGAAGGACTTTTCATCTACATATATTGGTCAGACTAAATGTTTGGCTCGAAGAATGGAGCAACACAACTCGGGGCTTGGAGCGGCAGCTACTGCCAATAATGCAATGCGACCCTGGCATTGTATTGCTTTTGTGACAGGCTTTGATGAAACTGACTCCGGAGATCGCCGAAAGTTTGAAAGTATGTGGCAAAACCGAAGAAATAAGGAAGGGCATTATGTTCTCAGTCCGTGGGATGTTATGGAAGTTGGCAAGTACCTAGTGGGACAATACAACAGAGCTTGTGGGTCTAACCAGCTAAAGTTTACACAATGTATGGAGTTTCTTCCATCGACATTGGAGAGCCAAACGAGTGGAACAACAACAAATTTGTCTGGGGGGAATAAAATCGAGATATCAGTTGGAGCTTCTGAGTCAATTGGCTATAGCAATGAACAACAAAAGGTTTTCGGCTCAAACCATACCAGCTCTTGTTTAGCTGTGCCGAAACGGAAATCTTCTGTTACTAAGAAACGAAAGTCTTGCGACGGTGAGTTGAAAAGGTACAAAACTCATTTGAATTCATCAAATAACTCAAGCAATCTGAATCAAGGATACCCAGAGTCAAGCATCAAAAAGAAAACGAAAGATACAAGCTTTGAGAAACCACCAACGCCAAGCAGACTGTCAGTTCCAACATCCGAAGTTATTACTATTGACGAGAATGGGTTGAGCTCAACAAGGATGACTCAAATTGTGACATACAGGAGTAACTCGACACCAAATGAATTACGGTTGAGAACGTCCGCATCTATCAGTGATGCGTGTTGGAATGAAATACGGGAAGCCATGGTTGGAGATCAGAGTTCTATTTTTTTTCGGTTAAACGCGAATACGATCAAACGGGAGTCATTGAAGAATTTTCTACCGCAGCAATGGCTATCGGATGATATTATTGATTTCTATGGAGCAGTATTGAATTCACGGCAAAATGTTCGATCTCAGCCTGCGGGAGAAGGAGTGCTTATTCTATCGGTTTTCTTTATGACTCTGTTTGTTCCATCACCTGGTGTATTGAATTACAACGCTATTCGTAACTGGATTCCGGTTTGGACTTCAAGGGGGTTGTTTCAACTGAAAAAATTATTGTTACCCCTCAATAGAGATGGTAACCATTGGAGTCTGATGGAAATTAGATTTCAGGAAAGAGCTTTGGCATATTATGATTCGCTGGGCTATGATCCAACCCCTTGGATTGAAGCTTGCAAGCAGCTTCTCCGTTACGAACACACAATCGGTCACTTTGCTCAGCCAAATTTACCGATTCCTGACTTTGATGCGTGGAGGGTTCTCAACACGTCTCACTGTGCTGTTCAACAAAATTCATATGATTGTGGTGTGTTTGTTATTGCTTTCATGGATGACTTATGGAATGATCGAGATATTTGTGTTACACAAGGCGAAATGCTACCGTGGCGCTATCGAATTTGGGATACATTTCAATCGTACAAAATAACATGATTTAATAGAGCACACAAGCTTAAAGATTATGGTAATAGTATATGTCATCTTTGTCCGCATAAGTCATATCCCAGTCGATATCGCCAACACCTGTTGGAATGTAGAAATGAAGCCTTGTGTACGATGGACCGACTTTTGATTCATCGGGCAACCCACCAGCATGGACTGTATCTCCTCGCAGTAGTAACATATATCCATACGGAATGTGGAGTAATATTTCCTCATTGCCCGGTGCGTCCCAAACAAATAAGTAGGACCCATCATTTGTTAACGGAATTAAGGCGATCCAAGGATACTCACCGGGGCCAGTCTTCCGTGCGAAAACCTTGGGACTGTAATCCCGGTGTGGATTTTGAGGAGGCTGGTATTCCGGGCGTGTTTTCATGAAAGTTGGGACCGACTCATCGCACCGCACCGCACCGATGTCGGACAATCCGTCTTCGAGTTGTTGTATCAGCAACTTCCATTGATTCTCTTTGTACTGTTTCTGGTCGGCAATGGAGTCGATTTCTTCAGGAACAAAAAACAAGTCTTTCCTTTCCAACACCCCGCTTCGTCGAACTTGATCCAAATTGGAATTTGTAATGTGCTGTACCTTCGAACGCTTCGAAAAAAGGGATTCTGCTTGGAGCGCCATACTTTCCAGCAACTGTGTTGGTATGTTCGAAATTATCCGAGCACTACTCAACAGGAAAGGAGGTACTGTATCTCGCCGAAGTAATCTCCGAATGCTTCTTCTACTGTTGTCGTAGTAGTGTTTGTTGCCGTAAGCCGACAGGTTGATGAAGTCAATACCGCTATGAACAACTTGGCTGTATGAATTATAATGGATGAACAAAGCAAAATGTGAGTAAAGCAATGTTTCCAAAGGTGTCGAGTAAGTCAGCATGTATACTTTCCAAGGGTGTCAAGTGCGTCAGCACATATTGATACTTACCGATGTGTTAGGACATAGGCCGAATAACAAAACACCACACCTCCTCCCATTACGATTTCCAGACAGTGCTGATTTGTAATGCTAAATTCAAATCTCACATCATGCTCCTCATCGGACGGCGTATCCGGCGAATAAATCATCGTGTAAGAACAGTCTTTCTCGCTGTGGGGCACTTCTGTAGATGCATTCACATTTAAGAAGAAACTCTGAAAATATAACGGTTTCTTCTCCTGACCGAATGTGGAGTCTCGGCGTACTAATTCCTCAAGGTGGGGATGTTTTTTGGCACAATCGGCAATTGATTTCAATGGCGATGTAATTGCACGGATGAATCCTGGTAGTTTGTCCTCCAAACTATTCGCCGCATCGCCTATTGCCCGCTTGCAAATTGTTTCGGCCTCAGAAAGCTGATCGGACGGCAACTCGGATATTGGCTTGGATGCGTACATTCCGACGCTTACTTTTTTAGAGGGCGTTAACTTTTCGTATCCTCCCCGAAGTCCAAAGCCATAAGCTTCCCCCCGTGACCCAAAATGTGACGTCCCGTCCTGTTTCACCAAATTCGGCTTCCCTGCTCGGACAATAGCTTTAATTGCGGACCAATCCACTGTGGAGCCATCATCCCCATCAGCGTCCGGCACAACTTTCGCAACAACCAACAATAGGGCGTAGTCGGACTTGATGTTCACCGAACGGCCCTTTTCGGGAATGAGCTGGATGACTTCGTCTTCTTCTAGATCACTTACGGGGCACATAACGGTGAAAATCTCATTCTCCTCAAAGTCAATCAGACTGATCTCTGTTCGGTCGATGCTTTCCTCACACCAGGTAGGTTTTCGGCGAAGTTTCGTTCCGATGTGGGTGATCAAGCAAAAGGAAGTAACCCAATTTGTCAAGGAAATTCTGGTTCGGTGATATCCTTGAACGACAATTGACGTATCCCGCAATTCATCCGCCAGTTGTTTGTTGATGACATAGACGGGATGAATAATTCCGGCATCATTGAACAATAGTTGCTTCATCCGCTTCCTCTCTTCCCGTCGTTTACTTCTCTGAGACCGTTTTCGACGATGTTTACCGGATGAACTAGAAGATGACGTTCTTTCACTGGAAGAAAGTATACCATCGGAGGACTCTGTTGAAGTGCTGTTGCCTGCTTTGGCCAAGTCACCTTCGACTTTTTTTTTCGATGCGGCGCGGGTTCCGGAAGAAGCAACCGCAACAGATGTTTGTCCCAATACATCACCGGCCATATTTGACTTTGCGGGAGGCGTAATTGCTTTCTTCTTTTTGGGGGGAGACGAACCCTTATTGCCTCTTGAGCGTTTTCCTCTCGCCGTTTCAATAGTTGACTCCGAACTTGAGCGTTTTCCCATCGTCTCCTCCATAGACTCTGAACTTGCACTGTCACTGCTCATTCGATTACCGGAAGGAGAATCGTAAAATAAGGCTGCTGCTTGAGGGTTGCCCCTTATGGTGTAGGTCTTCGGGACCGTTTTCCCTTCCTTTGACTTTTTATACACGTGTTTCACCTGTACATTTCGTAGCATCGACCTACCCGGCGTCGTTTTTTTCGCCAACTTCAAAGGAATGTCACTGTCGGAGAGTTTTTGATTACGCGAAACGCTTTGTACTTGTGTGACACGTTCGCTGTCGTCGATCGCAGGTCCAACTTGCCCAACCGGTCGCAATTGGACTTCAACAATACCGGGACATGTGAGTGCGTTCGGAGTCTGTATCTGCAGCGCTGAAGGTGTCATGCCTCCCTTCTTTCGGGATCCCTGTAACCCTTCTTCACTAACAAAAGTAGAGCTCTTGACTGCAAATTCACTTAGCCCTTCAACATTACCGGAAGCCGGGTGCACCGCATCCGAAGTCTCGCCTCCAATCTGCTGGGATTCAATGACTATCGGAAAGCGACTGCCCGGCTCCGAGATGATGGAACTTCTGGTTGTCGATGACATCTCCAACAGCGGCGAGGAAGGTGTCATGCCTCCTTTATCGTGGGATACCTGTAACATTCCCTCGCCCGCTGCCACAGACGTCACAACCACACTTGTGTTTGTAACATTTCGTTCCTCGGTAAGTTCTTTCTCTGTAAGATGCGGGCCTCCTGCTGCTGTTGCGACCCCCGTCGGAGCAGTCTTCTCTGTAAAATTCGGGCCGCCTTCTGCTGGTGCAACCGACGGAGAGCTTCCGACTTCACTGGATTCTTTGCCGACGGGAGTAACATCGGATACCTGTAACATTCCCTCGCCCGCGGCATTCCGTTCCTCGGTAAGTTTTTTCTCCGGAAGATGCATGCCGCCTGCTGCTGTTGCGACCCCCGTCGGAGCAGTCTTCTCTGTAAAATTCGGGCCGCCTTCTGCTGGTGCAACCGACGGAGAGCTTCCGACTTCACTGGATTCTTTGCCGACAGGAGTAACATCGGATACCTGTAACATTCCCTCGCTCACAGCATTCCGTTCCTCGGTAAGGTTCATCTCCGTTAGATGCGAGCCGCCTGCTGCTGTTGCGACCCCTGGCGGAGCAGTCTTCTCTGTAAACTGTGAGCCGCCTTCTGGTGTTGCAACCGACGGAGAACTTTCGACCCCACTTGATTCTTTGCCGACGGGGGTGAGATTCTGTTTGTTTGATGGATCCACCTCGGATTGTGTCTTAATTGAGCTGCCGGGAGGTATATCAATTAGTTCCGTCGTGTTTTCCATTCTAGATCTCTCACGAACTGTGGAAATGGAATTCGCGTTGAATGTAGTCATCTCACTGATGTGTTGCGAGCTCTCGGGCGTCGATGCAAGAGGCTCAGTTGCTTCGTTTACCGGGAGGCGTTCGCCGGTCGCCTGAAGTTGTTCATTTGACAACGGAATGGGAATTTCGTCGGTCATTTTCAGCCGCTCTGTTGTTCTATGACGGTAGATTCCATTTTTGTTTGTTGCTATGGTTCTTTTTGCTGCAAGT